>Ga0164318_10003799_pt1 | contig 14382 bp, 9 predicted proteins | sample GuaBasSedimGuay9_FD_113734 | JGI IMG/M metagenome (GOLD analysis project Ga0164318, IMG submission 113734) | Subseafloor sediment microbial communities from Guaymas Basin, Gulf of California, Mexico - Guay9, Core 4571-4, 0-3 cm | ecosystem: Environmental > Aquatic > Marine > Hydrothermal vents >...
AAAGGTTTAGTTGCAGTATCTACTGAACCATCAGATTTAAGAAACCCGTCAGAATCATTATCAGGGGTTTTATAACCTAAAGCGGTTTGTATTAAAGTAAAAATATTAGCTACATCTGTATAAACTAAATTATTAGGTAATAAACTACTTATATCTATAACATAAAAATTATATATTTTATCACTATAATCAAAATCAAAAGAAATATAATTAGAAGGATATTGAAAATCTCCTGCAACTTCTCCAACTTCTCCACTTACTTTTTCTCTCCAAATATAAAATGTTGTATTCTCTGCACAAAAAACTAACATATTATTCTGATATGTAGCTGCAAGAGAATTATTATTACCTAGATCAGCAAGTTCTGCAAGAGTATCAAAAGCAACTTTAGGATTAAGATTAATTTGTGAATTAATAAGAAGTCCATTAGGTATAGTATTATAGTCTGACATTGTATGAAGTTAATATTTTTATTCTATTTTTACTAATTTATTCGTATAAAATGCTTGTACTCTAATTCTTGTGTATCTTGTTAGCATTTTAAAAATTTAAGGTATTTTACTATCTTAAAATATAAAACATCCGTAGAACCTCTAAGGATAAGAATAAGACGTTTCTCCCTTTATTAGTATCGGGAGAAACGTCTTTATCTCTTGTTTTATCTTCTTGTTCATTATATTAAAATTGTAATCTAATATAAAGAGTAGAAGGAGCATAAACATTTTGACTTATATGTAATTCTAGTTCTTTATTAGCATCAAAGAAAGTTTTAAATACAGTATTAGTTATATCATTATTAAGATTATCAAAAATCTTAACTTCTGTAAGTGCTGTTGCACCTATACTAAATCCTATAAGTCCTGCTCCTTGTATGATATAAGATTGTCCTTTTATTGCATCAGCAGTTACTAGTGGTAATACACTTCTTGGTACAGTTCCTAAGAAATCTGGAGGAAAAGCTGTTTCTAAATAATCAAAATCAGCTATATTTGTTTCATCAAATTCTAAGAAATTAGTAACATAAGTTACTGGGTCTTCGCCACCATCAGATTCTCTTAAAGTAATACTAGAAGTTATATTAAGTACATCTATACTATTTTCTTGTATTTTATGTACTATTGTTCTAGTTGCTAGTATGTCTATATAAGCTAGTATATCATAACTATTAAGAGGAGGATTAGTACTTCCATCAGTTACAATAGAACTAGGATCTTTAAAAATATCATAAGGTAAATCAGAAGAAGCTACTTGTAACATTAAAGGAACTTCAGCACTTTCATAACCTGATTGACTAACTAAAACAGAAGTTAAATCTCTTATATCTCCATCATATTCTATACGAGCAATCGGAATCCAATTTTTCCTTCCTTGTGCTTCTGTAAGCCAACCACCAGTAAATAGTGTTTTAAGACTTGTAGTATCTAATGGATTAATCCCTATATTCATTACATTTCCTGGAGTATTAGCATTACTATAACTATTAGAACCAGTATCAAGAAAAGCAAGTCTAAAACTTGGACTATCTTCTGTTCTAATATCTTGTGCTATTAGTATAACGCCACTATTATATTTAACTCTTAAAAATTCTCCATTATCTGTATAATCAGCTAATATAATAACATCATCTACTATTGCAGAATTAAATGCTGCACCATCCCATAACTCTACATCAAGGTCTTGTATATAAGCTATCTTAGATAAAGTTACTTCATCGCCTTCAGGGTCTGTATAATGTCCTTCAGTTAATAGAGTATGTTTTGGTATATAACCCCACACTTCTCTTTCTACACTAATACTAAAATCTTTTATAACATTAGGTGGATTATTAACAGAAGGTATAAGACCAAATGAAAATTTATATATAGGACTTTGTAGTTCTCCATCAGTAACTCTAAATTTAAAATAGTGTACATATTCTGAAACTATAGCACCTTGAAAATTACATCTATAATTTTCAATATCAGAGAAATTAATAATTTGACCATTAGTAACAGGAATATCATTAATATCTTCTAATACCATTTCTGTTGGTATTTCTTCTATAATAATAGTAACAGGAAAAGACGTATTATCATCATTATACACATCACTAAAATCTAAAGCTAAAAGATCATAATTATAATATTCTGTAGATGATACTATTTCTCTAAATATATTATCATCTGTAGGTGGTAAGTTATCTATAGGGTCTGGGTCTGTTATTATTCCTTCTTCATAAATAGCTATTAATTCTTCTAATCTTAAACAAGTATCACAAACACATTCTTCCCAACCTGTATAATCATAAAGTTCAGACATAACAGGAACAGTTTCATCATCTAAAATAGTAACATCAAAATCACTATTCTTTTCTGTTAGGTATATTCCTAAAAATCTAACAATCATTTCAAGTTCATATAATTCATTTCCTGAATATGCACCTGTAAGACATTCTATTTCTAATATCTTTGCTATTAGTCCAGCAGATTTACAAGAAACAGTTTCTATAGAAGACAAAACAAAATCTTTATATTTTGTTACTAACGTTTCTGTAAGAGTATCTCCATTAACAACGTAATCTTCTAAGTAAAGTATCTTAGAAGCTAGTGTATTATGTTTAATAGCTTTTTTAGCTAAATCTGTAATACTACTACAGTTACAATCTTCTAAGTAAGTATTACAATCATCACAAACAAAAGATTTAAAATCATTTGCAGTATTAACAATTAGTGTAGGAAACATAGGAATAGTTTTCTCTATGTCTGCAAGAGTTCCTTCTATTTTAACTAGGTATAACCCATCTTCTTCTATTGGATATAAATAATAAGGTATTTCACTTGTAGTATATGCATATATAATTACAAGTTCATAAGTATTATTATTTCTTCTATAAATTTCAACATTACAATCTTCATCAGAAATAACATATAATGCTTGTTGGGTTCTTCTTATATCTTTTGGTAAAGCCATTTGCTTTCTTTTTAATTTTTATATTAGTATTCTATTAAAAAACCCTCTAACTTTTAGATTAGAGGGTTTTTGTTAATTAAAAAATAAACATTAAATAAATCTAATCAACGAACTTTTTAAATAATATCTTCAAGCTTATTAGTAACATTTATTTATACATCATCACCAGGTTCTGAAGAACTTGCTTCTGTATAAGCTCCACCAATCAGTTTAGCAAATATTCCATCTAAAACTCCAATTAAAGTTGCTGCTCCACTAGGAACATAAACAGTATAATTAGGAGATACGTTAGTTTCTCCAATATAAGGTTTATTTAATTTTTCAGTGAATGTTTTAGTTACATAAGTTTCTCCCATTACAGCACCAGTTTCTTGTGAATACCAAGATGCAGCAATTTCTCTAGAATTACTATTACCCCAATACATAGAAACTTCAAATTCGTGTTGTAAAACATCTTCATCAACTCCTGCACCATTAACAGGTAATACAGAATTTTCTGTTCCGTCTACTGCTCTGTACATACCTTCTAGTAAACCTTCTCCTGTAAGACTAAGTATTTGTCCTCTTGTTTGACTTTGGATAGTTATACCAAAACTAGGAGCTGCTCCTATTACAGTAGCTATAACAGGAAGCATAGTATTAGCATTAAATTTTGCTACTAATTCATCTACAACTTCTTCTACTGTATCACTAGCTTTTTTATAAACACTTGCATTATACATTGCAGTAGCGTATTGACCAGTAAATGTATTATCCGCTACACGAATACTTACATCTCCTACATCAGCATCTGCAATATCAAATGCTAGTTGAGTATTTGTTCCACCAGCTTGTACTGTATGAAATACAGGTGCTATATAAAGTCCTTCTATAAAGCTTACTACTCCACGTCTTACTATTCCTTTAGTAAGTCTAGTTGTACCTTCAATATTAAAAGCAATAATAAATTGTTTTAAATCTAGGTAATCTGCATCTGAAATAATAGCAGGAAGCAATGCTCCTGTTTCTGAATTAAAAATAGCAACTCCACCATTAGCTAAATTGTCGTGTACATCACCAATAGCTGTTACACCTGCTGCATATACTAAATCTTTTACTACAATAACTTTTTCCATAATATTAGTTTATTCAATTAAATTTGTTTCATTAAAATATTTTTCATAGTTTCCACTATTAAGTAAAGCATTAGTAAAACTTACTGTTTGGCTTACTATTTCTTCACAAGCATCTGTATTAAGATTTAAGCTTGTACCTAAATATATATCAATTAGATTAGGTCTGCAAATATAAGTAAAAACTACTTGTTTAACTATCGTTTTATTCGGAAAATATACAAACCCCAAACCTTCTTCAAGTTCCATAGTAGGACTTTCAAGAAGACTACCACTAAGGAAAGAGCCTTCTTTCCAATCAGCACTTTCAGTACTTATAAATCTAATAGGTCTTTTTATTTCTTTTTCGCTTGTATGTCTAACTGCTTTAGAAACAGAAAGATAAACAGGATTAATATTAGAATCACCATCACTATAAACTTTTACATTTCCTAGTTTATTATTACTTACTAGAAAAAAAGTATTCTCATAATAAGTATCTCCATACCATTCATAATATAATTCTATATCTTTAAACTTTGTTGTAAGTAAAGCTTTTCTAGCTTCTATTATAAAAGACTTAGTAAGGTTTAAAGTGTTTCTCCCTATATAAGTAGAGGGAAGATTTACTGTATTATATAAAGTCTTTATTCCTCCATAATGTGTAAGTTCTACTTTAATAGGTTCTGTAATTACCTCTGGAAGTTTAAACCTAAATATATTAATTATAGGAGCTACTTCTCTTGCTTTAGATTCTTCACAATCTTTATAATAAATTGCACTAGCTTTTAAATCTTTATAATTAAAAGAAGGGAGAATTACTCTCCCTTTACTTTCTTCTATTTGTTCTACATTTAGAGATACTGTTCTTATTAAAGACTTTACATCTTTAAGTCTTTTAGTATCTTCTTCGAATCCTCTTCGTTTAAAATCAGAAATATCTCTAGTCCTTTTATTAAGAAATTTAATAACTTCTTTATTTAGTAACCAATCTTTTTCTTCTGGTTCTATATTACGAGTAATATTACTATTAATCTTTTGTAATTTAAGATCGAAATCTATATGTAGTTCTTGTGCATTCATTGTTTAATTAGCTTTTAGCATATAATACTTGGCTTTTAATACTTTCAAGTATTTGTGCATTACGTTCTTCTTTACTTCTAAGGAATAATACAGCATCAGGTAAACTATTTCCTAAAACAATTTGTTTATCATCACCATAATAATAACTATCAGTATTAGCTGGATTGTGTACTATACCTGCTAATACAGCTTCTTTAATTAAGGCTTTTTGAGCTAAACTCTTATCACTAACAAAAGCAAGAAAACGTTTAGGATTTTTATCTATAAGACCATCTAATACTAAATGTTTGTCTTCTATTGTTTGAAACATAAAAGTATCAGTAGGATCTTTTTCAAATACTCTAAGTAAAGCATTAATTTTACTTTCATCTGTAAGAATACCATCAAAAGCATTTTTAGCTTGTCTTCGTAATTCAAATAGATTGTAATTCTTTTTAGATTCTGTTTCTTGACTATAAAGATAAAAATCAATTTTACCTGATTTATATCTATCAGCTTTACTATTAGCTACTCTACCATAAACTAGGCAGTATCTAAATAAAACATAATCCGCTTCTCCTTCTATAACTTTACCTTTCTTACTAAAAGCGGCTTTTGCATCAAAAGTTTCAGCATTATCAAATATCTTTTTATCTCTAAGATTATTAAATTGTATAGTAAAAAGAAGAAGTCGACCTGGAAGCCTACTATTAGTTCCTTCTTTATCGTGAGGTACACGTTCAGATATGTTACTCCAATAATCTCTAGTTTCTCTTCCCCAATTAAGGTCTAATGGAGAAATACCTAAAATTGTAGGTAGATATACTTTTTCTTCATCTAGGTCAAGACCACTTAAAGGTGCTTTTCCTCTTAAAGAACTTCCAATCTTTGGATTGTGTAGTACAGTATCATCCCCAGGAAGTCCTGCATTAAGAGATTTACGTCTAATAGAAAGTTCTACTTTAGAACGCAATTTACTTGGGTGTATAGGTTTTGGTTCTTCTTTTACTGCTGTTTTTTGTTGTACAACAGGTGAAGAATCCTTTGCTTTGTTTTCGTTGTTCGGTTTATTTGTATTATTATTTTCCATTTGTATTTTTGTTGTTTTATAAAAGGCAGTAGCAATAACACTACTGCCTTTATAACATTATAAATTAAGTTTTACTTATGATAAATCACAAGATAATTTGAAACAATGTGTATTTCTAAAAATAGAAACTCCTAATGTTTTCATAAAGTGAACAGAAGTTCTATCTTGGTCTGTTGCCAAAGCAAGATCTTTTCCATTACCTTTATAATCACCATAAGATGCACCTCTTAATAAAGACATACCTTGTTCAACTCCTCTAATAAGCATACGACCTTTTTCATAAACAAGTTTAACGTTGTTTTGTCCATCGTAAGAACTCATATCTATGAAATACATTTCATAAGAACTAAGAGGTTTTCCACTAATAGGATGTTCTGGACTATTGTCTGCACGACCTCCAAAATCTAAAAGAGGAAGATGTTTAATAGTTACTACATGACCATCAACATGTTTGTATTGACTAAAGTAAGCACCAAAAGAAAGGTTACTACTTCCTGGAGCACCAGTAATAAATTTACTAGCAGCATCTCCTGCAAGAACAACACTCCAAACACTTGCACTTCCTGCAATATCTCTCTTAATAGAATTATCAAATTCTTCCATTCCACCAATACCAGTAAAAAGAACAATGTTCATATGTCCTGTATCAGTAGCACCATACATTACATCAGAGATAGTACGACTAAGTTTCTTAGCAGTAAGTTCTCCATAAGTATCATGATTAGGAATTTGATCATTAACACCTGCAGCCATAGGAATAGGAAGACCTGTTTCGTCGTCTATAGTAGTAATATTACCTTTATCATCACGGTTATATTTACTCCACCATAGATTCTCTTCACAAGCTTCTTTAAATTGAATATCATGTTGATACTCTTCAAACGGCATCCAAAGAGAAGATACACCACCCTTAGGAGTATTAAATTGAAATTCTACTACTTTATTAGTAACATTACCAGCAATATGGTAAGACTTTCTTAAAATAGAAATTTGGTTCTTAAGTTCTCCTGGAGCTTGAACATTACTTTCATTTCCTTTAGAATCACTTTGAGAAACAGAAGCACCACCTGTCATTGACCATTTAACATTACTTAAAAGTTCACTATTAGGCACTACTTCATTAGCATCACGATAAATAAGTACAAACTTATATCGGAATCCTCCATTAACTCTTTCACTTTTCCCTTGAATACGACAAGCCGTACCATTAGGAGAATAAACAGTATGGTGCATTTTCAACCAATCTGTTTTAAAAACAGGATAAAAAGGTGCACCACCTCTACCAATATTAGTTGCCGTAGCTACATCAAGAAAATCTAAACGTACTAATTGATCACTCTTTTTAAGTCTGCCCATTACAGGAAACTTATACTCAATAGAATTAACTTCTATTCCTTTTCTACCACCTTTTTGACCTTCTGTTAGAAAGGTTAGTGGAAATTTCTTATCCTCTCTACCCATTAGATAGGTAATAGCAGGATTAATTGTGTCAGGTTTAGTCATTCTCATTCGTGCTAACGAATTTTCGTCTGTAAAACCTCTACCATTATAACTTTCATGCGTTATAATACGACTTTCGTCTTGTCTTGGTAAACTCATAATTTTAAAATTAATTAATTAATTAATAAATAAATATACAGCATAAACAATAAGTTAATACATATTATCTATACTAATCTCCCCAGCACCACCTTTAATATGAGGTTTATGACTTTGGTTCATTTCATTACTCTTTTTTATTCTTTGACGTGTACTTAATAGGTTTTTTCTAGATACTTCTTCTTTTACTATACTAGAAACATCATAACCTTTAAATCTATAGAAAGCTTCTTTAAGTTCTTGCTCTAAATTTCTTTCTCCTCTGTCTATCATATCTTGACTTTGACCGTCTTTTACTGGTAAAGCTAGATAATTAAAGAACTCTTTTCTGTCTGCTTCAGGAAGATTAAGACCATCTAATGTACCTTTAGTAATAGTGTCTTCTACACTTCCCCAATACTTAGTATTATCTTCTGCTTGTTGTTGTACTTGAGCATTTAAAGTTTCTTGTCGAGCTGTTTCTCTTGCTTCTTGTTTTCCTTGAAGAATCTCTAAAGACTCTTGTACATCTGTATTAAGAGCATCACCTTCTTCTAAACTTTCTACAAGCTTGTTTGCTCTTGTTTCAGATACACCATCAGCTAAATAAGATTGCTTAACTACAGCTTTCTTATTTTCTAAAGTCATATCTTTAACATCAAAGCCTGTATAATCAATAGGCTTTTGGAAATCTTCTAATTGTCCTCCACCTAATAAATGTTTAGCTACTTCCCTTAATACTGGATTACTATTAAAGAACTCATTTTGAAAATCTTGCAATTTATAGTTAGCAATATCTTCAGTTAATTCTTTAAGACCCTCATTACCTTCTTTGTATAGTTTAATACCACCTTTACCATCATCAAATTCGTAACCTAATTCTTTTCCTACAGTATTTGTATTACTATCATTTACATCTAATTGATGCTTAGAAGTAATAATTTTACCGTCTTTATCTATTTGGTTTCCATCATCATCAAAATCAGCTTCTTCTTCATTTCCTACTTTATCTACTAATTCTTCGTATGAAGCTATTTGTTTACCTTCTGCATCTACTAAGTTAAAATCTTCATCAAAACCCGTAGCACCTTCAAATAGTGCTAACATATCTGCCCTTATTGCTTTATCATCATCACTAGAGTTTTCAGCATTAAAGCCTCTTATAGATTCAGATAATTCATTTGAAACAGTATCATAATCTTCTTGTGATAGGCTCGTACCTTTAAATTCTCCCCCTATATTAGTATCGGGTGGAGTGTCAGGTGGAGTATCAGCAGGAGGAGTATCAGCAGGCGGTTTATCGTCTTTTCTTTGAGAATCTATTGTTTGTACATCATCCCCTTGTGTTGCTGCTAGAAGTTCATCTACTCCTAAATTGTCTAATTCGTTTGTTGTTTGTTCGTTTTCTGGCATATCTTTATTATTTAGATTTATTTGCGTTATTTACTTCCTTAGTTATTACAGAAGTTTCTTTTTTAATTTTCTTTGTTTCCGCATCTTCTTTGATTATTTTAGAAGTTGTTTCTGTTTCTTTTCTATTTTGTTCTCGTTCGTCTATACTAATTTCGTGTTCTTTGGTAATAGCTTCTAATAAATTATCCCCTTCATCTGTTTGTTTAGCGTCATTGTCCATAGATTTAACAGTAACTGCAGTTTCAAATTTCTTATCTGCTTCATATATCTTAGTGTCATTCTCCATTTTAGAAGTAGCAGCTTGAGACTCTTGAATAGCTTGTTGTGTTTGTCTATCAGCATCTTTATTAGCTTGTTCTAGTTCTTCTCTTGCATTCTCTTCTTTGGTAATTATTTCTTTCATCATAGTAAAAGAACGAGTGTCCATAGCTTCCATTACTGGTCGCATACTCATACCATTTTGAGTAGCATTAAACATATACTTTTTAAGGTCTTCTACTTTTTCTTTTTCTTTTCCACTAAAGGAAACGTGTACATCAAAGTCACTACTAAGATAATATATATAATTATCTGCATTCATTTCAAATATTGCTTGTTGATTTGTAGTAGTAACATATTGTCCTTTTACTCCATCAATCCAAGCATATTTAGAAAGGTCAAGAAGACCTGCATAATCTTTTTCTTGGTACTTTTCAAATATCCTAGTTTCGTTTTCACTAATTAAACTGCTTCTAAAAATAGCTTGTTCATTATTAGCTTTACCATCACTAGCCATACTTTCTCCATACCTTTGTCTATTGAAACCTATTCTATCCCACCATTCTTGTTTAACTTGTTCAGCCATTTGATCAACTTCATTGATATACTTTCCTAAAGACATATCCATAACTTTAAGTCCTTGTATAGCTTTAGTATAAGTAGGAGAAGTTTCATCTATAAATAAGGTAGAATTAGCTTCAGTATAATACATTGTCTTTTCTTCATCCCAACCATTTTTACCTTTATTGATTAGTCCTAAAGGAATAACAGCAATCTTATCCTTATTCTTATTAATCATCTTTTCTTTAGCATACTTAAGTATATTATAAGTAACTTGATAATTAATACTATCTTTAACCATAGATTTAATTTGTCCATCTATAGTAGACAAAACAATACCATTAAAAGGCAGTTTAACTTCAGAAGAATTATTAACTGCTGCTCTATCATAAGGTATTTCTCTACTTCTTAGGTATTCTTCGTGGCTGTTAATTATAACCTTATAAGTTTCGTATAAAGCATTTTTATAATCATACTCTAATTTTAAATCTCCTACAGATTTATCAAGTTTATAATTATCTTCTACTTCCATTTCTTTTATTTCTCCTATCTCATTTGTATAGGTAAGAATAGCAATACGTTTAAATGATTTAAAAACTATATGATAATGTTCAACAGTATTTTCACTTCCTCTATAATATTGTTTAAAACGACCATTAAAATCATCATCACTCATATACATATAACCACTGTATTTTCTAATATCATTATTGATACCAAAATCACTTTCAGCAGATTCTAAAATTTTAGTAAGTTCTTTACTTAGATGTCCTCTATGATAATCTAATATACCATTAGGTGACATATTCATTCTACGTATTCCCCAATCTCTATCTTCAAGACGTTCTTTATTAACACTAGTAGGAAAATAAAAATCTAAAGGATGAACAATTTCAAAAACTATATCATTATGATTTACCCCTTTATAAGATATAGGGCGACCACAAACTAAATAGTGTTCAAATAAGTCTATATATTTATCAGCTAAATCTTTATCGTGAATAATATAGTCTAGTGCTTCTTGACCACTAATAACTCTATTATCTTTATATGTACGTTGGTATTCTTCTTTTGCTTCATCTAAAGGTGGTTGTTCAACTGTTTGTTGACCTGTATTAATTCCTTCAGCATTAAGAGCATTTACAGCTTGTTGACCTTGATAAGCAGTGTAGAAAGCATTTAAGCCTTTGTCTTTATCATTCTGATCATTAGGGTGAGTTTGAATTACATTTGGATAATGTTCTCTACGACCAAATTCAGATAATCTCATTTGAACTACAGGAGAAACTATATTAAAATTTCTAAGTCTTCCTCTAAATCTTTTATATTTCTCTACTTTAGTATTAAAAGGATTTAGTATGTAATTATAATCTTCTTCATTAACTTCATTTTCCAGCATTCTATATAGTCTTACTATTTCGCTTTCTTCTTCATTAGCAACTATACTATCTAAATAATGTTCTGCTGTTTCTTCTATATTGTTAAGACCTGTTATATCAGTTAATTCGTATCTGTTATCTTGTGAAAGTTTTTGAGTAGGTATAGACATTATTAGCTTGTTTATACAAAGTTAAAAATAAATAGCAGAAAAGCAAATAAAAGCTTAAAACATTTCTCTATTAAAGAAACTTTCCATATCTGTTGTAGGCATTGTATCTTCTACCTCTACGAAATACTGTTCCCTAATATCAAACATTCCTACTATCAGCGTACTTACTCTATCGAAGTTCCCCTTTAAGCTCCACTTTTGTAACTCCTTTAATAGATTTATATCTGGAATTTGATGCACAAACAATATATCATTTCCATGTTCATCAGTATCAACTTTCTCTAATAGCTTATCTTTAAGATATACAGCACCATCCCTTTTACGTTGGTCGTTAATCTGAATACCATAATTAGGTTTCATAGAACCTTCATTCTCTTTATCAAAGATACTAACAGGTTCTTCTGTAAGATAGTGTAAAGCTTCTCTTTGTCTAAAGAAATCATAAGTACCTTTTGTATTCTTTTCATATAGTATCTTGCCGTTATAGTACTGGGCTATCTTATATAATATTTCGTTATATGCATCTGTAGTTTCAGGTCTACCTATATAAACCCCTACAAGTTTTCCTCCTCTTCCTTTAGTAAAAGTATTTACTCTTTCATAAACGTAAGTACAACCAAAAGAATGCTTACTAGTCATATCTTTATTGTCCTTATCTATACCAAATGGATCATGCCAAATTCTATAAAGATTATCAGGAACATTACCATTAGCATCTCTATAAGGTGCTCTGAATTGTACAAAAGAACCATGATTATCTTTTGAAGGTTTAAGTTTTAAATCATTAATCTCTGGATGAAACCTAAGTAGTTCTGCTTCTTCTAAAAATCTAGCATCTTTAAATATAACATTACCACGTTCATTATAAGCTAATAATCCTGACCTACCTAAATTTCTTTTAAGAGCATTTCTTTTAATGTTAGATATACATTGTTCTATAATCTCACTAGGAAAGATATTATCAGAACTTCTACTAAAAGCTTCTGAAGGAGAAAAAGAATACTCCATACTTCTATCTCGTAGTTTCTTTATCTTACCTTTCTTCTTTAGCATCTTACGAATACTAATTTCATAAGTTGCTGCTTCTCTAGTCATACTGTTTCCATCTTTATCATAGAAACCTTCTTTATTAGCAAAATCTGGCATATAAAAACCACAACCTTCTTCTTCTGCATCTTTATCAAAAAGGTTTTCAAATAATAGAAAATCAGAACTAGCAGGGTCATAAAATAGTTCTTCAAAGTGTTCCCAAAAAGCATCATCACCACCACCTGTACCAAAGACAATCATTAGACCTGTAATAAATCTACCAGCTTTAAGTGTAGGTAAAGTACTCTCTAAAAAATCAGCAAGGTTACGAGCCTTACCAGCTTCTTCTACAATAACTAATGCTGCATCTTTACCACGCATAGCACCTGGTTGAGCAGGACCGAATGGTACAGCAATAATACTAGACTTATATCCACGTTCTACAGAAGAAGAACTTTTATATTTATATCCAAATTTAATAAATCCTTCCTTACTATCTCGTAATCTACGTTTACTCCAATCTGTATGTTCATATATCCATTGAAGATAGTCATCAGCCATACTAAACGTGCCTTTAGGATATAAACTATCAGCATCATAAGCAGTAATACCTGTTACAGAGTCAGGATAAAGATCAGCACGATTAGCACATATCCAACCATTTTTGTAACTGTATCCTTTTCTTCTTGCTTTTCCTACAACTAAATGTTTACCTAGTTTACGTGCTAGTTCAATAGCTTTAAAATAATAAAAGTCACCATCCCAAAAATCAGGAAAGGTAACTTCTTTAGCACCAGCTTGTGTTTGTTGACTTATTTCATCAAAGTACTCCTCTGAAGAATCTGTATCTTGTATAAGTAATTCTTCGGGTACTCTATTTATTCTTCCGTAATTAAGATAACCATAATGTTCTCCTGTTACGTGTATATTTCTTAAATGAAAAACTCCATCATCATCTTTATAGAGTTCTCCAGGAATAGTCATTCCATGTCTTCTACGTTCTTCTTCTTCATCCCAAAATCTATTATAAGCATACTTATCATAAACAGGATCAGCTTTAGTATAAACTCCGTGTTGTTCAAAGTATCTTGCAGTCTTAGTAAGTTCTGAAGTATTAATAAAGGAAAGAGAGTTAGGAGAATACATAACCTCTTCTTCCATAGATTTTTTAGGAAAGTAAACAGGTCTGGGTTCTTCAATAGTATCTAAAGTATAGATATCTCCTTTCCTTGTCTTAAACTCTTTAGATAGAGCATAACCATAATCATTCTTAACCATTTAATATAAATTGTGATGCAGAATATCCTGTTCTTATACCCGAAAGGTTAAAAGCTTTTCTGTTATCAGTTACATATATACTTCTCATTAAATCTATATCATTCTCTATAACAAAAGATAATATACCTCCTGGAAATGGATAGTTAAAATAACCATCTTTAGAATGGTGAAATATTACTTCTATAGGAAAATCAAGTATCTTAAAAAGCTGTTCTTTTATAAAATCAATAAGATGCTCATATCGTCTAATATTAGCAATTTCTGTAATACCTCTGTCAGCAATGAGGCAAACTTTCTTATATTGACTATCTTTAATGTGTGATATTACTACATCATTAAAAACCCAATCTTTTAGACTTAAAGGGTAAGAGTTACCGCTTTTAGTAGTAATAAGACAAGTATTTATATCTATAAAAAAACAACTATTTAAGATTATCATTTGTTTATTATTTAGTTATTAAAATTTATTCATTACTACTTTATAACACCATATACCACTATCTTCAATATAAGTATATACATAT
>Ga0164318_10003800_pt1 | contig 14382 bp, 12 predicted proteins | sample GuaBasSedimGuay9_FD_113734 | JGI IMG/M metagenome (GOLD analysis project Ga0164318, IMG submission 113734) | Subseafloor sediment microbial communities from Guaymas Basin, Gulf of California, Mexico - Guay9, Core 4571-4, 0-3 cm | ecosystem: Environmental > Aquatic > Marine > Hydrothermal vents...
AGTTCTTCTTTGGTCATCTCTGGTTTTTTCCAGCCGTATACCCGGCGAGGCAATAATAATTTTGTTCCCTATTCTTTCTCTGATAGCTTTTGCGTCTTTACCTGATGCAACAACGCCGTCAAAACCAACGTGCAGCGCCTGACGGGCAAGCTTAAGCACAGAAAACTGTATTGTAGAGCTTTGAACCTCGCTTGTCAATACTGTCACTCCTAAAATAATTGGCAGGTTCTTCTTTTCCCTTTCTGATGCTTTTTTTATGCCGCGCAAAGCTGTTGTTAAAGAAGATGGGCCCGCTAAAAGATGGAAATCCAGCATGTCAACTCCCCAGTTAACAGCGTTTAAAGAAGCGCCTGCCATGGTATTTGGTATATCAAAAAACTTTAAATCCAGAAAAACTTTTTTCTTCTTTTTTTTAATGAGTGTTATCGCGTCCTTGCCCAAAGCAGTAAAAGCAATTAAGCCTACTTTATAAAAGGCAATCAAATCTTTCGTAGCATCAAGCCAGTATATAAAATCCCTGCGCTTTGATTTATCCAGGGCAAAAATAAGCTCGCACTTTCTTTTCATTTTGCTAATCCTTCAACTATTTTCTTAGCGGCAAGCGGGTCAATGAGCGTCGCGGTACCAACCTCAACTGCTTTTGCCCCTATTGACAAAAATTCCAAGACATCCCGATAATCCATAATACCCCCGCAGCCAATTACGGGAATAGAAACCACAGACACAGCTTCATAAACAGCGCGCAATGCCACAGGTTTAATGCACGGCCCGCTCAATCCGCCATAGACATTGCCCAAAACAGGCTTCTTTGTATTTCTGTCAAGCGCCATTGCGGGAATTGTGTTTATTAAAGTAAGTGCGTCAACCCCGGCTTCTTCCAGAGAAAGTGCCGTTTTCTTAATATCCGGCGAGAAAGAAAGTTTGGCTACTAATGTTTTATCCGTTAAGGAACGGATTCTTTTTATAACAGAAGCCATTTTTTTAATATCGGATGAAAGGACTTTTCCTTTAATATTGGGGCAGGAAAAATTAAGCTCAAAAACAGTAAAACCTTTTTTATCCAATGCGGTAATAAGTTTCGCCCATTCTTTTAGAGTTTCTCCATAGATACTCACAAAAATTTTCGTAGAGAGCCTCATCAGGGATTTCGAATGTTCTTTTAAAAAACCCTTAAGGCCGGGGTTTTCTAACCCGATGGAATTTAAAACGCCGAACCCCAAATCGTATATACGCGGCGGTTTATTGCCTTTTCTTGGGTTTAAGGTTACGGTCTTGGTCACAATCCCGCCCAATAAATTAACATCAAAGAATCGCGCCATCTCTTTTGCGTAACCGAATGTCCCTGATGCGGCAATCACAGGATTCTTCAATATAGTCTTGCCGATTTTACACCTCTTTATGCGTTTCATAAATAATTACTTGGAATCACAACTAAAATTCTTCTATTATCATCTCTATTGCTTCTGCTGTTGGGTTTCCCTTTTATGGATAAAATCCTATCTGTCTTTTAGGCCTCGGTAATGGTTCTAATAGCTGTTTTATCGCATCGAAGACAACCTTAAACTGCTGGTCGTATTTTCTCTCCATAGCCTCGATTTTTCGCTGCAAGTCTTTATGAGTTGTGATTATTTCTTTTAACCGGGTAAATGTTCGCATAATCTGGATATTTACTTGTATAGCCCGCTTACTATTCAGCACACTGGATAGCATTAAAATACCATAATCAGTAAAAGCATACGGTGAATAACGTAAGCCCATTTTATCGTTAGGATTGGAGGTGCCAAATTGGCGCCTCCAAATCTCGAACTCTTCTTTAGATAATTGAAACATGAAATCTTCGGGGAACCGATCAGTATTCCTGCGTACTTGACGTTTTAAGTGCTTAGTCTCAACTCCATAAAGTTTAGCCAAATCTTTATCCAGCATAACCTTTTCGCCCTTAACCAAAAGTATCTTGTTTTCAATAATCTCCTGCGGAACTGAAACTTTTGCTGGCGATTTTTTATTGTGTCTCATAACTTTTACTCAACTCTAAATATGGCGGCTTGCCTCATATTGCCAATTTACCATTTTCTACCAAACTTCACTTCCTGCTGTGCTCTCAACGCACCGCCTTATGTTCCCGGTTACTTCCCTATAATAAGTTTAACGGCGATAAAAAGAATAAACACTCCGAACGTTTTTCTTAAAACCATATCGGGAATTTTATTTGCATATTCCGCCCCGATTAACGCGCCGATAAAAAACCCCGCGCAGATAAAAGCCGCCATAGAAATTTTTACATTGCCGGCCCTATAATAGCTCATCGCCGCAAGTAAGCCGATTGGCGGAACCATAAGCGCTAAAGTTGTCCCCTGCGCCTGATGCTGCGTTAAATCGAATATATAAATTAAAGCGGGAATAATCACTACGCCTCCGCCGATACCCAGAAAACCGCTTAATACGCCGGCTACCACTCCTAATAACAACAAATAAATAATCTGCATTTGAATCCTCCTTCGCTTACGCGAACACACCGATTAGCGCAGACAAATAACAGATTAACACAGACTATACCAGCCGCGAGCTTCAGGCTACAAGCTGTATATTGTTATATCCTTATGAGCTATCAGCCAAGAGCTATGAACTAAGTCATCTGCGCCAATCTGTTTGCCCCGTTGCCCGCGGGGCTCACGGGGTACATTCTTCTGCGATCATCTGTGTTTAAGCGAAGCGCATATATTTTAAAAACTGGGTTCGATACAAAATGTTTTATACTTACAACTCCCTTTAAATCCTCCTAAAATAAAATAAAGATTGGTTAAATACTTCATTTTGGCAAACTCAAACCATTTATTGTAAGGTTCGATATTAAAAGCCATGCGAAAAAATTTAAAGGCGCTGATTCCGGTGAGGATAAAAAACAACCAGCTAAAAAGGCGCCATGCCGCCGAAAGCGGCCAGAACCATTGTAGTATAAAGGTAAGCAGAAATAAAACCGCCCACAAATGCATAAGGTGGAAATTCCCTATATAGACGAAACCTTTTATAAAAAACGGAAACTTTATAATAGGGTGGTCTGGATAAGTACCTATGAATTGAGGGACTATTTCCATATAATCTCCCGCGTGCGCGTTAAGCAGGGGGGCATGTGCCGCCCCATAGGAGCGCCATACACGAAGAAGAGCCTTAAGATTTGCCCTGTGCATATGCTGGACACTGGCCGAAGGCAAAAAATAAAATTTCCACCTGCTCTTCCTCACTCTTATACCAAAATCCATATCTTCACCCGTAGGTAACTCCCAGAATTTGCGTCCCGCCTCTTCAACTGCCTCTTTTCTGTATGCAACATTTGCCGTAACAAAAAAATAGCTCCTGTGACCGCAGACCTGAGTCGGAAAATGTCCCTGAGGAGGATAATATCCTTCCTTAAGATTTCCATAACGCCAGCTGACACGGTTAAAACCAAACGCCTCACAGTAAATTTCTACCAGGTTATTAGCATCCACACGCAGTGTAAATATCTCTCCCCCCACCGCGCCTATATCTTTATCTTTATTAAAAACCTCCAGCATCTTATATATCCAGTCTTTTACAGGGGCGCAGTCTCCATCGGTAAAGAAAATAAAATCGCCCTTTGCTTGCTTTAATGCCCGTGTCCTTGCATAACCCGGCGAGGGGCAATTCGGAATTTCTACCAATTTGACAAAATGATGACGAGCATGATATCCTTTAACGATATCTACTGTGCCATCACTTGAGCCGCCGTCGGCAAAGATAATTTCCAAAGAAGTCCGGGGGTAATCTATATTCATTAAATAGTCGAATGTAGTCTCTATTGTGCGGGCGGCATTCCTTACCGGGACAATAATAGAAACAAACGGTTTATTCATTTTTCTTTTCCCTCCTTTTATTAATAAATATCGCGCAAGTTAAATACGGGTCCATCCTTGCACACCTTTTTATAACCAGCCTTACTCTCTATGACGCATCCATAACATACTCCTACCCCGCAGCCCATAAACTGCTCAAAAGATGCCTCGCATACAAGGCCGGGAAACTTCTTTAAAACAGCCGACAAAGAACGCAGCATATCCTGAGGGCCGCAGGCATATACATAAGCTTTTAGCTGACAGATCTTAGTTCTTAGCTGATTTTTTAATAAATCAGTGGCCGTACCTTTAAACCCCATTGAGCCATCATCAGTAGCCACACGCACCTTAGAACCCAATCTTTTAAAATCGCCTTCGCATAAGACTTCTGATTTTGCTCTGGCGCCCAAAAAGGTTAAAATAGGTGGTTTATAGTCTGTCCCGCGCAAGGCGTTTATTTTCTGCGCTAAAAAAACAAGAGGAGCTACGCCTATCCCTCCAGCAACCAACATAATATTTTCTTTAATACTCTTGCGCCAGGCTGTATCTCCAAAATAGCTGAAGCCGTTGCCAAGAGGCCCTAACACATCCAGGGACGCCCCCTTCTTTAAATTGGAAAGAATATCTGTAGCTACACCCCTTCTCTTAAAAAGAATATAAACCACTGTTCTATCCACTCTGTGAATACTAAAAGGCCTGCGCAATAAAACTCTTTTGTCTTCTAACTTGATATGCAAAAATTGCCCCGGTAAGGATTTCCGGGCAAGCAGCGGCGAAGATATTCCTATACGGTAAACATTGCTTGTAACTCTGCTGATACTGTTAACCTTTGCTTTTAAGAGTTTCATATATGCTAACTTCTTTGAAAAAATACTTTACTACAGCTCCAAAACCTGTTTATCCTGCCATTTTTATTTAAGCAATTAATCCTCCGCTTGTCTATATTGTGTTTTAGCTATTGTAATAATTTTTTTAATATTCTCTCTCGCGCTTTTCTTCAAACTATAGAATCCCCGCCATCTATCCTGCGTTCTTTTTACAAAGCCTATACTCTCAAAGATTAAAAGTTGTTTTGAAGTACTTTTATAGGGAAATCTTAACTTTTTACCTATCGCCCCTACCGACAATTTTTCTTTTCTAAGCAACAGTTTTACGATACCCAAACGTTTCTGGCTGCCTAAAACCTTAAATAGCCTGTATATTCTTGTCATGTTTTATTTTGCCGCTGCGGCGAATCGCTAATATAAATAATTGTATCACATACACTTAACATTGCAATCTTACAGTTATCTAAGCTTGGGCGCTTCAAGGCACAGGCCTCAATCTTAAGCATTGCCGCTTGCAGCTGGCAGTTTGTGGCTTGAAACATTAACTTTACGGCTTTAAGTTATCTTTTATTAATACTGCTTCTATAAGCCCCCGCACAGAATTTCCTATGTATATCTTATCTGCACCCAATAAGTCCTTAGGGTATAAAACCTTTTCGTCGGCCTTAGCTGACCGAAGCAGGTGCTCCCGCAGCACTCCCGGTAAAAGGCCGCAAGAAACAGGCGGAGTGAGCAGCTTGTTATTCTTCAAAATAAATATATTGGTCATGCTCCCCTCTGTAAGCTCCTTGTGTTCATTGATAAAAATGCTTTCCCACGCTCCTTTTCCCAATGCTTGTTTTCTTTGTTTATCATAAAAACTCCGGTTGGTAGTTTTATGGTACAAGTATAAATTATCAGAATGAACTACATCTGCCGATAACATTATAGATACGGGGCCGGTGATATTAGCCAAAGGCGAATAGAAACATCTAATGCTTCCCTGATGGTTTAGCAAAAGACGCACTTTATATCTATATTCTTGGCCGAAGAAAGATATCAAATGGTTAAGCTTATCTGCTATGAAATACTCGCGGAAAGGTATACCAAAATACTTACATGAATGACGCAGCCTCTCCAGGTGGTAATCTAATAAATAATAAGATTTATCCCACAGTATTGTTTCAATTAAAGAAAATCTGTGCTGTTTTTTGATGAAAAATTTAGCTTTAAGAATTGCCTCGTCATATTCTGACTTATCTTTGGAATCGTATACAATCCCCCCGCCAACACCCAGCACTCCACGCCCCCTGTTGTCTAAATGTATCGTCCTTATAGCCACGTTAAAACACATCTCTCTATGTGGGGAAATATATCCTATGGCTCCGCAATAAACACCGCGGGGGTACCTTTCCACCTTTCTTATAATCTGCATAGTCCTTATCTTCGGAGCCCCTGTTACGGAACCGCAGGGAAAAAGTGATTTAAAAATATCTTTCATTGTGATGCCGTCTTTTATATCTGCTTCAATAGTTGATGTCATCTGCCATAAAGTAGTGTATTTTTCCAATGAAAATAGTTTGCTTGCTTTTACGCTCCCTGTTTTGGCAATTCTTCCTAAATCGTTCCTTAGAAGGTCGACTATCATAATATTTTCTGCTCTGTTTTTCACGCTGCGTTTTAGATTGCGGCATTGATTATTGTCGTCTTTCAACGTGTATCCGCGCGAAATAGTCCCTTTCATCGGTTTCGTGACAATCTTTCCTTTTTTTAAGCGGAAAAATAACTCCGGAGAAAACGAAAGGATAAAATCATTGCCGGTATTTATAAACGCGGAGTAATCTGTGGGCTGCGCCTGCCGCAGTGCTTTGTATAAACTCACTATGCTGCCGCTAAATTCGAATGTCAAAGGAAAGGTAAAATTTACCTGATATGTCTCGCCTTTCTCAATATAATGTTTAACTCTTTTAATGGCCGTCTGATATTCTTCGTTTGTTACCGCCGGCTTTAACTGCTTTATGCGCGGCGCTGGATATTTGCGTTGTTCTTTAAGACGAATAGTATGTTCACCCAAAAACACAAAAGGGCTCTCAAAAACTCCAAGCCACGCAAGAGGCAGATTAGCGGCGGCCGGCATATATTTTATAAGGCGCCTTTCCAAACAATACCCAAATTCGTATGAGAAAAATCCGGCAAGCCACAGTCCGCGTTTAAGATAACTTTCTGCCCGCATAAAAAATTTGTCCGGGCTGCGGGGCGCATTCAAAACCAATGTATCTTTGCAAGAAGAAAAAATAAAAGAGCGCCCTGCACCGCCGCTTAAACACGTGCTTTCTAAAAGCACGAAAGGGCTCCTTGTACTGTGCAGATCCATAAACAGCCTCATAGCAATATCCTATAGCCTTATTGCCATTTTATGCGGGATGCCGGACGTCCCGCATCTATCGATAAAAGATAAAAAAGCTGCCTATTTTTGCAACTTTACTAAAAAGAATAGGTTTTCTATTCCTGCTTATAAAAATAATATCTTTTTCTTTTGCAAAATCTTCTCTGCTTTTAACGTATACTACTTTCGCTTTCAGGGAATAAGCGCTGAGTAAAAGCAGTTTTTCTTCGTCAACATAAATCTTAGAAATATCAAAATTTGCTTTCTTTAGAAATTCTGCAACACCATTGTAATCATAATGCCGGCTGGCTAAAGGCAAATAAATAAAATTCATAAGCTGTATAAAAACAAACCACGCAATAAAGAAAGCTCTAAATTTATAATCAGCCTTTCTTTTGAACATAAAAACCGCGGCCGCTAAAAACAGAACAATAGCAATATACGCCGGCCCCGGAATAAATTCTTTCTTAACCTTAAAATAAATACAGGCGCAGATAAAAACAAGAACGAAAAAACCGACAGTAACATATAAAAGAAAAAATTTGTGCCTTTCTTTGCCTTTTACTAAGAATTGCGCGCAAAGTCCGGCAAAAGGTATAGTAAGAAGAAGCAGGTACATTGGAAGCTTAGAGCTTACCATAGATAAGATAAGGAATCCTCCCGCAAACCATAACATCAACAGCTTCTCCAGGAAAGAAAATGTGCGTTTTTTAACAACTGAAAAATACCCCATACCTATAAACGACCATGGTAGAAAAAGAGGAATTAAAAACATCAAATAATAATAAAAGGGCTGCTTGTGGCTGAAAGGGCTCACTCCTCTGGCCAATGTCTGTGTAAAAACCATATGTGTGATGTAGCCAGGATGGACACAATTAAATACAGACAACCATATAATAATGAACAATGCGCCAAGGCCGTTGGCTAAAAGGGCTCTTGGGAGGGAATTTCTTTCTTTTAAAAACAGGGCCGCTCCTACCCCCAAAAAAAGCGGGAAGATTATCCCAAAAGCTCCTTTTGTAAATACAGAAAGGAAAATAAACGAAGCTGAAAAGATTAGCTGATACTCTTTCCCCTCTTTTATAAATGCCCATAAAAAATACAGGCTTAAAAATATCAAGAACAAAAAGAGAATATCCATGCGCACCAGGATTCCCATGCCATAAAATATTACGGTTGTAGAGAGCATAATAGACGAAAGAAACCCGGCATCCGGCGCGCCTTCCTTTTTAAAAAATAAATAGTTTAAGGACATAATGCCAAAACACACAAAAGTATTCAAAAGCACAGGAAGCATTAAATAGTTGTTAACGGGTATCCTCGATAGTAGATGGAGAATCCAGAAATAAAAAGGAGGCTTCTGATAATAAATGCCGTTAAGATAACGCGGGAAAAGAAAATCCGCCAGAGTATGCATATTCCTGGCAATAAAAAGACTGCGGGCCTCATCAGGATAAAAAAGCCCCCGCAAGAGACAAGAAGGTAAATAAAGCAGTATCGCAAGCAGGAAAAAGGAAACATACGGATTAATCCCTCCTGCTCCGTTAGAAAGAATACTTTTTCTACTGGGATTTGCGGTGGATGAAATAAAGGTTTCTCGCATAGATAAAAATTCCTAAAGACTGGCCCAGGATGAAAACAGGATCCTTTCTGTAAATCGCATAAATAAGCAGGATAACACCGCCGGATATGCTAAAATACCAGAAAGAAACCGGTATTACGCTTTTTCTCGTTTTCTCGCTCACAAGCCATTGGAAGAAAAACCTCAAGAAGAAAAGAAATTGCCCTGCGAATCCAACGATAAGCCATACTAATTCAATACCAGAACCTGGTTTCATAAATCATCTCTAAAGTAAGCATTGCCATTGTGTGTAGCATCTATGTTCTTTTTTACATAAAAAATCGGCCTTTTCCTTAACCAGAATACGCCAAATAAATCAAACACACCTTCAATGGCGCGCTTTAACGTGCCGTATTTTGATTTACCTCTGCGCCGGGACATATGCATAACCTCAACTTCTTTTATCTTAAAACCCGCGTCTTTAGCCAACAGGGTGAAAAAACGGTGAAAATTTCTAAAAAACGGTATACTCTCTATAACTTTCTTCTTAAATATCCTAAGAGAGCATCCAATGTCCCGCGTGGTATCACCCAAAATAAAATACCTGGAGACCCTTGCTATTTTTGAAGAGACTTTCCTTAGAAAACTATCCTTTCTTCTTGTTCTTATTCCCGTAATAAAATCGGCTTCATTTTTAAATTCTAAAAGCTTACTAATTTCGGAAGGCGGGTTTTGTAAATCTGCGTCAAGCGTAGCTATCCACCCTCCGCGGGCCTGCCGGAAACCTGCGTAGAAAGCAGCCGACTGCCCACAGTTTTCCATAAAAGAAATTACTTTTACGTTAGCGTACCTTCCGCTCAATTTTCTTAAAATATCCAGCGAAGAATCTGTACTGCCGTCGTCCACGTATATAACTTCGTACTTCAAAGATAAAGGCTTCATAGCTTTTGCAATTTCATCCTGAAGGAATACCAAAGACTCTTCTTCGTTGTATACGGGGATTACCAAGGAAAGCTCGATTTTATCCGCCATAGCCAAAATTATTAATCTTTGCTCTTTTTAAGAACAAATTCTTGCTATATTTTTCAACCCTTTTTATTGTCCACCCGGCGGGTGGACACGGTTGGGTGGATATGGTTAATTATTTCTGGCAGTGAGGACAAAAATATGTGCCTCTGCCTCCAATTACTTTTCTCTCTATAGAATAACCGCACCTAAAACAAGCTTGGCCTTCTCTGCCGTAAACTTTAAGTAACGGAGCGTAATTGCCCGGGGACCCGTTTAACTGTCGGTATGTATCTAAAGATGAACCCTTTTTCTTTATGGCCTCTTTTAAAATAGCGCTAAGGCAGCTGTATATTTTGCCGAGTTCTTTTTTGCTCAAAGAATCTACGCTTCTTTGGGGATGAATTCCCGCGCAGAACACAGCCTCCTGAGCATAAGCATTGCCTATTCCTGCCAAAAAAGACTGGTCCATCAAAAGCGGTTTTATTTTTGTTCGTTTATTCTTAAATAGCTCTATAAACTCTTTCTCTTTTAAATCAAAAAACTCAGGCCCCATTTTTTTAACAACAGCTAAATTGCGCCAATCTCCAATCAACCTGATTTCTCCTAAAGCTCTCTGGTCGCAAAATTGAAAGTTATTATTATCCGAGAGCCTGAAAATAACACGGCTGAATTTTTCTATGTTTTTGCTTAAGATAACCCAGCCGCTTATTCTTAAATGAAAAATAAGAAAAGTTTTTTCTTTAATCTGAAATATAAGAACTTTGCCTCTGCGCAAAATTCTCTTAAACGACGCTCCTTCTGCTTCGAATTTAAAAACACGGGGCGATACACCTTTAATGAGCCGCTTGTCTTTTATGATAATCTCTTCTATCTTTCTGTTTATAATCTTTTTTTCAAGCTGGCGTCTTATTGTTTCAACTTCCGGAAGCTCAGGCACTATCTGTCTCCTATAATATTCACGTATACTTTCCTTTGCCGCGGCCCGTCAAATTCACAAAAATATATTCCCTGCCAAGTCCCCAGAACCAGGGAATTGTCTTTTATAATCACATTAAGAGAACTGCCTAGGAGAGAAGCTTTAATATGGGCATCGGCATTACCTTCAAGGTGGACATAATTTGCGCCGCGAGGAGCTATTTTGTCAAGTTGATTTATAATATCTTTTCTTACCGAAGGGTCGGCGTTTTCATTGATGGTAAGACCCGCGCTCGTGTGGGGTGAAAATATTACACACAAGCCGTTGGTTACCCTGCTCGTCTCCACTATTCTTTCTACTTTGGTTGTAATATCGATAAATTCTGTCTTTTTTGCGGTAGATAGCTGTATCTGGTTCATCTTTTTATGTCTCTGTGATGTCGCTGTATGCTTTCTACGCCTATATCCCCTTTAATCAATGCTTCTATCGCCTTGATTGATGCTACGGCTCCAGCGACAGTGGTAATAGAAGGGATGCGGTATAAAGTAGCTGTGCTTCTTATGACAATTTCATCCTGACGGGGGATTCTGCCCGAGGGGGTATTTATTATAAGCTTAACATCCCTGTTTTTTATATAATCTAAAATGTTGGGCCGCCCTTCGGACAATTTAGGAAGGACAGTTAAAGGGATGCCGTTTTTCTCCAATACTTTTCCCGTGCCTGCAGTAGAAAGTATTTTAAAGCCCATTTCATGAAGCTGCTTTGCAACAATAACAATGCTCTCTTTGTCTCTGTCTCTGACTGATATAAAAACATTTCCCTTCCTGGGCAGTAACTGCGATGCGGCAATCTGGCTCTTAAGATATGCCTTCCCGAAATCAACATCTATACCCATAACTTCTCCGGTTGATTTCATCTCCGGGCCAAGCATAATATCAACCCCGAGAAAACGGTTAAAAGGAAATACTGATTCTTTTATGCTCCTGTAAGGCGGCACCACTTCTTTGGTAAACCCGAGCTCCTTCAGGCTCTTGCCCGCCATGACCTTAGCGGCAAGTTTAGCCAGCGGCACACCTATAGCTTTTGAAATAAACGGTATTGTGCGCGAGGCACGCGGATTAACTTCAAGAACATACACTGATGAGTCTTTAACGGCAAACTGAATATTCATAAGGCCGGCCACATTAAGATTGCGCGCTAAACTGTAAGACGCGCTGCGCACTTTATCAATTACATCTGCTGAAAGGCTAAATGGGGGCAAACACATTGCGCTGTCTCCGGAATGGATACCCGCCTCTTCAATATGTTCCAAAATCCCGCCGATTACGAATGTTTCTCCGTCGCCGATTAAATCCACATCCACCTCTATTGCTTCTTCTAAAAATTTATCAATCAATATAGTCTGATTCATGGAATACATAAGGGCTTCTTTTATGAATCTTTCCAGTGTCTGGTTATCATAAACTATCTCCATCGCCCTTCCGCCTAAAACATACGAAGGCCTAACCATAACAGGAAACCCAAGGCGCTTTACAATATCCTGAGCTTCTTTGAAATTCCTGGCGATACCGCTTTCTGGCTGTTTTAGACTGCAGCGTTCGAGCAATTTCTTAAATTTATCCCTATCCTCGGCAATATCGATGTTAGCTGCCTTTGTCCCCAGTATATTCACAGATTCTTTTTCCAGTTCCAAAGCAAGGTTAAGCGGAGTCTGGCCGCCGAACTGCAGTATAATACCAAATGGCTTCTCTTTCTTGACAATATTCAATACATCCTCTGCCGTAATCGGCTCAAAATAAAGTTTATCCGACGTATCGTAGTCCGTTGATACGGTCTCCGGATTGCAATTGACCATAATTACTTCTATTGCCTCTTCTTTGAGGGCAAAAGCAGCATGCACACAACAATAATCAAATTCGATCCCCTGGCCTATCCTGTTAGGACCCCCGCCTAAAATCATAACCTTCTTTTTATCAGAAGGGCGCGCTTCGCATTCCGATTCGTAAGTTGAATAATAATACGGGGTGTAGGCTTCAAACTCCGCAGCACAGGTATCAACAAGTTTGTATGTAACTTCTATCTTCTCCTTTCTGCGGATATCTCTTATTTTATCTTGCCCAATATTAAGCAGCGAAGCTAAGTACCCATCAGAAAAACCCATCTCTTTTGCCTTCCTCAAAAGGCCTCTGTCTAATTTTTTTGCTTCTTTAAGTAAATTCTCAAATTGTATAATCTGGCGTATATTCTCCAAGAACCATGGGTCAATATTTGTAATCGCATTGATCTGTTTTGTATCCATGCCTATACGGAACCCATCAGCAATATAAAAAATTCTTTTATCGTTAGGAGCAGCCAGATGTTCTAATACTTTTTCTTTAAACTCTTTTCGATTCGCGTTAATGCCTTTTTCGTCTATTAAGGAGTTTAGCCCGCTCTTGCCGATTTCAAGAGCCCGAATCCCTTTTTGCAGCGCCTCTTTGAAAGTACGCCCTATTGCCATAACTTCTCCCACGGACTTCATTGATGTAGTAAGGGTTTTGTCAGCCTGAGGAAACTTTTCAAAAGTCCAGCGGGGAATTTTTACCACGCAATAATCTATCGTCGGCTCAAAAGAAGCCGGAGTCTCCTTTGTTATATCGTTTGGTATTTCATCAAGAGTGTAGCCAACAGCAAGTTTTGCTGCTATTTTCGCAATAGGAAAACCTGTCGCTTTGGACGCAAGGGCGGATGAGCGCGAAACCCTAGGGTTCATCTCGATAATCACCATACGCCCGTCCTCCGGGTTAGTAGCAAATTGAATGTTGCTGCCGCCGGTCTCAACCCCTATGGCACGAATAGCCCGTATAGCGGACATCCGCATCTTCTGATACTCAATATCCGTAAGAGTCTGCGCCGGAGCAACAGTTATAGAATCACCGGTGTGGACTCCCATTGGGTCAAAATTTTCAATAGAGCAGACAATTACAACATTGTCGTTTTTGTCACGCATTACTTCTAATTCAAATTCCTTCCAGCCAATAAGACTTTCTTCAATCAATACTTCTCTTATTAAACTTAAATCCAACCCGCGTTTTATAATTTCCTCGAATTCCTCTATATTATAAGCAACTCCTCCGCCTGTGCCCCCCAACGTAAACGCAGGGCGTATTACACAGGGGAGGCCGACATAGTCCAAAACACCTCTTGCTTCTTTCAGTGAATAAACAGTGCGCGAACGGGGAAGGTCAATGCCCGCTTTGTGCATTACTTCTTTAAACAATTCCCTATCTTCGGCACGGGCAATAACCTCATCACGCGCCCCTATCAATTCAACATTATTTTTTTTAAAAACCCCTCTTTTTGCCGCTTCAAACGCGACATTAAGCGCGGTCTGGCCGCCCAATGTAGGCAGACACACCTGAGGTTTTTCTTTAACAATCACCTTTTCCAATACATCGGGCGTAATAGGCTCGATATAGGTGGCGTCTGCGAACTCGGGATCGGTCATGATTGTGGCCGGGTTTGAATTTAACAAAACAACCTTGTACCCTTCTTCTTTGAGAGCCTTGCAGGCCTGGGTCCCGGAATAGTCAAATTCACAGGCCTGAGAAATGATAATCGGACCTGAACCAAGTATCAAGATTTTATCAATGTCTGTTCTTTTAGGCACTTTCTATACTCCTTGTAAATTCTTCAAATATATACCGCGCGTCAAATGGCCCGGGTCCGGCTTCGGGATGAAATTGCACGCTAAATAAAGGAATCTCCGTATGCTTCTGCCCTTCGGAAGTATGGTCGTAAAGGTTAATATGCGTCTGAACAACGCTCTTATCGGGTATGCTCTCGGGAGGAATAATAAAGTTGTGATTCTGAGA
>Ga0164318_10003801_pt1 | contig 14378 bp, 14 predicted proteins | sample GuaBasSedimGuay9_FD_113734 | JGI IMG/M metagenome (GOLD analysis project Ga0164318, IMG submission 113734) | Subseafloor sediment microbial communities from Guaymas Basin, Gulf of California, Mexico - Guay9, Core 4571-4, 0-3 cm | ecosystem: Environmental > Aquatic > Marine > Hydrothermal vents...
ATCTCTTCCACATATATCGGCGAGGAATGCCATGCCGCCTGCATCTGCGCTGCCCTGGGAGTGGTCGCCGCTGCTGTAAGCATCATTGCCGTTGAGGTCGAACAGGAGGAACAAGCCGCCGCAGGAATAGGAAAGGGAATAGTTGCCGCCGTCGTAGAGGTCATTGCCTGAAATGTCAATAAGCATGTTTATCCCGAGGAATGAATTTGCCACTTTTCCCCGATACGTATCGTTTCCAGAAATGTCGAGCGTAAGTGCTGCCCTGCGAGATGCTCCTTTCAGCTTATACAAGTCGTCACCCCCGAGGTCAATTATCAGGGAATAGTTTCCTTCATACTCGTTTTTGCCGCTTCCCCCTACAATTATGCCGCCGGAAGGGTCCTCAATTATTGTTCCGTTGTAGTTGCCTTTATATTTCTCCATTTCTGGAAGCGCGTATCTCACTGCCCGGAATAGAGAAAGGCTTTCCTTTGCCATCTCCTGCGAGTTTATCTTATGAGTTATGGCAGAGAGTTTATCCGAATTGCTCGAGAAAAGGTCAAGTTTCGGAAACACCGTCATTTTCCCCATTATTTCGCTTCTGAGCAGGGAGAGGAGGTCTGATTTTGTTTCGTTATTTTTCTCCATGAAATCTATTTCTTCTTCAGAAAGAGCCTTTGAAGCATCTCTGGATGAAAGAGTGGCATCGTTGACAGCATATATGAGCAGAGCAATTGCATTTTTCAGCCCCTCAGGAAGGGCGTTTACCTTTTCCACGAATTTTTGCATCTCGCTTTCGCTCACATTTATCCTGTTTATTGTGTAAAATTCAAGCATCGCATTCTCAATCCACGGCTGGTTCTTTTCCTTCAGCATTTCTGTATTGCCTGTCCTGATGGCAAGTTCCATTGTAATGTTTTTCTCCACTCCAAAAATTATGTTTCCCACCACATAGGGAATTGCATCTATGAAAAGAGATATATTCTCAAGAGAAGGCATACCCCCTGAAGTTGCCTTTTCAGAAGGAGAAGGCTGTTCCGAGTGAGCAGGAACACCGAGAACATACGGCGTTATAAGAAGTACTGCCATCAGAACATAAATCCCCTTCATGTGATTTCAAAATATGCGCAAGGTATAAGTAGGTTTTTGTTTTTGTGACGATATAAGTCTGTGCTGTTAGACAGATTTCGCATTCATCAACATTCAGAAACGCTGTTCTTAGTAAATATTAAATACGTCATCGATATTTATGCCGCTAATTATGGCTAAGAAAGTAGAAGAAGAGAGTGAATTCAAGTACATCGTGCGTATTGCTGCAACTGACGTGGACGGCAGCAAGCCTGTCAGATATGCCCTCACCCAGGTAAAGGGTGTTGGAAATACAATGGCAAAACTTATTGCGCAGTACGCAGGTGTCGATGAACACATTAAAATAGGCAATCTTTCCGATGATGACATAGAAAAAATAAACGATACGATAGCAAAAATAAACGAGTGGGCGCCGCCGTGGATGAAAAACCGCAGAAAGGACAGGGATACAGGCGAGGACAAGCATTTAATAGGCTCAGATATTGATCTCGTGAGGAGAGAGGATATAAACCTGCTCAAGAAGATACGCTCCTACAGGGGCATAAGGCATGAGAAAGGTTTGCCTGTCAGAGGACAGAGAACAAGAGCAAATAAACGTTCTGGTTTAACAGTTGGAGTTTCCAGAAGAAGAGGGAAGTAAACAGGAGAAGTGGTGAAATATGGGAGATCCAAAATTTCCGAGAAAGAAATACGAAACGCCCTCTCACCCGTGGGAAGGAGAGAGGATAGAGAGAGAAAGGGAACTGGTCAGAAAGTATGGTCTGAAGAATAAGAGGGAGATATGGAAAGCCGAAACGTTTTTGAGAAAGATAAGAGGCCATGCGAGAGAGTTGTTCGTGGGCACAGGGAGAAAACAGACGGAGAAGGAAAAGGAGGAACTCCTTAAAAGGATGATAACCCTCGGGCTTCTGCCGACAAACTCCCAACTCGATGATATTCTCGCACTCACCATAGAGGATATTCTGGCAAGAAGGCTCCAGACACAGGTATATCTGCACGGGCTTGCATACACACCGAAGCAGGCTCGCCAGATGATAATACATGGACATATCGCAGTAAATGGAAAGAAAGTCAGGGTTCCGTCATACATGGTGAAGAAAAGCGAGGAAAGTGCGATTCAGTATGTGCCGTCATCGCCGTTCAGCGACGACATGCACCCCATGAGGCCCAAAGCCGAAAAGAAGACAGAAATAATGACCCAGCAGGAAAAAGAAATTGAAATAAAGGAGGGAGCATAAAATGGGAAAATGGGCAGTAACTCATATATTTGCATCTCATAACGATACGATAATAACCGCTACTGACCTGACAGGGGCAGAAACACTTGCCAAATGCTCGGGCGGCATGATTGTCAAATCAGATAAGGATGAAGGCTCTCCGTATGCAGCGATGCAGGCAGCACAGAGGGTCGCAGAAGCACTGAAAGAAAAGGGCATAGATTCAATAAATATAAAAGTCCGTGGAATCGGCAGGGGCCGCTCCAAAAATCCTGGCAGGGGAGCGCAGGCGGCTATAAGGGCGCTTGCCCGCGCCGGCTTGAAAATAGGAAGAATAGAGGATGTGACCCCCGTTCCACATGACGGATGCAGAGAGAAAGGCGGAAAAAGGGGAAGAAGGGTATGAAACTCAAATTTATGGAAGAGAGAGATAATTACATAAAAGTTGTTATAGAAGGCACCACGCCCGATTTTGCAAATGCAATAAGGAGAACGCTTATAGCAGATGTGCCAAAACTTGCAATAGAAAATGTAACCATATATGACAACACCTCCGCCCTTTTCGACGAGATAATAGCACACCGTCTTGCAATGATACCTCTCCCAACAGATCTCGATGTTATGGTGCCAAGGAGCGAATGCAGTTGCGGCGGCGAGGGGTGTCCTAACTGCGTTGTCCACTACACTCTGAGCAAGGAAGGAGAATGCACAGTATATTCGGGAGATCTTAAGGCAGAGGAGTGTTCGTGGGCTGTAAAAGATGAAAAGATACCCATAGTGCGCCTGCTCAAAGACCAGAGAATAATTCTGGAAGCAGAAGCAGAACTCGGCACAGGGAAGGAACACGCAAAGTGGCAAACTGCTTCCGGTGTTGGATACAGTTATTATCCTGAAATAGAAATAACGGATGATTGTGACGGGTGCATGGACTGCGTTAAAGCGTGCCCGAGAGGGATTCTCGAAGTGAAGAGAGGGAAGGTGGTTGTTAAGAACATAGAGGACTGCAGTATTTGCAAAAGTTGCTCAGATGTATGCAGCAAGGATGCTATAAAAGTGAGAGGAAATCCAAATAAAATAATATTCCACTTTGAGACAGATGGCTCCCTCACGGCGAGAAGGGCTTTCATCGAAGCATTGAACATACTCCACAAAAAATACGACGAACTGGAAAAGGCGCTTTAACTGCAATCTCATTTATCATGGCTCTCCTGAACAGGTGAGCGCCAGTCAAGAGAGATTGTTCTGAGTCCCATTTTTGGGATGAGAGGCATGCTTCTTTTATGCTGACTCTTTTTTCTCATCTCTTTTATTCTCATTACCTCGCCCTCATTTGTGCCTGCCATCTCTGCTATTCTGGAAATGGGCATTTTTCTCTCGAGTCCATACAATATTTTATCAAGAGTCGTGTAGGTGATTTGCAACTCTTTCTCATCCGTCTGACCCTTCCAGAGCCCTGCAGAGGGTGGTTTTTCAATTATTGGTTTCGGTATGCCGATATATTCTGCAATCTGATAAACTTGTGTTTTATACAAATCGCCTATTGGCATGAAGTCGCTTCCACCATCTCCGTATTTTGTGAAATACCCTATCAGCAATTCTGTTTTGTTGGAGCAGCCACAAACAAGGCTTTTTTTAACATTTGAATAACCATACCATAAAAGCATGCGCAGTCTCGACTTTATATTTCCAAGAGCCACTGCATCCATCTCATAGGGATATACCTTTCTTATGGAGTGAATGAGAGGAGATATGTCTATTGTCTCGTATTCTATTCCAAATTCACTGGAAAGAAGGCGGACATGCTCGAAATCCTCCATAGGGGTGGAGAGTTCGGGCATAAACAGCGTGTAAACATTTTCCTTTCCCAGCGCCATAATAGAAAGTTTTGTTACGACCGCAGAATCTATCCCGCCCGACAAACCGATGACAACACTTCCAACCCCTGCATTTTCGGTATAACTTCTTATGAACTCGATTATTGCCTCTGTTTTCTCCTCGGGGTCTATTTCAAGCATATGGATAATGTTATATTTAGGGGCAATATATTCTTTTGGGATTTGACATGGAACTGTGCATAGCGAATATAAAACCTGCTGTCGGGAATAAAAAGAAGAATCTGAAAAAGATGGAAAGCATGATATCTGAAGAAGATGCAGATATGTATGTGTTTGGGGAAATGGCTCTGACAGGCTATACATGCAGAGATGAGTTCAGGGAATTGGCAGAGGAAATTGACGGGCCCTCCATAAATGCAATGAAAGAGGTCGCCATGAAAAAAGGCTGCTATATCATATTTGGTATGCCGCTGAAGGACAGGGAAGGAGTAATTTCAAATGCTTCAGTAATGGTGCATCCTGACGGGAGGGTGAATGCTTACAGGAAATCATTCCTGGCAAATTTCGGGCCGTTCGAAGAGCGATTCTATTTCTCGCCCGGGAGGGAAATGCCAGTGTTCGAGACAAGATATGGAAAAATAGGAATGTGCATATGCTACGACGTTTTCTTCCCCGAACTTGTTAAAGGTCTCGTGCTCAAAGGAGCAGATATGATAGTGTGCATATCGGCCTCTCCGACCACGACCAGAGAATTTTTTGAAAAGGTGCTCCCTGCAAGGGCTATTGAAAATACTGCATTTGTTGCCTACTCAAATATTGTTGGCACACAGGAAAATCTTGTATTCTGGGGCGGCGGGCAGGTTTATAGCCCGAGAGGAGAGTTGCTCGCCAGAGGGAAATATCTCAAGGAGGGAATTATAAAGACAGATGTGGATTTTGGAGAGATAGAGGGGGCAAGAGCATCCAGACCCACACTCAGAGATACAAAAGCAGACATCTTCTCGGAAATTTCAAAGTTTTTCGTCGAGGAGCATCTGTATAGCGGCTATATGCTGGTGGGGCTGAAGATGGGGAAATATGCATCTTCCAAGATGAGAGTGGGAAAAGTGACAGTCAATTGCAACGGGAAAATCGCTGAAGACATCATAGGGGGAATAATATTGTATGCAGGCATAACGAGGGACAAAATAAATTTGAAGGAAAGCGAGGAAGTGAGTGCCTCTTTTTCATCTTCTGAGAGGAGCATGAAAATCACCCTTAAAGAAGAGATAAAAAATGCCATTGATGAAGGGGTAAATACAAAAATTTTGAGTTACATAAAAGACGAGGAGATTTTTGACATAGAGGAATAACAATTTTTAAATTCACAAATGGCATCCATAACCATGGAAATGGAGTTAGCAATAATAGGCGCAGGAAGTGCAGGATATGCCGCAGGCATATATGCAGGCAGGGCAGGAATAGATGCTGTAATATTTGATGCAGGCATGGGAGGTGGTCTCGCAACAGAGTCACCTGAAATAGAAAATTATCCCGGGTTTAAGAAAATAAACGGCATAGAATTGATGGAAAAAATGAAGGATCACGCCAAGGATTATGCAAAATTTAAGTTTTATGAAGAGGTAAAGGAAATAAAAAAGGCGGGAGATAAATTCAAATTGCTTACTTCCAAGGGAGAATACGAGGCGGGAGCAGTAATAATATGTACAGGCACTGTGCATAAAAAGCTGGGTGTAAAAGGGGAGAAGGAACTTGCAGGAAGGGGTGTGTCTTATTGCGCCACATGCGACGGTTTCTTTTTTAAGGATAAAAAAGTGGTGGTTGTCGGAGGGGGAAACAGCGCAGTCGCAGAAGCCCTTTATCTGGAGCAGGTTGGATGCAATGTATCCATAATTCACAGGAGAGACATGCTGAGGGCAGAAAAGATGCTGGGTGACGAAGCAGTGAAGAGAGGCATAGAGATAATATGGAACAGCGTTGTGGAGGAAATAGTCGGAAAGGACAAAGTAGAGGCTGTAAAGATTAAAGATGTAAAGACAGGTGAGGAAAGAGTAATTCCTGTGGAAGGCGTATTCATTTCGATAGGTGAGGTGCCAAATTCAGAGATTGCAAAAAAGGCAGGGGTGGAGACAGATGATTACGGATACATAAAAGTAGATGATATGCAGAGAACTAATGTGAAGGGCATATATGCTGCAGGTGATGTAACAGGAGGTGTAAGACAGATAGTCACAGCATGTGCAGGGGGAGCAAAGGCAGCACTTTCCTCAACAGAAGTCCTGGGGAAAATGTATCCATTTTAATATCAGAAATGGCTGACTGTGAAAGATTCATTCTGAAAGAACAGGAGATGGATGGAAAAAAGATGAAGTAGATTAATCAGGATTATATGCCATGTTGGCATATTATACTAAAAATTCATTATTGATTAGCACTCTGAAACCATTTGTTTTTGCCTCTTCCTTCAAATCCCTGAGTAATTCATTCTGAATCCTGCTTAGAGATTTCATAACAAGTCCTTTACCTGTTGTAAGTTTTAGAATGGGAATGGGTTTGTACTTTTTTCTGCCGATTTTTACATTTTCTAGATTTGTAAACAGTATCATCTTTAACAAGCCATCTTTTATATCGCCCAAAGAAGGCAAATTATTTGTTTTAGTATGTTTTCCTTCTATAAGATAAAGACTTTTCCCATGTATTTCTATCTCGTCACAGGTAAAATAGTAGTAGCCACCCAAGTAATTTTTGATGGTAATAGTTGCTTTTTCACCAGTAAGGTGCTCCTTGGGTTGGATTGTAATGCTCTCCCTTATCTGTGCTTTTTCTGCCAGATTTCTTGATGTCTTCATAAAAATTTCTTTTCCTTCAGAAAGCTGCTCTATTCTTTTTCTGGCAGATTCATAAGAATGCATTTCAACATTAAGTTTTTTGGAGATTTTTGAGTAGGATTGCAGCGCTTTTTGACCAATCTTTTTAATATTATCTATCTGTGCCAAATTCCAGTGCAGAGCATCCGACTGATACGAAAGGAGTTTTTGGATTTCTCTCTTTACATGATTTATATCAAATCTTTGCTTTGTAATTTTATTTTTATATTTTGTACTTTTTGAAGCCTCTGCATAGTAGGATATAATCACATAGACCCCTAACAAACTCATTAAAGATATGGTATCCCATTGAAGAAAGTCTCTATCCCCCTCCTTTCCTTCGTCTTTTAAAATCGGTATTATTGTTACCTTCTTTCCAGAAAAACTGAGAGAATCGTAAACTCTGGTATAAGGATACGACCTTGTTCTTTTCGGGGAAACCCACCAGCTTACTGCAAAGTTATTCTTTTTTATACTTAGGATAAAAGTTGAGTATTTTGAAAGAGCTGTATCGATAGAATTGAAATTAAATGTGTTAAGTTTTCTGCACAGCATCGGCGTATATTTTAACCCCCTAATATCTGCGAAGATATGCATTTTATTGCCTCCTGTTATGGTTATCTTTTACTTTTTGTTGGAGCTTTGTTCTTAAATGTTTTGAATCTTTTCTGATTATCACTTCAAAATCAGGCCTATCGTTGGTTAATGTAGCTTGGTTGAGTCCTACTTTCTCCTTAACAACTTTTAGCAATTCCAAATCTATATCGTAGCCAACACATTTTCTATCAAGTTCAAGAGCGACTTTCAGTGTAGTACCTGAACCCATAAATGGATCCAAAACAACTTCATTTTTGTATGAGAACAACTTTATTAGTCTATACGGTATTTCCTCTGGAAATGCTGCTATTCCCTTCTCTAACCTGTTATTGTTTGGAAGCACGTTTGTAATTTGCCATACACTCAAATACCACTTTTCCTTTTGAAATTCATCAATATCTATTTTTGACTCCATTTTGGAATCTTTTGATATGCTCTTATAGTCAAAGTCACCATTTTGGAATATAAGAATAGATTCTTGCAAATTATCAGGATAATAATACATCGGATAGGGATGCTGTAATATAACTCCGCTTCTCCTGCTTATTCTGATAAACCCCTCTGGTTTTATCCATATTATTTTTTCCCTATATTTAAAGCCCTCTTCAATGAATACTTTTGTTATATCTGCAACAACAGGATATTTTTTCCCATCTATGAGGGTGTCATCCACAACAAGAGCAGCGATTCTGCCCTCGTCAAGGACCCGTTTCAGTTCCTTTGCAGTATTTCTTATCATGTTTAAGAATTGTTTGTAACTATCAAATAGATCAGGATAATCAAATGGTGCATTAAAATAAGGTGGGGAAGTTACAACCAAGTGGATGCTGCTATCTTCCAATTCTCCCATATTTTGGCAATCGCCAAAGATGATTTTGTTTCTCCATTCACTCTTCATACTCAACCTTCCTATTTCCATACCAATATCTATCTCACTTTTTAATATTTTCATATATCCTGTGCCCATTATTAAGTTCTTCCAATTATTAGATGCTATCTTTTTGTTTTCTCATGAGTTGTTGGACACAATTATTTCTTAACGTGCTGCAATACTTCTAAACAAATATACCACGCTCAATTTTTGAATTACCTTCCGACTTTATAAACTGGGCAGCTCATTGTTTCATCTCACGGGCATAAAATTAATATGCAATGGCATATTGCTGGAGCATGGGATTGCCCGACGTACAGTCATGGACACCCAGCTCGAGTTTCAAACTCACAAGGGTTGGGATAAAAGGAATAAAAAAGCAGGTTTACATAAAGAGACCTGAAAGGACAGTCCAACTCATAACCACCATGGATGTTTCCGTTGACCTGCCTGCTTCAAAGAAAGGGAGCGACTTGTCGCGAAACTCGGAAGTCATAGAGGAGATTGTTGAACAATCGATAAGAGAACCTTCACCAAGCCTCGAGGCTCTGTGTGGCGAAATAGCAGAACGACTGCTTCAAAAGCATGAATATGCCACCCATTCGGAAGTCCATGCATATGCAGACTACTTCCTTGACAGAATCACGCCAGGAAATAGAAAAACAATGGAACCCTACCGCATAATGTCAGATGCATTTGCCTCAAAAGATGGAGAGACAAAGAAGTTCATCGGTGTCGAGGCCATGGGAATGACCGCCTGCCCCTGCGCCATGGAGACAATAAGAGAGGCATACGGAAAGGATTTGAAAATGACTCACAACCAGCGCAGTATCGCAACGCTCATAATCGAAAGCAGGGAAGGCGTGGATGCGGACGATTTGATAGATATTGCCGAGGCTTCCATGAGTTCGCCCACATATGAGATACTAAAGAGGAGCGATGAGAAGGATGTTGTTGTGCACGCCCATGAAAATCCCAAGTTTGTGGAAGATGTTGTGAGAGACATGCTCGCAAATGTTATAAAGAAGTATGGTAATCTTCCAGATGATACAGAAATAGTGGCAAGGAGCGAAAGTCTGGAATCAATACACAAGCATAATGCATTTGCCGAAAGAAAAACAACTCTGGGAGAATTGAAGAAGTGATATAATGTTGGCTGAATGTGCCGAGCACGGCTATTATAGGGGAGAAAAATGCCCCGTGTGCGGGGAAAAGGGAAAATTCATGATGAACGACTGGGAAATAAAAAAGTTGAGCGGGACAATGGCAGGGATATTGAGGCATTTTCCCAGCCAGTTCGATGTTGAAATGGACGAGCACGGATGGGTTGAGATAGATGCCCTTGTCAGCGCCATAAAGAACACCCGTCTTAACTTCCACTGGCTCAGGAAAAAACACATAATGGCTATTGTTGAAACAGACGAAAAAGGCAGGTATCAGGCAATGGAAGGAAAAATAAGGGCGACATATGCCCACACAATAGATGTTGACCTCTCTGACCTTCCCCTCTCTGAATCGGAAGAACTTTTCTATCCGGTTACAGAGGAAGAGGCTGAGATAATTCTTGAACAGGGAATATTTCCCACAGACAGAACAAAGGTACATCTGAGCGAGAGCAAAGAGAAGGCAATGGAAGCAGGCAAGGTAAGGACTGAAAAACCCGTCATATTGAGAATAGATGCAGCCCGTGCAATCCAGGACGGTGTTGATATAAGAAAGGCAGGAAAAGACGTATGCATTTCAGATGAGATAGACGCAAAATACATATCCCGCCTTGATGAATGATATCATTAAATTTTTATATCTGTTAGGATATGCATTGATGCGGGGCTCGTGGCTCAGCTAGGTAGAGCAGCAGGCTCTTAACCTGTCGGTCAGGGGTTCGAATCCCCTCGAGCCCGCTTATTTTTATTCAAAAAGTTCGGGCATCACAGATTATACACATCCTTGTATATTGGCGATTCAACTATCTCGTCTTTTCTTTTTCTGAATGAAACAACTCTCTCCTTTCTTCTGAGCGAATCGTTCCTCAGTTGCTCCTCAATGTCTCCCTCAAGTTTATGCTGTTTCAGGAATCGGTCACGATGTATTGACGGAAAAACATTGTACGTGCAGAAGGGTATCACTTTTGAACCTGCAGAGTAGTGTATGCTGCATCTCTGCACCCTGTTCACGTCGTAGTTGTAATCGTCCTGGAAGTGCATCATACCGAAGAATATGAAATTGTGATGGAATGTTCTGAGATGGGAATAATCCCCTTTTTCTATGATCCCTTCCAGCATATCAGATATTTTGTGCCCATTCGGAAGTTCGTCCTGAATTATGTAATCAAGGACTTTCTGGGAAAATGCTTTTCTGAAGCTCTCATACTTTAGAGCAGTAGGGATGAGTTTTGCACCGAATATGACTTTTTTGAGCAAACTGTGGTCAAGTTCCCATATGTCCTTCATAAGTTTGTCAACCTCCACGAATTCTGTTATGGGAATGAGTTCGTTCTTCTCCTTGTCAATGTATGCATATGTAGCTATGCCGCATTTTTCGTTGTTGTAAAAATGTATGTGAGGCTCCTTTCCTATCACATCTGCAAGCGAAGCCACAGTTGGCACAGGGTACCATGCCTCCATCCCGAAGTTGAATGCTTTCTTTAATTCGTCCACGATATCAGACTGAACGACCCTCAACTTCTCCCTGTCCCCTTTCTTTGTCAACCCGACAAGAGATATGGGCTGAAAGTTCACACCCTTTATTCCTCTGTCGAGATTATGGACAGCGAATCTGACAATATCGGGTGTTTCCTTCAGATTTATCTGGCTCACTGTTGGGACAAGAACAATGCTTTTTATCCCGCCCTCCTTGTAAGCCTGAAGAGCGAATGGCATCTCATAATGGTTCTTGGGATTGCTGTTCGCATCAGGACTTATGCCGTCAAATGAGGTGTAAATTGTTTTCAGACCAGCATCTCTCCATCTGGAGACTTTTTCCGCAGCCTTCTCCGGATTTTCGAAATATTCAATTCCTATCGAAACGGAGTTTGTGTTCAACTGCACATGAGGGGAGCCGAGTTCCACCATCGCCTTTATTATCTTATCAAGGTCATTTCTCATTGCAGGCTCTCCTCCCGTTATCTGAATCGGCGGCACATACCCATTGAATTTTTCTGCAACCTTAACTCCTTCAACAAGTTTTTCTATGTCAGGTTCATACACAAAACCAGCCTTCTCCTCGTAAAAAAAGCAATACCAGCATCTCAAATCGCACCTGTTCGTGACTACGACGTTTAGCAGGGCAGTGGTATTTTTATGCGCATCGCATAACCCGCACACTACCAGGTCCTTGGTGTGCCTTATGTCTGTATTTATCTTTGCAATTTTATCAACAGGCTTATACCTCTCTATCTTGTCCCAGTATTCCTTGCTCCCTATCCTTTCCATCGAGCCGTTTTCTTTTAAAAGGTATACAATGCCGTCCTTTTCTACATACGCTGCGGCCACTGTCTCAGGAACACCTGTTTTTTCTGTTGAAGATTCGTCAACGCTTTTTGTTACTTCCAGAACAGCAAATCCTTTCCCCTCTGCATACTCTTCTATCGAGCCCATAATGCCTTGCCAACTGTAGTTTATATTTAAAATTTTTCTTATTTCACCTGGCACAACATGAAAATCATTTGATTTCAAAGAACGGGGCCTCATTCCTTGCATTCTGAAGGGAAATCTCCCCTTTCTGAATAAATCTTGAAATGTTCCATCCACAACGGAATATTTTTCGGGCAGTTTTTCATAAAACTAACGAATTTTTTTATCTGTTCTATGGTTTTTTCGTCAAGGTCATGCTCCATTGTGCATGCATCCCTGTCCGCTATTTCTTCGGGAATCTGGAGCATTTTCAGCAGTTCCATGATGGCATAATGGTTCTCGCTCACTGCCTTGCCAACCTCGTAGCCTTTTTCAGTAAGAGTGCTTCCGGCATATTTTTTATATTTTATCAGCCCCTTTGACGAGAGTTTCTGAAGCATTTCCGTTGCGCTCGCAGGTTTCACATCCAGATAGTTTGCTATATCCGTCGTCCTTGCAGAATCCTTATCTCTCGTGATAATGTATATGGCTTCCAGATAGTCTTCCTCTCTTCTCATCATTCCCAGAAAACAAAAACATATGGAAATTATATAATGATTTCGGTAATCCTAAATTTGTGTTCCGAAAGACAATAATTAAATTACATTCTACGATTATTAATCATGAAGGTGGTGGTTGTCGGAGGGGGGCCGGCGGGGCTGATAACAGGATTGAGATTAATCGAAAAGGGCATTTCACCGCTTGTTATAGAGAGAAGAGGCGATATGAGTTCGACTGCATGCGCCGAGGGATGCGATGCTGCCTCCCTGGGGGAAATACCTTTTGATTCATCGCCGTATGTATCCAAATATATCGAGGGTGCCAGGTTTTTTTTCCCGAAAGGATATTCCTTTTCATCATCCAGAAAGGGGGTGGTGCTTGACAGGAGCAGGTGGCTCAGGGGAATGGCTAAAGAGTTCGCGGAGCGGGGCGGGGAAATAAAAAATGCAAGGGTGACCGCAGTTTATGAAAATGAGATTGTTCTCGGAAACGGGGAAAGGGTAAATTACGATATACTCATAGGCGCAGACGGTCCCTTTTCTCTTGTAAGCAAATATCTTGGCAACAAGCAGGAGGTTTTACTGGCAGTTCAGTATAAAATAGAGTGTGATACTTCTGACATGAATTTGATGGAACTTTACTTCGACAGGAGATTTTCCAGCCATTACTCCTGGGTATTCCCGAAAAGCGGCATGGTGAATGCAGGTCTTGCGGGAGATTTCAGCCAGCTTGATGACTTTGTTGATTTTCTTGGCATTGAAGGAAAGATTATCAAAAAGGAGGCAGGTGCCATTCCTGTATCGGGGATAGCAAACAAAGTTGCAGAAGGGAAAATAGCATTAATAGGGGATGCGGCATCAATGACAAATCCTCTATCTGGCGGAGGGCTTACCCCCATCATACATGCCTCCTTGATTCTTGCAGCCAATATTGACAACCTCAAAAATTATGAGAGAGAAGTAAAGAAGCACCAATTGGCAAGTCCTGCACTTGTGAAGGCAAAAAATCTTCTGATGAAGTTGACAAACAGGGAACTTGAGGAAATGGGCAGGATGGTTGACGGGAGAACGTTTGAGGAGATGAGATTCTCCGACATTTTGGGCATGATGCGACATCCTCTTCTGATTCCAAAAATGTTCACCCTTGGAAGAGGGCTTGTCATAACAATGAAGTGGGGATGGTAAAGGCGACCCTCAATTTTTTATATCTCTCTTTAATTCCCATACTATGCCATACTGGGATAAAAAACACGAAACAATGCCCCTTCATGATTTGAAGGAGTTGCAGTTGAAGAGATTGAAGAAGGTTGTCCGCACGGTTTATGAAAAAAATGAATTTTACCACAAAAAGTTGAAGGATGCAGGGGTAACACCGGATGATATTAAAACTCTCGATGATCTGAACAAAATTCCTTTTCTTACCAAGGATGACCTCCGCCAGTACTACCCTTTCGGATTGCTATGTACGCCGCTTGATGAGGTTGTTGAGGTACATGCTTCTTCAGGCACTACAGGAAAGCCTGTTGTCGGTGCATATACCAGAAATGATCTTGAGGTATGGGGCGAGGTCATGGCTCGTTCATTATACGCAAACGGTCTGAGGAAAGGCGATATAATGCAAAACGCCTATGGATACGGGCTTTTCACAGGCGCACACGGTTTTGAGAAAGGGGCACAGAAGATAGGAGCGATGGTTGTACCCATAAGTTCCGGCAACACAAAAAGGCAGATAACAATAATGAAGGACTTCGGCACGACAGCGCTTGCATCAACCCCCTCGTATTCCCTTTATATGGCAGAGGTAGCAGAGGA
>Ga0164318_10003803_pt1 | contig 14365 bp, 10 predicted proteins | sample GuaBasSedimGuay9_FD_113734 | JGI IMG/M metagenome (GOLD analysis project Ga0164318, IMG submission 113734) | Subseafloor sediment microbial communities from Guaymas Basin, Gulf of California, Mexico - Guay9, Core 4571-4, 0-3 cm | ecosystem: Environmental > Aquatic > Marine > Hydrothermal vents...
AAATTCAATTCTAACTTCAGTAAATGAAATTGATAGATTAAACATTACTGTTGGACTTATACAATCTTCCAATGTAGATGCAATAAATGGAGATATTACACTTTTTTCTTTTACATTACAGGGAAAAGCCATCGGATCGAGTGAGTTGTGGTTCCAAAACATTTATTTGATAGATGAAAATGGAAATCCGATACAAGGAATTGATGATCTGGAAATTAAAACAGGGAATATTACGGTACAATAACTAATGCTTGGTTTAATTATTGGTCTGTTGTTATTGGTTTTTTACGGGATATTTGAGTATTATCGCAACAAGTATTATCGTAAAAAAATTCCTGTTATAATTCATGTTAATGGAACACGAGGAAAATCTAGCGTTACACGGTTGATTGCGGCAGGATTGAGAGCTGGAGGGAAAAGAGTAATTGCTAAAACAACAGGCTCAGCTCCGGTACTTATCTTTGAAAATGGCAATGAAACTCCGATTGTTCGTCATTATGGAGCTAATATTAAAGAGCAGCCAAAAATTTTGCGATTTACAGCAAAAAGAAATGCTGAAATCCTGGTCTTGGAATGTATGGCTGTTACTCCAGAATATCAATGGGTTACCGAACATAAGATCGTTAACTGTAATATTTGTGTTATTACCAATTCTCGTCTGGACCATCTGGACGTAATGGGACCAGGAATCAGGAATGTTACATTATCCCTGTGCAACACACTTCCTCCTGACGGTAAAGCATATACTGCCGAGAAGAAGATGTTCAAACTTATGAAAAAGCAGGCGGATAAATTAAATACTGAGTTGATCCAGTCAGATGAAACATCTGTAACAGATGAAGAAATGCGGGGATTTTCTCATATAGAACATAAAGAAAATGTTGCTCTTTCTCTAAAGCTTTGCGAAAATTTCGGAATAGACAGAAAAGCGGCTTTGGAAAGTATGTACAAAGCAAAAGCAGATGTGGGTGCTACTGAGATATTTGAAATTGATCATGCCTGCAAAAAGATTTTCTTCTCTCATTCATTTGCTGCAAACGATCCTGAATCTACGGAATTTTTAGTTAAACACATAATTGGGCTTCATCCGCATATAAAATCTGTTGGAATTGTTTTAAGCACTCGTGCAGATAGAATGTTCCGTTCAAAGCTGCTTGTAGATATGGTGAAGAAGATTAATTATTCAAAATTGATCCTGGTTGGACAACAGACAGCATCAATCAAATCATATGCTACTGCTCGCAATATCCCGGCAAAGAATATTGTTGATCTAGGCTGGGTAACAGGGGAAAAACTTGTTGAAGAAACCTGCAAATTTCCCGGAGAGGAGATATTGTTGCTTGGCATCGGTAATATTCATGGAAATGGTGGGATCATTGCAGATTATTTTAAAGAAAGGAAAGTTTAGATATGTTTGAAGTAGCAATAGGATTAGGAGTATTAGTAAGTTTATTTTTTTTGGAGACGTTTGGAGCTGCAGCCGGAGGAATTGTTGTGGCAGGTTACTTAGCGATGTATCTGCATCAGCCAATAACGATTCTGGCAACACTTTCTATAAGTTTCTTAGTTTACTTAATTGTAAAAGTTCTGGGAAATTTCATGTTCATATACGGTCGCCGAAGGATGGTGATAACTGTATTATTGGGATTTATCCTGGGCTGGACTGCAAGATATTACGGAGTTTTTTCTAGTTTATCTGCAGATTATTCTGTAAATGTAATTGGTTTTATTATTCCGGGTTTAATTGCAAATGCGATGGAAAAACAAGGTATTATTAAAACACTTTCTGTTATGACTGTAGCGGCAGTTGTCGTCAGATTATTATTGGTAATTATTTTCAGCGGTAAGCTGATTGGATAGAGGAGAATCATGTTTGTTCCCAGTGCAAAATCAAATATCAGTTTAGTAGGATTGCTACTTGTTTCCATTTTACTATTTATTTGGGTTGAGAATAGTAGAATATTTATAAGTGATAAAAATTATGATGAAAAATTAGCTGCCTCAGAATTAATGCAGAAAGCTGAAAAAACAATTCGCGAATATAGATTATCTCAGGATGTGTTTATCGATGAAGTCAATGATCCAAATTTAACTGCATTGATAGGAGAAAAACAATCTCTTATCGTAACAGATAGAGGTAATCTAACTGCAAAATTAACGAGTTTGAATCCTAATTTTGCTGCAGCAATTATTGACATATTTAAAACTGCTAAGTTAAAAAAAGGGGATACAATTGCTTTAAGTTGTACAGGTTCTTACCCTGCAATAAATATAGCTGTGCTAAGTGCTGCAAAAGTAATGGAGCTGGATGTGGTAATAATATCTTCTGTGGGAGCTTCAATGTTTGGAGCTACAGATCCTGAATTTACCTGGCTCGATATAGAAAACCTGCTTATAGAAAAAAATATATTTCCTTATAAAAGTGTTGCCGCTTCCATGGGTGGAGGTCGTGACCTTGGCCGAGGATTGAACATTGCGGGTAGAGAAGTGATAAGGGAAGCAGCAAGAAGAAATAATGTACCTCTGGTTCATGAAAATAACCTGGAAAAAAATATCCGAAGAAAAATGGAGATTTTTGAAGATGCTGTTAACGGTAAGCCCTATGCATTGTATGTAAATGTTGGTGGTGGATTATCCAGTTTGGGAATTTCAGTTAACGGAAGATTAGTAAAACCAGGATTCCATCGACATATTGCCTTGAAGAATAATCCTTTAAAAGGAACAATGTTTCTTTTTGCAGATCGAGGAGTTCCTATAGCTCATCTCCTGGATATAACTAAGATTTCCGATATGTATGATTTGCCGGAAGCACCGGATCCTTTGCCGGAACCAGGCACAGGCAGTATGTTCAAAGATGAACGTTATAATATAAAAATTGCTTCCATAGCTTCTATAATTTTGGTAATATTGATTCTGATAGTAATATTTTTCGATCATAAGCAATTGAAATTGAAAGAGGACGAAATTGAGATCTGAGAAACATAGCTTATTATTCATTATCAGCTTATTATTTATTGCAGGTTCACTATTTGCAGATCAAATAAAATTTAATAATCAAGTAAATGAATTTCCTTTATTCAATCGTAATAATAGTAAAATATATAAATATTATTTGGTAGAACCTGGTGGAAAACTGGATTTCACCTGTAAAGGAGCTGATTCTCTTATTATTTTATCCAGAATATTAATTGAAGACAATTCTTCATTAGAATATCAATATTCTTTAAACCGCAATGGTAAATCGAAAAGAGTAATTAAGCAAGCAAAAGAGAGTTCGGTTACCAGAGGAATTGGAGGTGAAATTGTTTCCAGTTACAATAAGCTGGCGTTAAAAGTAAAAGATTTCAACGAACGGTTTGAAATCTATAATATCTCTGGATCAAAAATTATCTTCAAATTAAATGCAGATATTGCGAATACCTCCAGTAATGCGATAGAATATATTCGGTTCACTCCAAATTATTATGAGTCAGAAAAAATATTGCAGATAAATGATAAAACCTATACATATTACTCATCCACAGATCAACCAATGGAGCTCACCCTGGAAGGACCTGTTGTTTTAAAAATAATCAGCCGGTTGATCTTCGACAGCAACTTTGTTAACAAGAAAAAATACCGCTATCAAGTTTTTGATAATGATGTGTTAATTGCCGAATTTACTGAAGACGCTTATAAATCAAAAAATGCTTTATTGGCAGATGATACAAATCGAATCCCTTCTACAGGGGATGTAAATATTATTACCCTGAAAAAGGGAATACATAAAATTAAGATCAAAGATGGAGCCATAAATAGAGATGTTATTTTCAGATTATACATCAGCAAATCTTCTGTAGGGATAATCAACTAATGAAATTTAATATATTAACGATTATCGCCATTATAATATCAAATACTCTAGTTGCAAAAAGTTCTACTTTTTTCAGTGATGTCTTCATTCAATCAAAATACTCCAGCAACATTCTTAAATTATCTCAATACGATCTCGATAAATTTGATAATGGTGAAGTTACAGGTAAATTTGAATTAAACACAAGTGATGATTTTATTTTATCTCCAAGATTAGAAATGGGATGGAAAAACTACCTGTTTGCAGGGCACACTCAAATTGTAAAAGTTAGTTTTGATTATAACAAATACATGCAGAACGATATCAAAGACGGTATAAAATTTGGACTGAATCTGAAGCAATTTCTCAATAAAAAATTAAATTTTACTATAGGCTATATATATTCTCCTGATATCTATGTAAATCGCTATAAAAGTGTACTTGGGAATGAATCTATTTATAGAGATTTTACTTATTCCAAAAATTATTATTATGGTAGAATACATTACAAATTGCTTCCCAATGTAATTGCATCATACCGTCTGGGTGCATCTCAACTCTTTTATAACAAATATTTTACAGAGTATGACTCTTTTGGCTGGCAGCATCTTTTCAATGTAAGGATTTTGCCAGCAGATTTTTTGCGGATTAATCTTAAATATGAATTCAAAACTTCTACAGCACAATCTGAAGACGCATTTGATTTTCCTGAGGATATTTCTGTTATCAAAGATGGTTCTTATGATGCAAACAAATATTCAGTTGGTATTGAGTTTCCAACAATCAATTTACTTGGTAGCAAAGAATTGTCATTTCAAATAGAAGCTCAATATGAAGAACGTTATTTTCAATCAGAATACTTGGAAGATGAGTATCATTTTGCCCGTGATGACTATATTCTTTCTATTAAACCCAATATTGAAATGAGTTTAAGCAAAAGCATAAAACTTAAGACGAATGGAAGTTACGAACAAAGAAATACAGATTCTCCATTTGAAGTAATAGAAAGAGATAAAGAATACGAATTATTCGAGTTCGGTATAACTTTAATACACTCATTTTAAAAATCATTGACTCATTTATTACAATTTGAGTAGTGTACCCAATAAAATAATTGTATAGAATCTAAATATCAGGTTGGTAGATTATGCATTACATGATACTGGGAATATTGACGTTTGTTGTTATGATCTTAGGATTAATCTTTGTGGTTAATATACAGCGAAAAGAGAGATTTATCATCAATGAATCCGCAGAACTTCCGCAAGGTCATTACCTTGGTATCTGTATCTCACTTGGTATCGTTTTAGGTATGATCTGCGGAGTTGGTGCAGGAAATTTATATGATCATATCGCGTTGGGAATTACTTTTGGTACTGGTCTGGGAATTGTTACAGGCTTAACTTTTGGTAATTTCCTGGAACAGAAATATCGCGGTAAATTACGGGAAGCTACAGAACGTGAACATAAGCAACAAAATAGTATTCTAATTTTTGTCTATACAACTGCTTTCATACTATTAGGGATTTCCATATACCTTTATCTAGCTTGATAACATAATATAACTTTAATCGCGGATAATTTAGTGAATTTGGTTTTTGAGTGTAACAAAAATGTTTGGTTTTAATTTTAATTAGTTTATTTTATTTAAATAAAATAGGAATGGTGGAAATATGAAAAAAATTATAATTATATTTCTAATTGTTTTACCGGTTTTAATATTTGGACAATCTATTACCCTAAATACTGTAGAAATGCAAGGTGATGGTGGCAATAATGATCAAAATATTACCGGTGGAGAAACAGTATCAGTAAGTGTTGACTATACAACCTCGAATATATTAGTTATAGGTGAATCTGGAACACATAATGATGGTACCAGTTCCGGTAGAGGATACATATCTATTTATTGTTATCAGGATGATCCACCTAATCCTGGTTCTCATGCAACTTTGGGTATATATTCTGTTGCTATAAGCAATTATTCTGATGGTGGTACAGGAACCAATAAAACTGCAACTTTTAATTTTACTGTTCCTGAGTCATTACCTTCTTCTACTGTAAGTGTGCAGATAAGATTTGGTATGTATGGCTTAGACAGCACTAGTCCTTATCCTTATGTTTATGGGACACAATATCAAAGCTATGTTACAGACACATATTCAGTTTGTGGATCTGCCGGGACACCGACATCAGGATGGTATGAGTATCTTAAATATACCGCCGATACAGAAACTGAAGATCCAACTCTGGATCTGCCATCATCAAGTTCTACGATTGGTCAGAGTTTTACTGTTCAATATGATCAGCCGGAAGCCGCATATAGTAATACTGTGAAACTTACATTTACACGAACCGGTGGTACAGCTTACACTGGTGATACCCATGTTTTAACAGTTTCCAGCTTGACAGCTGGTGATGATAAGACTCTTACTATTGATGGTGAGGATCTTGATAGTTCAAGTGGGGTTAGCTTAGATTCTGGTGGCAGTGCCTTACAAAACGGTAGAATATACACTGTGAAGATCGAATATCAGGATGAAGCCCAAAACACGGCAGCCAACGACAGTAATACAAACATAACGTATGATAATGTTACAGCTACACCCACTCTTGATCTTCCGGACGTTAACGATTTTATAGTTCAGAATTTCACAGTTCAATATGATCAATCTGAAACAGCTTACACAAATACTGTAAAACTTACATTTACTCGTACTTCAGGTACTTCTGATCCAGATTCCCCCCATATTCTCATAGTGGATAGTGAAGCATCCGGCACTAATAAAACACTTTCAATTAACGGTAGTGATTTAGATGGTTCTACCGGAGTCTCTTTAAGTTCAGGTGGAAACTATCTTGTAAATGGAACAACATATACAGTAAAAATAGAATATCAGGATGCATATCAGAATCCAGTTGCCAGTGACCAGAACGCTGGCATTAAGTATGATACTTCCACATTGAGCCCAACGTTTGACTTACCAGCTACAGACACTACATTCAGCCAGAGTTTTACTGTTCAGTATGATCAGCCGGAAGATGCTTATGCAAGTTCTGTGGAACTTAAATTTTCTAGAACAGGAGGTTCTTCAGATGCTGGATCTCCCCATGTTTTGGAAGTTACCAGTGAAGCATTGGGTACAAATATTCAACTTACGATTAATGGTAGCAATCTGAGTTCCTCTACAGGAATTAGTTCTTTAGTTTCAGGTACTAATTCTTTGGTAAATGGTTCAGTTTATACCATTGAAATTAAGTATCAAGATGAAGCCCAAAATACAGCTGCCAGTGATGAGAATACTAGTATAACATATGATACTGCAACTGAAACACCTACTCTGGATAGTCCCTCTGCAAATCAATCTGTTGGACAGAATTTTACAGTTCAGTATGATCAACCGGAAACTGCTTATACAAGCACTGTGAAATTAACTTTTACGCGTACAGCAGGGACAGCAGATGGTAATTCACCACATATATTAGAAGTTGAAAGTGAGGTATCTGGAGATAATAAATCATTAACAATTAATGGTGCAGATCTCGGAGGTTCAACTGGGGTTAGTTTATCTTCTGGCGGAAATTCATTAGTAGATGATGCCATATATTCAGTTAAGATTGAGTACCAGGATGAAGCTCAGAATACAGCAGCAGATGACCAAAATGATGGGATTACATATGACACAAGTGGATTACTACTGGTTTCAGGAAGTGATTATAATGTAGGGGAAAGTTTCCAACCCGATACCGATAATAATGCTTTCTTTATACTGGAACTTCAAAAATCAACCAGTGGGTCAAATGCTACTGTAGATGTGATTAATTTTGATCTTACAGGATCGTTTGACAATAGTGATATAGATGCAATTAAGATCTGGAGATCATCGGATAACAGCTTTGATTCTGGAACTGATACGCATTTGATCACAGATTCATCTGCTCCCTTTGATCCATTTGAAGCAGACTTCAGTCCAAATGAATTAATTAACACTACTAAAGTTTATTATTTTCTTACTGTTGATGTATCTTCTACAGCAGGAACTGGTGATAATTTAGGAGCACAAATAAATGCTGCCAGTGATATAACTTGTGATATCAGTGTATCAGGAACATTTCCAATTTCTGGTGACGATCATCCGCTTCCAGTAACTTTATCTAATTTTGAAGTACAAATGCAGGGAAGGGAACCAAAGCTTATTTGGGTTACTCAAAGTGAAACCAATAACGCTTTCTGGAACATATATCGTTCAGATTCTGGTGATCTTTCACAAGCTTTTCAAATGAATACAAATAATACAATTTCTGGACAGGGAACAACATCTACACCAACAGATTATATCTTTATAGATCAATATTCCGTGGAGGCTAACACAACCTACTGGTATTGGTTAGAAAGCATTGCTTATAATGGAACTTCTGAGATAATGGGACCGGTTGCAATTACGATCAGTTATAATGGAGGTTCTGCAATTCCTGAAGCACCAGTAGTTTATGGATTGCAGCAGAATTATCCTAATCCTTTTAATCCCAGTACATCAATCAGTTTCATTTTACCATATAGCAGTAAGGTTGAACTGGCAATTTACAACATAAAAGGTGAGAAGGTTTCTACAATTTATGAAGGTACTGTTGAAGCTGAGATCGAAAATACTTATACTTGGAATGGACTGAATAAGACAGGTAAATTAATGCCTACCGGTTTATATATCTTTCAACTGAAAACTCAGGAAGATAATTATTATCGAAAAATGAATCTCATAAAATAGGTTAAATATCGACATTAATGGGAATAACTACTTTCTTATTGTTATTAGGAGCAAACGCATAGATTGATTTTTTGAAATTGTACATTTGACAAAATTCACTTGATGATGGCAGAAAAAAGATAGATTTCTTAACTGAATTCAAACTTAATTTCATTTCATTAATTCTTATAAATCCATTGGATTTATATTGCTGAAAATACTTATTTCCAGCCTTTTTCCAATTTATTGAATCCAATTGCTTCAGGAATGGTGGGTAGAAGTGACTACCTGCTATCTCACACCAGTCCCAACACAAACTATCCCTAATAAGATCAAGAGATTCCGGAAAGTGCAATGTTGTGAATCCTAGAAGCATTTCTCCCGTCTTTTCCCATCCCTTAATATTTTCTCCAATGTTCAAAGTTTCGACGTATTCAGCAACTTTGTTAAAAAATGTAAATGGATCTGAGAAACAAGTATTTAATGTTCTATAAGTAAATTCGAATTTTCCAGAATTATAGATAGAATCAACCAGGGTTTCGATTATATGTAATCTCAATATTTCTTCATAACTCAGCCATCTATTAGATATGATCTCATAAGGAGCGTTTTCAGTGAATTGCAGATTGTATTCTGTTTTACACTCAGCCATTTCAGTTCCTGGTAAAACTTTAAGAAAACCCATTTGGAAATGATCTGCTCCCAACGAGATAATGTCATTGAAAGATTGCTTTAAACTGGTAAGATCTTCAAAAGGTAAACCAGCGATCAAATCTACATGGACATGAAATTTCTGCAGAGAGATTAATTTGTGAATATTTTTTTTTGATTTTGACCAGTTCTGGTTACGATTGATAGCTTTAAGAGTAACAGGATTGGTGGATTGAATTCCTATTTCAAATTGCATTTGATCAATTGGAGAAGTACTTAAAAGTTCAAAATCTTCATTCTCCATCAAGGCAGGATGTACCTCAAAGTGAAATTTAGTTTCTGGTTTATTCTCGATTAGAAATTTCCATATTTCTCTGGCAAAAATCTTATCTGCGTTAAAGGTTCTATCAACGAATTTTACGATCTTTGGCTTCTGCTCAATTATCCAGGTTAGCTCTTCTTTAACTTGTTTTATATCTTTATATTCAAGGTATTGGTCAGATCGAGATGAAAGGCAATAGGAGCATTTGAATGGGCATCCCCGACTACTTTCAAAGTAGAGATATTTGTTTTGAATTTCGGGGAAATCCTCAGCTGAATATGGAAACGGAATATGATTGAAATTTGGATTATTTATCTTTACTATTTTATCTGAAACGGATAAATCATTTTCCAGCAAATATCTGAATCCTGTTTCTCCATGACCGCAGATTATCCAATCTATTGAGTCATATTGCATCAACCATTTCTCTGCATTATAGCTAACTTCCGGTCCACCTAAAACGATTTTTATGTCAGGCAGTATTTTTTTTATCTCAGTCAGTAATATTTTACAGATATCAGTGTTCCAGATGTAAACAGAAAAGGCTACGATATCCGGTTTGGCTCGAAAAATATTTTTTAAAATTTCCTTTGGGAATTGTTTAATTGTGAATTCTTGCAGCTCACAGGAATAATCAAGATCTGCAACGTGATTCCTCAAGTAGCGAAGTGCCAGATTCGTATGTGTGAATCTGGCATTTATCGCTGCTAAAAGGATTTTATTTTTCATTTAAATTAACTTTCAAACATTTCCTGTGCTTTAGCCAGATCTTCCGGAAAATCAATTTCAATGCAGGGCACTCCTTGTGTAGGAATTGCTTTTAAAACTACATCTTTTGCCATTAGGTCAACAGCATATTCGAAGTAGTTATTCGATTGGTCATTATCTACACCAAACTGAAGATATTTAGAAAAAACAGGCAAAATATCTTTTTTAAATCTTCCAATACCTATGAACTCTCCAGCACACTTTGGTATTGGCAGCAATTTGCCAATTTTCAGAATTCGATTATTTTCATCTATTATCATTTTAACTTCTTCTTCGGCACAAGATTTTGTTTCCAGAAGAAGTTGAGAATATTCCGAATCTCCAGCAATGATCTGAAGTAATTCTTTTTTGAATAGAACGTCTGCATTAAAATAAATGAAATCATCATCAAATGTAGTTCTAGCTAAATAGAGCGAATACAAGGTGTTCGTCTTATCATAGATGGGATTTTCAATAAATATTACATCCTTTTCATCTACTACTTCCAGAATATGTTCTTGCATCAGTTCCATTTTATAACCCAGAACAACTACGAATTTCTCAATTCCAATTTCATTACAGCTTTTAATCTGGTTATGAATGATAGAGCGCTCTCCCACTTTGATCATGCTTTTGGGTAATCCACCCGAAACAGATAGTAATCTCTTTCCCATCCCTGCTGCTAAAATAATTGCTTTCATATTGCTACTCCAACTTTTTTTTTAATTTTTGCTATCACAACTTGATTTATCGTCAACACAATTCTTTTGAGATAGTTTTTTGTAGACAAGAATTCTCTTAAATAATATTTGCAGGGCGTGTGAAAACATATACGTTATTATAAATAATAAAATAAATTTGGAGGAAGTATGGAACCAGTAAATTTAAAAAAAAATGAACCAACAGATGCTGATAAACGTCTTCAGGGCAATTTGGACAGGATAAAACATAAATTGATCGTAATAAGCGGAAAAGGTGGAGTTGGGAAAAGCACTGTAGCAGTAAATGTAGCTTATGGACTTGCTATGAAAGGGAAAAAAGTAGGAATATTGGATGTGGATATTCATGGACCTTCTATTGCAAAAATGTTGGGAATAGAAGGCACAAGACTTCAAATGCCAGAGAAAGGAAAATTCCCACCTCCAATAGAAGTAACTGAAAACTTATGTGCATTAACGATTGCGACTTTAATTGAAAATCCAGATGAACCAATAATCTGGAGAGGACCGCTTAAAATTGGTGCTATTAAACAATTTATGCAGGATATTGAGTGGCCGGAACTTGATTTCTTAATAGTGGATTCACCTCCTGGAACCGGAGATGAGCCTTTGAGTGTAGTTCAAACTTTGAAAAAAGTTGATGGATCTCTTATAGTATCTACACCTCAAGATATTTCCTTACTTGATGCCCGTAAAACCATTAAATTCTCCCAGAAGATGAATGTACCGGTTTTGGGAATTATTGAAAACATGAGTGCTTTTGTGTGCCCGCATTGCAATGAAAAGATCGATATTTTTGCAGGTATGGGAGTTGAGAAAGCAGCCAAAGATTTCAATGTTGAAATTTTGGGAAAAATTCCACTCGATACGAATATAGTTAAATCTGGCGATACAGGAAAATCATATCTGGAAACATTTGATAAGTCTGTTTCAACTATTGAATTTCAGAATATTGTTAAGAAAATAATTAGTAATTTCAGCTAATTGCTATTTGCAGATGATCTCATAAAGCGGTGTGGAATTCTACACCGCTTTTTTTATATTATTTAGTTTTCCATCCCATGCTTGACAGTCAAATGAGACATAATTTAATAGGTTATTCATAATTTGGATTTGAGTAAAGTTTTAGGATTCAAGGAGAGAGTATAATGATAATCGACTCCAGATACAAAGTTATTAAGAAACTGGGAGCTGGATTGTGGGCTACAGTTTATAAAGTTCAAGATATTAGAACTAATGAAATCTATGCTCTGAAATTGTTTCAGATGCTGGATTCGGATAGTCTTTATGAGAAATTCTCAGCGGAGAACATGCATCACATTACAAAACTGCAGCATCCAAACTTGATCCATGTCTCCAATTTCGGTAACTTTGGCAAACATATATACTATTTAAGTGATTATTTTGAAGGGAAAACACTCGGTGCTTTTAAGTTTAAAAAATCTAATATAGATCTATTATATGATATTATTGTTCAAACGTGTTATGCCCTTAGTGCTTTGCACAGCCAAAATATTATACATCACGATTTAAAACCGGAAAACGTAGTATATAGGATTAAGGATAACAAACCAATATTAAAAGTTATGGATTACGGTTTCACTAAGATAGATGTACAAAAAAATAGTCAAAAAATTGGCCGGGTCTTACCATATATTGCGCCGGAAGTATACATGGGGAATGAAGCTGTTGCTCAAAGTGATTACTATTCCCTGGGAGCTATACTTTACAAGATCACAACAGGAATATTACCGTATTCTAGTGAGCAGATATCGGCTATTATGGCAGGTGATAAACACAATCTATTTCCTACATTTCCTCGGGAAATAAATCCAGAAATTCCAGATGGATTAGAGAAACTTATCATGTTGCTGTTAGAAAAAGATCCCAATGACAGGATAAAAAATGTAGAAAGCATAATTGCTCATATAAATTCAATTCAACCTAAAAAATACCCTTATTCTCGTCGCTGGTCTATTGTAAATACAATTCAATTCAGCGATTATATAGCTCGAGAAGATTATGCACACCAATTAATGGATTATCTTCCAATAATGGAACGTGGTAATGGAAAGATAATCTCATTAACAGCTGGAAAAGGATTGGGAAAAAATAATGTACTTACACTTTTTCGCTATCATCTTCTTACAGATCGTTATTATATATTCGATTATGAATGTAGTGAAACTCACAAAGACCCATTTTTTGCTCTAATTAAAGAGTTTTATCAATCACGAGATACTAACGAAAAATTGAATGAAGATCTACAGAATATTTCACATAAATTAAAAGAGTATTTATTTCAATCTGAAGAAGAGGCCGCACTAAGAATTCAGGATCAAAAAGAACTTGATCTAGATTTTCAATCAGCCTCACAATTTATTTATCATCTCTCCGATATAAAACCTCTTATTTTTATAATAAGAGCTATAGAGCATCTACCGAATGAAGTTTTTGATTTTATGAATTTCATTACACGGGAAGTTTCTGACCGACCAATTCTTATTATTTTAAGTACGAACGATCCTCGAAAATTGGAAGGTCTCATTCATTCTGTTTTGATAAAGATCGAAGCTCTAGATGAGGACGAAACAAGAACTTATGTAAATCGATTGCTGCGAGTCTCTCCACCAGAAGATTTTGTGCATAAAATATGGGTGCGATCAAATGGAAATCCGTTATTCATCGAAAGGATTCTGATAGATTTAACTCACAGTCACAAGATCTGGGTTAAGAACAAATTCCAATTTGAGTTTGATTTGGATGATTATGTTCTTCCTGATAATATTAAGCATGATATTCAATTAAGAATTGACCATCTCTCCAAAAAAAGTTTTGATTATTTTGTGAAATTATCTCCTATTAGTACTCCCTTAGGAAATGACCTGATTAAATATATACTTGGCATAGACGATAAAGAGCTATTTTTCTTTTTGAAAGAAGGATTAGCGAATGAATTGCTCTGTAAAATCAGGGAATTTCACAGAATAACCTTTAGAGAAGCTAAAAAGCAGTTTCTTTCTAAGTGTTCAAAAAAGGAAAAAGATGAAGTTTCTCGAAAAGTTCTTAAATTTTTTACTAATATCAATTTAACGATTGTACCGATTGTTCTTGGAATTATCGAACATGCAAAAAGTATTAATGATTTTAAAGCTGCAAGAGAATATTATCTGCGATTAGTACAATTATATTCCGAAAAAGGGAAACAGAAAGAAGCTTTCTCTGTAATGAGTGAGGTTATTGAATTAGATTTTGCCGGAAAAACCGAAGTTGCCGACGTTGACTTGCGAAAGGACCTGAAACTTTTACTGGAAAAATCTGAGTGGGCTACTGTAAATGACATTTCCGA
>Ga0164318_10003804_pt1 | contig 14364 bp, 13 predicted proteins | sample GuaBasSedimGuay9_FD_113734 | JGI IMG/M metagenome (GOLD analysis project Ga0164318, IMG submission 113734) | Subseafloor sediment microbial communities from Guaymas Basin, Gulf of California, Mexico - Guay9, Core 4571-4, 0-3 cm | ecosystem: Environmental > Aquatic > Marine > Hydrothermal vents...
GCATAAATTCCTCCCAATTCGCATGTTATGTCAATTATGGGGTTGCTAAAAATGCCATAATATTGGTGTTTAACATTGCGATTTGGAGTATGCAATCGCCCTAGCCTAAGTGAGCTATTTTGGATGCTTGATGACTATCTGTGTTAGACTATGAAGGAAATCATCGTTATAATTAGGTGAATCGACATGGTTCAAAAATAGATCGTTTTACTAGAAATGAACCATGTTGGGGAATCAAGTTTTTCAGTACGCTTTTCTATCGAATGGGGACATTTTGCCAAATATCCTCAGAGATTGTCAATTACCAAAGATCAAGCAGTTATAACATTTGATCTGATACTACTATCCGAGTGGGTTAACTGTGAACAATTTTGCATATGGTTTATTAGAGAAAGGCGCAAATAACCAAGTTGCGTTGCTAGGTGGTGGGGAGAAAATCACTTATCAAACATTGCGGCGGATGACCGCACAGATTGCCGTTCAGCTTAGGGCAGATGGAATTAAACCAAACGACCGCGTAGCGTTGTTAGGTGTAAATTCTCCTTTTTGGGTGGCCTCGTATATTGCTATATTCCATATTGGAGCCGTTGTCGTTCCCTTGCCAACAACCATCCAGCCAGATGAGTTTAAGGAAATAAAGCGATTTGCCGAGATCAAGGCGATTTGTTTGAGTCAACGCTCGGCTCGTCGTTTGGCTGAGGGGGCAACGGATGGGTTGTCGCTTATTTTTGATGATCAACTGGCGGCCATGCCAGACGTTTCTTTACACGATGTCCCCATTCATCCCATTGATGGCGAACACACGGAAGCGGCGTTGATGTTGACATCAGGCACAACTTCACGGCCGAAACTGGTGCGTGTTTCTCATGGTAATCTGCACGCCAACACCAATTCGATTATTGAATATCTGAAATTAACAGCCGTTGATCGCATCATGATCGCCATGCCATTATATTACTGCTTCGGTCTTTCTTTGTTGCACACCCATTTACAAGTCGGGGGATCAGTCGTCCTTAATAATATGTTCGCCTTCCCCGAATCCATTTTGAATGACATAGAAACGACGCAATGCACTGGATTTGCGGGCGTTCCGTTTATGTATCACACGCTGTTACGCAAGACGACTATGGCAAAACGGCCGATTCCCCATCTCAAAAAAATACAACAAGCAGGCGGTCACCTGCCCCCCGTTCTCGTTGAAGAGTTACGCAAAGCCGTGCCACACGCCGACATTTTTGTCATGTACGGACAAACAGAAGCCACCGCCCGCCTGTCATGGCTGCCGCCAGACAGATTAGACGACAAGCTCGGCTCCATCGGACAAGCAATACCTAATACAGAAATTCGCATTGTGGACAAAGAGGGGCGGGATGTAGCTCAGGGTGAAGTGGGCGAATTGATGGCTTTTGGCGGTTGCATTACATTGGGCTATCTGAATAATGAAAAGGCAACGGCCGAAAAATATGTCAACGGCGGCTTGCATACTGGCGATTTGGGGTACGTTGATGAAGACGGCTTCATCTTTGTGGTAGACCGTGAAAGCGACATTCTCAAGCCGCTCGGTACGCGGGTGAGCAGTAAGAAAATCGAATCCATCATTATGGAATTGCCGCAGTTGGTGTTTGCCGCCGCCGTCGGTGTGCCAGATTTAGCCAAAGGGGAGGCGATATATATTTACGCCGTCCGTGCCACCAACGCCGATATTAGCGAAAAAGATATATTGGATCATTGTAAGAAACGATTAGCGCGTGGAACTGTGCCAACGGCCGTTATTTTCATCAAAGAAATGCCGCTGAACGCCAATGGAAAAGTCGTGCGGCCACTGTTGCGCCAAAAAGCAGTTGTGGCGCACGGGGAACAGGTGTAAATAGATGTGCGGAATTGCGGGCATTTTCAAACTGAATGTAAACGGGCAACAGCCACAACCTGACATACGGGCGATGATTCGCACGCTAACCCATCGCGGCCCTGAAAAAATTGGCGTGTACGAAGACGGCTCCGCCGCGCTGGCGCAGGCACGATTGAGCATCATTGATTTGGCTGGCGGCTGGCAGCCGATGCCCAACGAGGATGGCTCATTATGGGCGACCTGTAACGGCGAATTCTTCGATTACCAACGCACCCAGCGCGACCTAATCGCGCACGGACACACCCTTCGTACCGGCTCAGATAGCGAAATCGTTTTGCATTTGTACGAAATGTACGGCACGAACGCCATCCATCATTTGCAAGGGCAGTTTGCCTTTGGGCTATGGGATCGCCATCGCCGCCGCTTGTGGCTGGGACGGGATCATGTGGGCATCAGGCCGCTTTATTACACCGTTCACAATGGATATTTGCTGTTTGCCTCTGAAATCAAAGCGTTATTGGCTGCTGGAATTCCGCGCAAAGTTCATCAGCAAGGCGTGGCGCAACTGTTCACCACATGGGCGGCTTTGCCCGGCCAAACGCTGTTTGCCGATATTTTCGAGTTACCCGCTGGACATTTTCTCGTCGCCGAAGAAGGCAAAGAGCTACACATTGAACGATATTGGCAACCTGATTTTACCGTAGCCGACGCAACGGCGACGCAATCTGTTGACGAGTTGGTCGCCGAAGGGCGCAACTTGTTGACGGAAGCGGTGCGTACCCGCTTAGTCGCCGATGTACCAGTGGGCGCGTATTTGAGCGGCGGCTTGGATTCGTCGTTGACGGTCAGTTTGGCGCAAGGGATGATGAAGCAACAGTTACACACCTTCTCCATCACCTTCGACGATGCTGATTTTGACGAACGCACCTACCAGGAGCAAATGGCGGCCGAACTCGGCACAAAACATCACGTCGTCCACGCTGATCAAGCCGATATTCAAGCGACGTTGCCTTCTGCCATTTGGCACAGCGAAACGCCATCGCTTCGCCTTGCGCCCGTTCCCATGCAACTGTTGGCAAAGTTTGTCCATGAAAATGGGCTAAAAGTGGTGTTGACGGGTGAAGGCGCGGATGAATTCTTTGGTGGCTACACGATATTTCGGGAGGCGATGGTGCGCCAGTTCATGGCACGTCAACCTGATTCGGAAATACGGCCGTTACTGCTCAAACGCCTCTACCAATATCAGCCCGCTTTACAAAAAATGCCCACCAGTATGCTCAAACTGTTCTTCAGCAAGGGGCTTGATGAGCCAAACGCCCCCCATTTCAGCCATATGATCCGATGGGATAATGGCGCACGCAGTCTGCGCTTCTTGTCTGATGAGATGCGTGAAGGGATTGGCGATTATGATGTGGTGAAAACGGCCGTTTCCCAATTTCCACCAGCCTTCGCCGATTGGCACGTCGCCGCCCAAGCGCAATACATCGAAACGACCACCTTCATGCCCATGTATCTGCTTTCCACACAGGGCGACCGCATGGCGATGACCCACGCCGTCGAAGGGCGTTACCCGTTCCTCGACCAGCGCGTCATCGCGTGGGTGAACCGCTTGCCACTAAGAATGAAAATTAGCCATTTGCGCGGCGAAAAGTACATATTAAAGCAAATCGCGCACGGACTCATCCCCGACAGCATCATCCAACGGCCAAAACAGCCGTACCGCGCCCCCATTCAAGATATTTTTGCCGAATTACCAGAGTATGCCCTCGACTTACTTGCCCCTGATGAAATCAGGAAGGCAGGACTTTTTGACGCAGAGAAGGTTGGTACTCTAGCGCGGAAGATGGGGGGAAAACGGCCGTTAAGCCGCAATGATCAGATGACGTTTATGGGCATTTTAACCAGTCAATTATGGCATCAACTATTTATTCAAAATGCGCCGCCCCCATCCCGACAAGACGTGCCGATGATGGATGCAGCGCAACATTACGGAGTGTCAACTAACAATTGATAATTGATAATTAGAAAGGAGTATTTTTATGAAGTTTCATCGCAATATCCTCGATATTGATGTTGCTCAGGAGAGCGAGCGCATCGAAAAAGCCATTCGTGAGACCGTATTAAGACGGTTCAAACGACGCGGTGTCGTCATTGGCGTTAGCGGCGGCATAGATTCATCAGTTGTGCTTGCGTTGGCGGTGCGTGCATTGGGCGCAAATCGCGTTACCGCCTTCACGTTGCCAGAAAAAGAATCCAGCGGCGACAGCGAGCAGTTAGCCATTGAGTTGACCCAACAGTATGGTGTCGAACTATTCAAAGAAGATTTGACCGATATGTTGACCGCCGCCAAATGTTATGTCAACCGAGATGCGGCCGTTCGCCACCTTTTCCCCGATTACGATCCTGATGAACATGGCATTAAAATTACCCTGCCGGGTGATTTGCTAGAGAAAAGCAGCCTTAACGTCTTCTCTCTCGTTATAATCGATAAGTCAGGGAACGAGCGCAGTCGTCTTATGCCGCCCAAAACCTTTTTAGAAATTGTAGCTGCATCCAATTTCAAACAGCGCAGCCGCATGATGACGCTCTACTATCATGCTGAAAAACGGAACTATGCCGTCATCGGCACAGCCAACAAAGACGAACATATGCAAGGGTTTTTTGTTAAATACGGAGACGGCGGCGTTGATTTGCAACCGATACAGCATCTATTTAAGACTCAGGTTTTCCAATTGGCCGCCCATGTCAGCGTGCCTCAATCCATCATTGATCGCATCCCGACGACGGACACTTACAGCGCGGGCAGCAGTCAGGAAGAGTTTTTCTACCGCCTTCCCTTCGATTTGATGGATCCGATTTGGTACGGGTTAGAGAATGATATTCCTGCCGAAGATGTTGCCGAAGCTTTTGATTTGACACCGCAACAGGTGGAAAATGTTTACCGTGAATTACGTCAAAAAATACGGACAACAGCATATTTACGCGCTGTCCCAGCCGCTTTATCATCGCCCGCATAACGGGGAAAGATTACAATATCAAAATAAGAGTAACATCTCAATAACTTGGGGTAAAGACCTGACAGGTTTCATCAAGACCTCTTGTTTTACACGAGTATCTTCGGAAAACCTGTCAGGTCTCCCCGAAATATTGAAAAGATACAAATAAGAGACTGTTTACACAGAAGGAACAACCATGACACAAAAAGACCGCATTCGAGAATTTATTGCCGAGAATTTCCAATATGACATCACCTTGATTAAGGACGACACCCCGTTATTGGAATCAGATATTATTGATTCAACAGGGGTGATGGAACTCGTCTTTTTCATCGCTGAGGAATTTGGCGTAGAAGCTGAGCCTGAAGATTTAGTGCCAGAAGTGTTCAACACACTTAATGGTATGGAGCGTTTTTTGCAAAAGAACACAGCCTGATGATCGTTAATATAGGCATTGACTCGGCCGATGTTGATCGATTCGTGCGGCTATTGGCACGAAACCGCGCCCACTTATTCTCACTGCTATTTGGTGAAGATGAGCGTGTCGCCATGCCAACACTAAATAGCAAACGAGAAGCGGACTATATGGCGGGACGATGGGCGGCCAAAGAGGCGGTGCTTAAAGCGTTGGGAAGTGGCATTGGGGCAATAACATTGCCTGAAGTGGGTGTTTTCGCCCACAAAACAGGGCAACCGTATATTTTGCTATACGGTAAAGCTCTTAAACGTAGTCAAAATTTGAACATTGAGCGGTGGCATCTCTCTATCACGCATGTGAAGGGGATTGCCACCGCGTATGTTGTTGCCGAAAGCGGGTAAACACAATGATTGAAGCAAATAAAACGGCCGTTTACACAAAGTTTGCCCGAATAATGGCTAAATACACGTTATCATGGTACTTAGATAAAGTATTAGTGCAGTTTCCTGATGCCGAATTAGACACGGGGCTTCCCGTTCTGATGGTTATCAATCATCCAAACTGGTTGGATATCGAACTCTCCCTCTTTCTGGTTGAAGATCTGCTGGGGTTGGATTATTACATGATGGGCAACATGAATATACTGGAAAAACGGCCGTTTATGCGTAAGTATGGCGTTTTTGGAGTAAAAGAAGACGATCCCTTTGCCGTCGGTCGTGCCTTAAAATATACAGCAACATTATTACACGGACACGCGGACAGATGTGCCGTGATATTCCCTCAAGGGGATATGATACGCAGTACAGAACGCCCCATTCATATCAAGCCTGGTGCAGCGCAGATTGCCCGCCTTGTAAAACAAGTAACCATCTTACCCGTAGCAATACATTACGATCATTTTCGAACCAAGCTACCAGAAGCATTTATTCGCATCGGTGAGCCGCTCAATTTCAGAGAAGGTCTGCCACCAACGCGCATTTTAACAGAAACAATCCGACAGCGTATGGAACAAGAGTTGGATATGATGCAATCTGATGTATATGCGCTCAAGGTAAATGACCATGCAAATAAGTATAAGTATGACATCGTAATAAAACGATTTATCAAACAGCTACTACATAAATAATTTATGCAAAGATTTTATCGAGGGCGATTGTATACTCATTTTTCACAACAAATTTTCATAAATTAACACGAACTATTCACCAAATTTGTGGAAATTCACGTTAATTTATTGCGATTGGACTAAACTTTTGAAGTATGTAATCATTCCATCTCATTTCGTCCATAGGATGAAATAAAATAGGATGATAAAATTAACGCTCACCCAATCCCATTTTAATTTCTAAAACAGCCTGCTAAATTACATTGCACTTATGGTTGTAATAAGATTGGTAAATTAGGCATGGTTCATTTACAGCAATATGATCTTTGCAATTTTAGACTGACCACAAAGGTCATCTAGTGCGACAAGAATTGTAAAGATGCTTTGCCCTGTTTTGAACCATACCGCAAATTGTATATCGAAATAGTCAACTCAGTGCAACATCTCAACAACTTGGGGCAAAGACCTGACAGGTTTCATCAAGGCCTCTTGTTTTGCACAAGTATCTTTGGAAAACCTGTCAGGTCTCCCCGAAATATTGAGAAGATACAACTCAGTTTATAAATAGTATAGAGGAAATATGGTACGTCTTGTTATACTTCGCGTTTTAGAAAGTTATTTTCGTCACCGCTGGTTATATTTATTGCCAATCATTTTAATGTGGGTCATTGCTGGCTTTTCTATCTCCAGAGACCCAGAATATCTTGCACATGGCATTATGTATGTGGAACAAGAAAGTGTTCTAACTGGACTTATTTCAGATCGGGATACAAACCGTTCTTGGGAAACACCAGCAGACCGAACTCGTGATGAAATATCAGACCTTTTACAGACAGATGCCTTTATTTATAAAATAATCCAAGAAACAGATTTAGGGACAGATTCAGATGAACTTACAGACGAAGAGTATGCAGCCATCATCCAAACAATGAGTGATGCGCGTGATGTTATCTGGGCAGACGCGCCTGGCCGGAATCAGGTGCGCGTTGCTGCCACACATACAAATCCTAAAATTGCGTATCAATTGGTTAAAGCAACCATCGACAACTATACGCTATGGAAGGTCGAAGCAAATCATGCTGGAAATGTGACAGCCGATGAATTTTATAACGATAGGCTTGAACAGTACGATACCAATTTAGACATAGCCCGCCATGAATTAGAAAATTATTTTATGGCACATCCAGCATCAACAGCAGCAGATGATGACCGACCTGTTACTGAAACATTAGAAATCAACAGACTGCAATCTGAACTCACGTCAGCAAACGCGCTCTACGCAAACACGTTAAGGTTAAAAGATGAAGCTGCATTATCATTATCTCAGGCAGATGAAAGCATACGGCAAACTTACTTTTTTATTGATGCGCCGCGTGTGCCAGCAGAGCCGGCAACTTCTCTCAAGAGTATTGCCGTTCAAATTATTATCTTCACAGTTGTCGGCATTATCCTAAGTGTTGTTGCTGTTATTGGTAGCATGTTGCTAGATCGAAGTTTCCGCTTCCCCATTGATGTACAATATGGCGTAAATCTACCTGTAATAGCGACCGTGCCAGATGCTGAGTAACCCTTATTCCTAACCAATACTTGAGTCCACTGAAAAAAGTTCAACTTTTACCCAATAATGCACAAATCCTGTCGAGACAAAAAATTGAACTTTTGGGGTTCGACACCTTTTTTCAGTAGAGTCAATACTTAGGAATGAGGATTAAATAAAACCCTAAAGTTGTCATACCCGCGAAGGCGGGTATCCATATTGTCCAGAGAGGTGGATTCTCGCCTACGCGGGAATGACAATCCAACGTTTAGGGATTAAATAAAACCAGAAAATTATCATTCCTGCTTAAGCAGAAATGACAATTTGAAGTTTGGGGATTAAATAAGTCCCCATTCCTTAATAATATCTTATCTATGAACGAAACTGGAAAAACAATCGCCAAAAATGCCAGCGTGTTAATGGTCTCCCAATTAATCACCTGGAGTTTAACGCTGACATTAATGGTGTTTTTGCCTCGTGCATTAGGGGCAACGGCCATGGGTCAATACCATTTGGCAAATTCTATATGGGCTATTGCGGGCGTGTTTGCCATTTTTGGTATGGACATGTTCCTCACCAAAGAAGCTTCTCGTCATCCCAATAATATATCGGATACATTCGGCGTTATTCTTGTATTTCGCGCTTTTATTTTTACCCTTAGCTTCGGTTTTGTTGCGCTTTACGTTCAATTTGCTGGCTACGAAGCCGAAACTGTTCGCGTCATTTTTATCATTGGTCTTGCTGGATTTTTTGTGCTTTTTTCTGGTATTTGTCGGGCGGCATTACAGGGCATAGAGCGCATGGAGTTTATTTCGCTGGCAGATATTATAGGGAAGGCTTTCATGACGGTGGGGGGGCTTACGGCCTTGTTTTTAGGGCAAGGGATAGTCGTTATTGGGTTTATTGTCATTGGTGCAAGTGTTGTTAATTTACTAATTCAAGGCTATTTCTTGAATCGGGTGCGACCCATTCAATTTCGGTTTAGTTGGCAAGTGACAAAACAAGTTATGCAAGAAAGTTTCCCTTACTTTCTAGTTTCTGTTTTTGCCGTCATTTATGTGCAGATCGATATTGTCGTTATTTCTTTGCTCGTTAATGAAGAAGTCGTTGGTTGGTACGGTGTGGCCGATATTGTGTCTGGCACACTCATGTTTGTTCCTGTTATTTTTATAACGGCCGTTTTCCCCGCCCTCACACGTTTACATGCCAGTGAAGATGAATCAAATATGCAGGGGAAATTGATGAGCAAGAGTTTTGATCTCTTGGTCTTATTAAGCATTCCAATAGGATTAGGCGTTATGATTCTTGCCAGCCCCATCGTCGTTCTGCTTTTCGGGGAAGAATTTATCAACAGTGGCCCTATTTTATCTGTTATAGGCGTTGTCCTCATTTTAATGTATCAGAATATATTGCTAGGTCGTTTTATTATTTCAATTGATCGGCAAAAGATATTTACTGTTATCATGGCTGTGGCAACAGTCGCTACACTTCCTCTTGATTTGTTATTGGTTCCTTTATGTCAAGATATGTTTGGCAATGGTGCTATTGGTGGGGCATTAACCTTTTTAATTACTGAGACTGGGGTAATGATTGCTAGTTTATATGTGTTACCCAAGGGGTTGATTGGCTGGCAAAACGGCTGGACGGCTGGTCGGGCATTTGTCGCTGGCCTTGCAATGGTAGTTGCCGTCTGGTTTTTCCGTGATTATTTTATTGCTATCCCTGTCGTTATTGGGGCAGCCGTCTATTTATTGATGATTATACTTATGCGTGTTGTGCCTAAAGAAGATTGGATGTTACTTGGCGATTTGGCTAAGTATCTATTAACACAGCTGCGCGGCCTTAAAGCAAAAAAATTCGGATCAAAAAGGTGAGTTAATGAAAATATGGTCTCGTTCAAAAAAACAAAAAGATGAAGTGCCTCCTGCGCTGTTGTTGCCAGATCAAGATGGTGTTCCGCTTATGACCTTTCCTTCTAAGGTGGTTGCCCCGTTGCGACATATGGTTGCGCGTGCGGCTCGAAATGAACCGTTTCCATCACGGTTAGCCGTAATGTCTTCTTTACGTCAGGAGGGCGTTACTTATTTGACACACGCATTGGCAACAACAATGGCGCATGATATGGAAGCGACCGTTTGTGTTGTTGACTTGAATTGGCATTGGCCGTCGGAGATGCTTTCTTCCGTAACAAAAAATGGGGGATTAACGGCCGTTTTGACCAACAAAGCCAAACTAGATGATGCCATCATCCGTACAGGGCTTCCCAATCTAGCACTACTACCTGCGGGGAACATGGTTGTAGAGCGTCGGTCAAGTTTTGCACGAAGCTCACTACTCAAAGAAACCATCGCGCAATTAAGTGAAAAATTTGACCATCTGGTATTGGATATTCCCGCCATTCTGGCATGTAACGATGTCATTCCATTGGCCTCGCTGAGTGCCAACGCTTGTTTAGTTGTGCGTCAGGGCGTAACCTCAGTTGAGGATGCAAAATTAGCACTCGATGATGTTGACCACCTGTCTATTCTCGGTGTCATCATGAACCAGGTTCATTTGTATACACCATCCATAGTTTTACAGCATATTCCCCAGTATTAAACAACGATGACTATTTGGCTTGGATTCATAATCGCCATCTTTGTAGGCGGAATACTATTGCAACGGATCAAACCAGCTTGGCAGTTCGTTCTGTTAGGGCTGATGATTCTACTAATTACTGCTTTTTATTACATTACGTGGGGCTTTTGATGACTTTTGTTTCCGATGACATCCGCTTGAAGAGCGTACCCGCGCAACGATCAAGAGCAACCGCTACTTGGGCATTTTGGTTTGTCGGGATCATGGGAATAACGGCCGTTTTAGGTCTATTCTTGTTTCGATTTGGGGCAACCCCAGCAATCATCGGCTGGCTGCTCTATCTGATTGGCATTGCCGCCATTATATACCAGCCACGCTACGGCATTTATTTAACAGTTTTCTTTGTCTTGGTTGGCGATGCCGTAATGATGACGTGGTATCCGTTCGGTAAAAACTTCTCAAGTATCGAATCACTATTCTACCTGCATAATTCATTGATCATCAGCCCATTAGAATCTTATCTGGTTCTAACATTTATCTCTTGGCTGGGGCGAGCCGCTGTTCAACGCAGATTAAAAATTCACACAGGCTTATTATTTTGGTCATCGCTTGCCCTTCTCGCATTCGCTATCTTTGGCTTGCTTTATGGCATTGGAACAGGCGGTAGTGTAAACGTAGCCCTATGGGAAGTGCGTGTCATATTTTACCTACCCGCGGTTATTCTTTTGGCAAGCAATCTATTCACCGAACGCACGCAAGTCAGCCATTTGATGTGGGTAATCATGATCGCCTTGTTTATTGAAGGACTCATGGGGTCTTATGTTTATTTTGTAGTTTTAGATCGTAATTTGGGTTTGGTAGAAGGAATTACAGAACATGCAGCCTCCATTCACATGAACACCCTGTTTGTCTTTACATTAGCCGTATGGCTTTATAAAGGATCATGGACAAAACGACTTTTATTACCGTTAATAAGTATACCTGTAATGTTTTCCTATCTAGCTTCTCAGCGTCGGTCAGCGTTTATCGTTCTGTTTGTCGCTTTGGGGCTAATGACGCTTTTATTATATCGAGAAAGCCGCAAACTGTTTTGGATGATTGTGCCAGCAGTAGCAGTGGCAGGAATGCTATACATTGCTGTCTTTTGGAATAGCAGTGGTGCATTAGGATTGCCAGCTCAGGCAATTAAGTCAGTAGTTGCTGAAGATCAAGCAAACGCGAAGGATCGCTCCTCAAACATATACCGCGAAACTGAGAATATAAACACCAGTTATACGATCCATCAAAAACCATTAACTGGCATTGGGTTTGGGCAACGATTCTACACTTTGGTAGATTTACCAGACATCAGCTCCTATATATGGTTTGAATATATTACGCATAATTCCATCGCCTGGATTTGGATGAAGGCAGGGGTTGGCGGCTTTCTGGCATTACTGTTTTTCATAGGAACGGCCGTTATGACTGGCATTCGTGTTTTATGGCGTATGCCGCGCAACGACATGAGTGCCATCGCCCTAACCGCCACCTTATATATCATCATGCACTTCATTTACGCTTACGCAGATATGTCTTGGGATGCCCCAAACATGGTATATATAGGTGTAATGGCAGGGATTATTAATAGCTTAGAGCGCATCGTCGATCAACCGATTCCCGTCAAACCCAAGCGATGGACTTGGCAGCCAGACGAAGTACCACCGCCTGGACTGTCACCACTTCTTGACACAAAACAAGGTGAACACATGCAATGCAGAAATTAAAACAACTCCTACGTGATGAATTTGGCGTATTTCAATGGAGATGGCAATTAGCACAGTTGCTAATGGTACTCTTTCCCATAAATGTCGGTAATCGTTTTCGAGCCGTTGCATTGAAACTAGCCGGGTTTCGTATTGGACATGGTGTGCTTATACGAGGAATGCCCACCATTATTGGCCCAAATAATTGGGGAACACACCTTAGTATTGGCCGATACAGCACGCTTAGCGTTCACATTTTTATTGATTTAGCAGACACCATCGCTATTGGCGAAAATGTAAGCATTGGACCTGAAACATTGCTCATAACAGGCGCACATGAAATAGCAGATTCACCCCGTCGATCAGGCCGTCTCACACCTAAACCAATCAGGCTTTGTGATGGCTCTTGGCTGGGCGCACGTTGCACTATTTTACCTGGTGTAACCATAGGCGAGGGTGCCGTTGTGGCCGCTGGTTCTGTTGTAGTTAAGGATGTGCCACCTCATACATTGGTAGCTGGGATTCCAGCCATCATTAAAAAACAACTTAGTGAGATCGGAGAAGATCATATCTCGCAAAAGGGTGGTGTTTAACATACGAGTACAGTACCAATATTATATTGACGGATGGAAATCCAAGAGGAGTAGAGGCTTTAGCCAGTCGATGCTGGCTGAAGCCGACAACTTTCGGAATTAAATGAACCCTCATTCCTAAGTATGCCATTATGAACCATCTGAATCGATGCTTGTTGTAAAAGATATAAAACCGAGTATACAAACAATGACAAAAGTATCAGCGCAACCAAAAAAAAGAATGATTTTAAGCCTTCAATCAATGAGGTTATTCGCTGCTCTCGGTGTCTTTCAATTCCATCTTTGGCACAATTATCTTGGGGTAGTTTTCGGACACCCTGGCACCGACTTTTTCTTTGTGCTAGTTGGCGTTGTCGCGGCGTTAGTTCAGGCTAAACGTATACCTGATGCTGGTTGGAAATCATATATTCAGGCAAGGTATATTCGCATTTATACAACTTACATACCTCTATTTTTCATTGTTCTTGCATTTAAATGGCACGAAGGTAGCTGGGGGTGGGCATTGCGCTCTTTCTTCTTTTTACCGATGACATCTGATCAGTTACCTGTGATCGGATCCTCATGGATGATATCTTCGTTTATGCTATTCTATTACATTTTCAGTATAGCATTTATCGCTCGAAGAGAATCAGTCCTCTGGCCGATTTTTACAGTATGGTTTATAAGTATTGTATTATACACTTGGTTCAATTGGAGATATGGCTTACCTGATCATTGGGCTTGGCTACTTTTCAATGAAAGGAATCTGGAATTCATCTTTGGTTATCTGGCTGGAGTAATTTTGAGAGAGCGTAAAGTTGTGATTTATTGGGGGCGATGGCTATTTTGGATTGGAATGATCGGTATTGTTGCAGGTACAGTATTAATTAATATCAATGTTAATGAGAATACTATTGGAAGAAGTTTTTTTATAGGGTTGCCAATTGCTATCTTCGTATTCGGATTAGTTGTTTTAGAGCAGCAAGGGGCTACTGACTATTTGGTTCGAATACTCACCAAACCAGGGTTAGTTTGGTTGGGGGGAACTTCATATGTCTTATATATTAGTCATGGAATTTATCTACGAATCTGGAGTAGATTCTTCCCTGTTACCCCCGTACTGATTCCCATAATTACTGTGGGGGCTCTATGTATTGGTTCAATAGGATATTTTCTCTGGGAAAGTCCACTTTTAAGGTATTCCAAGAAAGTCCTTAAAAAATAACTAAAATTAAAGTATATTTATTAGTATCTTCTCAATATTTCGGGGAGACCTGACAGGTTTTTCAAAGATACTTGTGCAAAACAAGAGGTCTTCATGAAACCTGTCAGGTCGTTACCCCAAGCTGTTGAGATGTTACATTTATTACACAATTTTTACGAAAATTATGGAAAAGAACTTTTAAATTAGATGGGGTAAACGGCCGTTTACTCCAAGAAAAAGTTACCATAGCAACTAGATCGTGTTGCAGAATAGATGGGTGGGGTAACTGAACAGGCGTTAATGAACATTTTCGCGCCTGTTTATGTAAACTTGTTTATCACAGCCGCTTGTTTTTTGCTTTTAC
>Ga0164318_10003806_pt1 | contig 14361 bp, 16 predicted proteins | sample GuaBasSedimGuay9_FD_113734 | JGI IMG/M metagenome (GOLD analysis project Ga0164318, IMG submission 113734) | Subseafloor sediment microbial communities from Guaymas Basin, Gulf of California, Mexico - Guay9, Core 4571-4, 0-3 cm | ecosystem: Environmental > Aquatic > Marine > Hydrothermal vents...
AGTCTTTTTGCGGAGATACGGAGCAGTGTTTATTCAGCGTATGGAGAAATTCTTCTGAGTCTTTCAACAATTGATTCCAGAAGTTTCACTGTGTGGTCAAGTTCTTCCTGCGTGGTGTATCTGCTGAGGCTGAACCTGAGAGCGCTGTTGGACAGGTTAAAATCTACTCCCATGGCCGTCAGCACATGGCTTGAATTCTTGCTGCCTGTACTGCAGGCCGACCCGGAGGAAGCATAGACACCCTGCATATCAAGCAGCGTAAGAACAGCTTCACTCTCTATTCCCCTGAAGATAATGGTTACCGTTCCAGGAAGACGGTGGGCAGCCTTCTCGGACACAATGAAAGAACCGGGGCAACTGTCAACAATCTTTTTTTCAAATGATTCTCTCAGAGCCCGTTCTTTCACCGCTGTGTCATCCAGGTGAGTAAGTGCAAGTTCGGCTGCTTTTCCCAGCCCTGCAATTCCAGGGGTGTTGTAGGTGCCGGACCTGAAACCCTTTTCCTGGTGACCTCCTGTGAGAACAGGCGGCAACTGTATTCCCTTTTTTATGTAGATTGCACCTACACCCTTGGGACCGTGAAGCTTGTGTGCGGAAAGGCTGAGTATATCTATCCCCATAGAGTGAACATCAATGGGCTCCTTACCAACCATCTGAACAGCATCCGTATGAAACAGCGCGCCTGACCGGTGGGCAATCTCCGCTGATTCTTTCAGAGGCATTACCACACCTGTTTCATTGTTGGCCGCCATAATAGAAACTATTGCTGTTTCTGTGCTGACCAGCTGTTGCAGACTATCTGAATCCAGCTCTCCGTTTGTGTCAACCTCGGCAATTCCCAGCGGGTATCCCTCTTTGGCAAGTGACCTGGCAGTATCCAGCACCGCTGGGTGTTCAACAGCGGAGATTACAATTCCCCTGCGGGAACTGTCCATCTTTACCGCACCCCGGAGGGCGTGGTTATCACTTTCCGTTCCCCCTGAGGTGAAATAGATCTCTTCACTCTTTGCTCCCAGAAGACGGGCGACCTGACCCCGGGCGATCTCTACTGCTTCCATTTGAGAGCTTCCGAAAGAATGAAAGCTGGAAGGATTACCATAGTTTTCCGTCAGGAAGGGCATCATGGTCTCAAGCACTTCCGGGGCTATTTTTGTTGTTGCAGCGTTATCAAGGTATACGGTTTTCATTATCCTGCCTCTACGGAAATATTCCTCTGTATTCTGTCACCAAGAGCTTTCACAGCAGCATCTATGTCGTCTTTAGACTTCAGATGAACTCTGCCTGGTCTTACAAGAACAGCGGTGATACCCTGTTCGTCAAGAACTTTGGTGATTTCATTACACTTTGCCCTGAAATCTTCCACCGCCGCTTTAAGAGCCTGATGACCCATAACGGAGCAATGAAATTTCTCCGGAGGCATCCCGCCGAGAAATTTGGCAATCTGGCTGTTTTTTATGCTGAGAGCTTCTTCAATTGGAAGACCCCGCACCATTTCAGTAAGGGCAGACGCACTGGCAATTGCCCCGGCACACCCGAAGGTCTTGAATGCTATATCTGCTATTTTTTCCTGGTCGTCTATAGCAATATCGAGAAACATGGCATCTCCACACTGTGGAGAACCAACTTCTGAGTGCCCGTCCGGCGAGTCAAGATTACCTACATTTCTGGGATTCATGAAGTGATCCATAAGAATATCAGAATACTGCCACATTTTGTGTCTACTCCATTTCAAGCGATCCGTTGGACAGATCTTCAAGTGTATTGTTACCGAGATATGTTTCGCATATCAGCTTGATATCTGTCCAGAGTTTCTTGGTGGGACATCTGTCTTCTCTGGAACAGCAAGGGACTCTCCCTTTGGAACTTCCTTCCTTCTGCTTGAAGTCGGGACATTGAAGAACACAGTCTGTGTGAAAAAATTCAGTTTCCAGCACTCTGATAACCTCAAGAAGTGTAATCTCAGAGGCACACCTGCTTAAAACATAACCACCGCCGGGGCCTCTGCGTCCCTTGACAAAATCAGCACTGCGAAGCCTTCCGAATATCTGCTCAAGATACCGGATAGGAATCTCTTCTTCCTCAGCAATTCCAGACAGACTCAAAGGATTGGCCTGCCCGTTTCTTGCCAGTTGAACCATGGCTCTCAATCCGTATCTGCTCCTCGTAGAAATAAACATCGGCCCTCCTTCCTCTATAATATATCAAAGTGGTCAAGTTTTGACGGAAGACATTTTCTTGACTGTGATCAAAACAGCAGCCAGCACCACTCCAATGGCCAGAACACTCATAAGAAGAGTCATCCCGAACGGCAGGGAGTCATACTGTACACCGGAACCTTTGAAGGAAACTGACAGGTCGGCCTGAAGGGTAACCGGTGCTGTGTTGCCGCGATTGCTTACTATAAGGATGTAATCTCCAAAATCGGGGATGTCCATGTAAAACGGTCCGTTCTCTGCGTAAACAACACCAAGTGTGTCTATTTCTCCACGGCCCTCCCATCCTCTTCTGTAATCCAGTTCAGTTATGAGAATAAACTCTATCTTTGCAGGGATCGGTTCAGTAAAGAACTCTCCGGAAATACAGGTACTGTCCGCCATCTGGGGAGTTATTCTGAATTTTACGGAACGGTAGGTACCGACCCCCAGGTCAAGTGTGTCGGAAAGCAGCGTAAACGACCCGGCGACAAGAGGAACTGTGAAAATTGTAAGCACCAGCAGAGCAGCTCTCATTTTTCTACCTGCCCTTTCACCAGTTTGCGAATCATTAGTCCAGTGGAAATCTGATAAAGCCCGGCAAGAAACATCAAAATTCCAAACCCGACCATGGAAATAGAGACAACATCTGTAAATGATCCGCTCTCCAGAGAAGAAGCCACTTCGTTCATCCTGTCGGCGGCCTCACTGAAGGAACCTTCTGCAGAGAGAAGATCCTGTTCCATTGCCCCTACAGAAACAGCCACTTCCCCAATGGATTCGCCAACAACAGCAATATCTCCGGAAAGATCTTCCAGATGCGTATTTAGAAATCCCAGTTCTGTAGAGATGGTCTCCGTTCTCTCAGCAACCTCATCAAAATGATTGGCTGGCACCATGTTTCTTACCATAGGCGGCATTGATGCCATGTCGTTGGCAAGTGCAGGCAGAATAATTCTCAACTCTTCAAGAATTGAAACTGTCTGCAGAATAACATCTCCGGTGTTGGTTACTATACCGGATGTATTTTCCAGAGATATCCTCACTTCCTCAATCATTCCTGTAGAGCCGGAAACTCCTTCTGTTGATGTACTGACGGCATCGCCGGCAGTTCGCAGCCCGGAGGACAGTTCCTGAAGAGAGGAGTCAAGCCTGGAGTTCATCAGCGGACCTCCTGCACTGAAAGCCACTCCCAGTAGCATAAATACAGTCCCTGTGATGAATCCCAGGGCGTTTACAAATCCGGATCCTTTCATTTTGTTACCTTTCAGCAATTACTACTATCCTGGCGCCCGGGTCATCCGGCAGCGGCTCATCAGATGCAGGATTAAGCATCACCTTTGAATCAATACCAGCTCCAGTAAGCCACCCGAGAACAACCTCTCCCCTATCCAGCCCGACGGCTGTCAGGTCGGAGAAATCCCTGGCGCTGTATCGGGAGGCATCTCTCAACTGAATCTCACACCCGGACGGATCGAATATTTCATCGTAAACCAGTTTCATGTGGGGTTGAATCACCAGCTGAGCCATTATCATACTGCACACTTCATTCGAAATCACAAAGTCATCAATTCCTGCTGCCGTGGCAAGCCTTCTGTTTTTGGGGTTTCTGATCTCCGACACCACCGTTGTTGTCCAGTCTTCTGCAAATTCTGTTGAAATATCTCTGATGATCAGCAGAGTTATTATGCATTCAGAATCAGCTTCCTCGTCGGACATCACCGGGCTCTTGCCCGAAATTACCATTATGCTGTGGTACTCTTCCGGATGAAGACGCTTCACGGCATCCGGATCTGTACGCTGCATCTCAATGTATTTCTTACTGCATTTTCTGGATTCTACCAGATCCAGCAACCGGTTTCCATCAAGCTGTGGAATCGAGCCTGCCACAACAATCTCTGAGCCGGGATCAGAGTATTCATCAAGAAGCCTGAGCATAAAACTGAAATTCCTGCTCTCTCCGGAGAGAACAAGCATTCGAAGCGGATTCTGCTGTTTGCCGCTGTCCTCTTGTTCCATAGCCGGCACTGTATACCGCTGACGCGGTTTTCCCAAATGACACGAGCCTCTGTTCTCCTCGAGAACAAGAAGACTGTCATCCTCCTGAACAACAAAATCTCCGGGAGGGTTAAGAATAATTCTGCCTTTGCTTAACACTCCGGAAACGATTCCGCCTGAGACTTTCTGAGATATCTCTCTGATTGTTAAACCCAGGGCTCTCTCACACGATTCTATATAGAATTCGTTTCCGTCATAACTTAGTATTTCACTGTAAACTGTACTCAAACCAGGTTGTCTGCCTACCTGAACAAGCAGGCGCATAACTATTTCGCGCACTGGAATCCAGTTGACATCGGGAAAAGCCATCCGGGCAATTCTGCCCTTGGCTCTGTTTCTGAGCTCACAGACTCCGTTTGCCTCCCGGGTTCCCATGATGGATTTCACGGCGATAAGGGTTTTAATTACCGTGCTGTCCTGATCTCCTATCACAACAAAGCCTTCGCATCTGTCAAAACCCGGCAGATCAAGAGCATCTATATCCGTGGGGTCTCCAGATCTGCAGATGATTTTTCTGGCCTGTTTTTTACCCAGCCGCTGAACAAGAATCTCTTCCATTTTTTCTCTGGAATCACTGGAAAACAAAACGATCCTGCCGTCTGTTGATTTCTCCTGTCTGGCTTTAACCAGCTCTCTTGTTACCTCAAACAACCGGTCCCCATTACCACAGACTATGAAATGGTCCTTTTCAACCACGGGTGATCTGCCCTTTTTCAAAGAATCGATCTGTTCGGTGATCTTGGAGGAAAAAATACCAATAAGCAGAGAAAGAACGAGAATACCGCCTATTGTAACTAATACACCAACAACAACCGTCTGTGAATCATCGCATTCATCGGCATCGTCAACAAAAGTCCCCTGGTCAAGAAGCCTTGTAAATGACCACCAGAAGCTGTTAGGTACTGAATCGTCAACAAGAACAACTCCCGCAGATACAATAACAGACGATACAACTACCAGAACCAGTATCTGCCACAGGGGGTTGCGGATAAGCAAATCATTAATATGGTATCTCAGCCTCTTCTCAATTCGTCGATAATCCATATTTCCTCCCTGAATGTATCTGGTGATATAATTCCAATGCCTCTGTTCTGAAAGGGAGAGCGATGAGAGAAAATTTTGTAGACTGTGTTGTTGAATCTGCTTGCCAGGCAGGCTCAATACTGTTGAAATACAGGGAGAAGGGGTTCTCTGTTGCCAGCAAGGGCGGTATGGAGTTTGTTACTGAAGCGGATTTCAAATCAGAAAATTTCCTTGAAGAAACACTTACCTCTCTTCTTCCCGGATCCTCTTTTCTGGGCGAGGAGAGCTGGGGCGGTAACTGGCCGGAAGCCCCTTTCTGGGTTGTCGACCCTCTGGATGGAACCAACAATTACGCTGTGGAAGTTCCTTTTTTCTGTGTTTCAATCGCCCTGGTCGACGAGGATGGAGTAAGCCTGGGCTGCATTCACGATCCCGTTCATTCAGAGACTTTTCTGGCCATGCGTGGTGGTGGTGCTTTTCTCAACGGTACAGACATAAAGGTTTCCTCTGCCGTGAAACTCCGGGACGCCGTGTTTGCGACTGGATTTCCTTACTCCAGAACTTCTGAGAACCTCAACTTTGACATGGATGTTCTAACTGGAATGCTGGGAGAAGCCAGAGGCATAAGAAGATGCGGTTCAGCCGCACTGGACCTTGCCTATACTGCCACAGGAAGATACGGGGGCTTCTGGGAGGAAAACCTGAAACCCTGGGACATGGCAGCCGGTGTGCTTCTGGTTCAGGAAGCCGGTGGTATCGTGTCCGGCTTCCGGGAAAACAGCTGGACCCTGCAGTCTCGTGGAGTTCAGTGCTCGGCTCCTGGTTTGTGGAATCAATTCTGCAGCATCATAAAAAAACGCCCCCGATAAACGGGGGCGCTCTGAAGGCTCTTAAAAACCCAGATTTGCTCCGCCGAAATAGCTGACAATAGCATCTCCAGCGTCGTCACCGAACGGTTTTGAAAGCCTGATTTCCCCAAACAATGAGGCCGGCACTCCAGCCGGTTTAAAAGACATTCCGATAACACCCTCTGCAGATGGAAAGACATGATCGTAGGGATCAATTGCCGGATTTCCCGTAGCCTGCTCCTGAAGCATACCCAGCATGGCATCAGCATCGCTTACCACAAAATGCACACCGCCACCGCCGCCTATATATGGTTTGAAGGGTGAAGCTCCCATTGGTATATCAGCTCTCAGAATAGCTGCAAGACCCAGGTTATGATATGTTGCTTTGTAGTCCTTAAGCATGTCCGCTTCTGCGGGAAGGGACCAGCCAAGCTCATTTTCCATGTAGTTTCGCAGTTCGTCTATGTCCCCGTTGTACTCGTAGCCGTACTCGTCACTCAGGTAGTTCGCGAGGTAGCTTTCCATGGAAATATTAGACTCGGTACTGGTGTAGGTTCCGCTTATCTCTATTCCCAGGACAGGCATAAGCGGGAATGCGAGCTGTCCTCCAAAAATGGGTCCATCCGCGCTTAATCCGGTAAAGGGATCGTCTGAGGTTGTGTAACCCACACGACCTCCAGCTCCGGGACCAGCAAGCATCACAGTTGTGATAAAAAGAATTGTAAATACCATTTTCCTCATGTCTTAAGACTCCTTTCAGTGAACTCCAATTATTCAAGGTGCGGCGCCAAAGGTCAACACGCAGTATTGACTTGCACCCGGAGAGACATGATTATTACCGTGTTATCAGCGTGAAGTGAATTACTTTCCCCGCAGGCTTTTTTGAAAGGAGTTTTCTCAGAATGAAGAATGTACTTCTTGTAACAATGGTTCTGGCCGCCGGAGCTTTTGCCTTTCACGGCAATTTTGACTGGCAGTCTTTTGGTGGCCAGCCAGGAGACCAGTGTTCCATAGATCTGCTTGAATCTAATGCGGATCATATGGTGATAAGCGTTTCCGTTCCCGGCTTCTGGCTTGGAAATACAGTTGCCGGAGGAACCACATGGGACAGTATTGAACTCCCCGGCTTCTATTCCCAGTCGGATGTCGGTCTTCCCGATGTTCCCGGTGTGGCTCAGATGTTCGCTCTTCCCTTCGGAACACAAGCAGTTGTTTCCGTTGAAAATGTGGAATACACCACTTTTTCCGGTATCAACCTCGTTCCAGTACAGACCCCGGAAATCGACATGCCCCACAACCCCTTCCCCTTCCGTCAGGATGGTGCAGTTTACGATTCCAACAACTTCTTCCCTTCCCAGTGGGCAGTGGCTGCTACCCCTGGAACCTGGGGTGGAATCAGCACCGACAAGCTCATTGCTAACCCTTTCAGATACAACCCAGTTACAGGAGAGCTTCTTGTTGCAACTACTTTGACAGTAAGAATCGACTTCACCGGAACACCGGAAACCCTTGCTTACCCTTCCAGTGAAACGGTAAGAAGCGGTGCCGAAGCCATGCTTATCAACTACGACCTTGTCGAGGCTGACGCTTCGGTAGTCACCGATGCAGAAGCAGCAGAGTTTGTTTTTATTACAACAGACGCCAACCTCAGCGCCATCACTCCTCTGGTAGAATTTTACCAGGGTATCGGCTACGAAACTTCGGTAGAGTCCTTCTCCGGTTCTGCCACTACAAGTGCTATTAAGGCTGCTATAACCGATCATTTCGACACCAGCCTTACCAGATTTGCTCTTATTGCCGGCGACTATGCAGCTCTTCCAAGTTACAACTACGGCAGTTTCGTTGGTGATTACTGGTACGCATGTCTTGTGGGAACCGATCTTAATCCGGAGATCGCGGTTGGCCGCCTTACAGGTAATGCCGCTCAGATCACCAACCAGGTAAACAAGATAATAGACGGTTACTACCAGTTCGATTTCACTGACAGCAACACCACTGGTATAGTACCCAGCACATCAGTTCTTGCTGCGCACGAAGAGCAGTATCCAAACAAATACACTCTGTGCTGCAACCAGATAGCAGCTTACAGCTACGCCACAAGTATGACCTTCTACAAGGTTTATCCTCCAGAGGGTGGAACTGCGGCAATGGTTTCCGACTGGTTCAACAACGGAATTGGCTGCGTCGGATACAGAGGCCATGGAGACGTAACCTACTGGGCGTGGAGCCCCGGCTGGAACAAAACAAACATTCAGGCTCTCACAAACACCTTCATGCCTCCCGTCTGGAACATCGCATGCCTTTGCGGTCAGTACCAGACCGGAACAGAGAGCCTTGCCGAAAGCTGGGCATGGGATGACCACGGTTCCAGTGGCGCCCTCTGCGCAAACGATCCGTCTTACACAGAAGCTAACCACACTTACATGAAAGAGATCTACAAAAAACTCTACGATGAAGCTGTCTACAATGTTGGCGAAGCCATCAATGAGGCCACCGTCGAAACCATAACGGCTCACGGCTCCATTGGAGAAACCAATGCCAAGATGTACATATGGTTCGGTGACCCTGCAATGGAAATATTTAACAACGATGTTTCCAACCCCACAAATCTTGCTATCAACTGCAACCCCGGGATGGTTAACCCCGGATCACAGACGATTACAATGACTGTTACCAGTCAGGGTTCTCCGGTCAGCGGAGCTACTGTTGCCCTTTCAGACGGTATTGACGGTATTGAAACCATCACCTTCTACGAAACAGCAACAACCAACGGCAGTGGACAGGCTTCTTTCACCGTAAACGTTCCATCCGGCGCAACCACTCTCTACACAGGAGCAAGAAAACACAACTACGGCCCTGTCTCCGCCAAGATTGATGTTTATCCAAGTGCTATTGAAGATGCCGCAGAAGGCATCGAGACAGTTGTTCTTGGTGTAGCCGTTGCCGCCAACCCGGTTACAGGCAGTACTGCTCTCAACTTCTCAACACCGGTAACCGGTCACGCGGTTGTCCAGGTGTTTGACCTGTCCGGCCGCACAATGGCCACTCTGGTCAACGAAGAGGTTGCGGCGGGCAATCACTCAATCAACTGGACTCCGGAGAACATCTCAAGCGGTGTTTACTTCGTGCGTCTTACCACTCCGGCAGGAACCGTGTCTACACAGGCAATGGTTCTTCGCTAGGGCGGTTACACAGATACTTCAGGGGCGGCTTCGGTCGCCCCTTCCTTTTGTTCGCCTGGCATTAACATTGAAATTCGGAACTTGACTTCCCGAATTTCAATGTTATTTCAAGGCATGTTACAACGATAACATATTTTAAAGCAGCTGGAGACCAGAATCAGGGAAAATCCCGTCACAGCCCTGCTGGGGGGCAATGTGGTAAAACAACCCTTGCGCGATCACTGTCGGCGGTAAAACCTGTTCACAGATTCGATCTCGAAAACCCGGGTGATCGTGCTGTGCTTCAAAATCCGATACTTGTTCTCAGGGATCTGAAGGGGCTTGTTATCCTTGATGAAATTCACAGAATGCCGGAGCTCTATGAAATTCTCCGTGTGCTGGTAGATGATCCTTCCTGCACCTTGAAATTTCCGGTTCTTGGCAGTTCATCTCCCAACATAATCAGGCAGGTATCTGAAACTCTTGCCGGAAGAATTGGCTTTGTCGATATGGGTGGATTCAACCTGCGCGAAGTCAACAGTGCATCGTGGAAAAGGCTCTGGCTTCGAGGTGGTTTCCCCCGCTCTTTTCTTGCAGGAGACGACAGAGCCAGTTTCCGCTGGCGTGAAAACTTCACCAGAACATTTCTGGAGAGGGACATTCCTCAGCTTGGATTTCGAATTCCCCAGGAAGCCATGAGACGATTCTGGTCTATGCTGGCTCATTTCCACGGGCAGAAGTGGAATAGTGCTGAGTTTGCCCGGTCTCTCGGAACCGGAGGAAAAACAGCCTCTTCCTACCTGGATATCCTCTGCGGTACTTTTATGGTACGCAAACTGCAGCCCTGGCACGTAAACATAAAGAAGAGGCAGGTGCGCGTTCCAAAAGTGTACATCAGAGATTCCGGGGTGCTTCATTCCCTTTTGTCTGTGCAAACATCCAGAGAACTTTTAGGCCATGTTAAAGCAGGAACCTCATGGGAAGGATTTGCTATGGAGCAGATTCTTTCCGTTACAGGTGACAGAAAAGCCTGGTTCTGGGGGACTCATTCCGGGGCGGAAATAGATCTGCTTCTTGATCCGGAGGGAATAAACGTTGGCTTCGAATTTAAATTGTCTGAAGTTGTTCGGACAACCAGATCTATGCATTCAGCACTTACAGATCTTTCGCTTAAACATCTCTACATAGTTTACCCCGGCGATGATTCTTACGCTGTAAGCGACCGGATTTCTGCTGTTTCCATATCTCATTTAACACAAACGGTTTCCGCTCTCCTCTATCCTTGACCTATGTGTTCTGTTGTTGCATAATACGCCGCTGCCTGCCCCGTTATAAAGGACGGGGACGAAGCGACCAGTTGTCGCCGGCCCGGAGGCAGAGCGCAGATGCGCTGAATCGCTATGCGGTTCTTTAAAGGCTGTTCTGTCGGTCTCTTTCCGGGTTCGGTGTTTGTTACACACCAGCAGGGCCGGAAGGAGGCTTTGTTAATTGCGTAAATATGAGACCGTACTTATCTGGAGTGCCAGTCTTTCTGAAGCTGAGCTTAAGAAGGAGACAGGCCGGGTACAGGAAATAGTCACAGACGGTGGTGGAGAACTCACCGGATTTGATGACTGGGGACGCCGTCAGCTGGCGTACCTTATCAACAAGGAGAGTGAAGGTGTATACCATTTCGTGCACTGGAAGGGCTCTTCTGAAGTCAAACTTGCCATAGACAAAATGCTCAGAATCAACGACAACTGTCTGCGTCATCTAACCCTCAAAGATGACCGCGATACAGTCAGAGACTCTGTGGACGATTCTCCTGCATTTGACGCTGGAGAATAGTCATGGATATCCGCATGCCCTCCATCAACAAGGTTTTTCTCTCGGGAAACCTTACTGCGGATCCCCGTACTAACATTCTTGAAAACGGAACCCATGTTGCCAATTTCAGTGTGGCCAGTAACCAGCGCTACAAGGGAAAAGATGGGGAATGGCACGATAAGACCTGTTTTGTTGATGTTGTTACCTGGAGGCAGCTTGCCGAACGGGTAGGCAGCAAACTTCACAAAGGCAGCCCTGTGATGATTGAAGGTGAGCTTCAGTTTACCCAGTGGTCTGCACAGGACGGATCAAAGCGGAGCAGAATTGAAATTCTTGCCAGAAGCGTACAGATGCTTGAGAAAACAGGAGGATTCGGTGCGGGACCTTCCCAGGGAGGCGGCTCCAGCGAACCCCCTCGCCGGGAAGAACCCCAGGGCTCCGATTACGCCGACGATATTCCCTTTTAGGAACAGGAGCTTCTCATGACCTTTCAGGAAGAATTCCCGGAGCTGAGCGACACAAAAATGTCAGAAACAGCAGACCGCAAGCAGGTTCTTCTGGATATGCTGCCTGGGTTGAACTACGCAGTTGTTACCGGAATCATCAAGCGCCGAAAGGCTCTTGCGCTGACTCGTTCCGGTATTCCCGTTCTGCACATCCTTGTTGAAAACAGGCTGAAAACATATTTCGATAATCCTGAAACTATAGTTTCAGAAATTGAAGTTGATGCATGGGGTAAACTTGCGACTTCTCTTGATGAAAAGCTTCATCCGGGAGATGCAATTCTTATTGAGGGTCGATTAGCACACAGAAAGACAAATGATCGTACCGGTGGAACACACTTCAAAACTCTTCTCCGTGCCCGCCGCATACAACTGATTTTTAACACAGAAAGGAAGGCCTGATGCCTATCCGTGGTAAACGCAAAGGAATGAAGATCACCAGAAAGAAGAAGTGTCGTTTCTGCATGAATCCCGATATGGAGATTTCCTACAAGAACGAAAAAATGGTTCAGAGATACATCAGTGACCGTGGAAAAATAGTGGCAAAGCGCGTCAGTGGAAACTGTGCAAGACACCAGAGAATGGTAGCCAAAGAGCTGAAAATTGCAAGATTCCTCGCGCTGGCACCATACATAAGAGAACACTACAGGTAGAAAAAGTCAGAGAACACAAATGCGGGCAAACAAGACAAGACTGAAACAGCTTCTGCTTGGCGGGCTCTCGCTGCTTGCCGGACTGCCGTTTCTGACAGCGGGCTTTTCTGCAAAACTGCTCACCGGCAGGCTGAGCAGAGGTCTGCCTGCCACTGCACTGATTGTTTTTGTGTCGTGGTATCTGGCCGGGTTTCAGGGTGCTGCTCTGACTGCGGTTTGTGCCGCAGTTACAGCAATCGCCGCACGGTCGCGGTACTCGCTTCTCAAAACACTCTATATGTCTTCCGGTTTCACTCTCTTAACTGCAGCTCTTCTCTCCCTGGGTTTTCCTGGTTTTATGAACCTGGGCGAGTCCGAACTGGAGCCTCTCCGCGATATCTATATTTCTGCAGGACTGGATTCCGGTACTGTAGACCATGTGTTCTCTCTGATAACTTACTATTCACCAGGTATTGGAGCTGTTCAAATTGTGCTTGGTTCCATTCTTTCCGTGCTTTTCTTCCAGTCTCTGACACTTACAAGCGAAGGCTCGGCAATAAAGGGAAAAGCAAGGTTCAGCATGCACTGGGCGGTTGCCTGGATACCCATTGTCAGCCTGATTATTCTGGTTACAGCCAGAATGTCTCATGTTCCGGCCCTTGCGTTGAGAATAGCAAAAAATCTGCTGGTTTTCAGCGCTCTTCCCTACGGGATAGAGGGCCTTCAGGTTGCCGTTAAATGGGTGAAAAACCTGCCGGGAATGGCACTTATGCTCATATTGAGTGCTGTTTTCGCTCCCCCGGTTGTTCTTGGCGGTCTGGTTCTGCTGGGAATTCTGGATACCTGGTTTGATTACAGAAAAAAAATAGACTTAAGGATCGAAAGGATGAAAAATGAAGGTTCTTCTGATCAAAACAGTTGACTCTCTCGGAACTCAGGGAGAAGTGGTCAACGTAGCTTCCGGGTATGCGCGGAACTACCTGCTGCCAAAGAAACTGGCTGTGGTAGCCACTACTGGTTCCCTGAAAATGGCGGTTTCTCTTAAAGCTGCTGCCGTTGCCAGAGAAAAAGAACAGAACAAAGCGGCAGAAGTTCTTGCCGAAAAACTCAGACAGGTTACTTTAACTTTCACGGCAAGTGCTGACGAGAACGGACAGCTTTACGGTGGAATCGGTGAGCGGGAAATCTCTGCTGCTCTTCAGGAAAAGAATTTTGAGATAGACAAACAGCAGATTCTTCTTGAAAGCCATATTAAAAACCTCGGAGATCACAAGGTTCAGATCAAGGTACTTGGTGATCTGATCGAAACCGTTAATGTTGAGGTTAAGGCTCAGAGCTAGTGAAGCTTCTCGCGGTGGAAACCTCGTGTGATGATTCAGCTGTGGCTGTTCTTGATGAACATGGAACAGCCGCAGCTGAACTGGTTTCCAGCCAGCTGATTCACAGCACACATGGCGGGGTGGTTCCTGAAATTGCCTCAAGGCTTCACATGAGTGTTCTACCAGGTCTTATCACAGAGGTTCTGGAAATGTCCGGCACCTCTCTGCAGAATATTGATGTCTTTGCTGCCACGGCAGGACCAGGTCTTACAGGATCTCTGCTGGTAGGTTTATCATGGACTAAAGCCGCCGCGTTTGCGCTGGGAAAGCCCTTTCTCGGCATCAACCACCTTGCCGCCCACCTGCACATACACTACAACTCCGCTGTTGAATTTCCAGCGGTTGCTCTGCTTGCAAGCGGAGGGCACACCATGATATTCCATTTGCTTTCCTGGGAGGAATGCTTTCTGCTCGGAACAACAAGAGATGATGCCGCAGGAGAAGCTTTCGACAAAACAGCAAAATTGATGGGGCTGGAATATCCCGGAGGAAAGGCAATCGACCAGCTTGCCGAAAGGGGAGATCCTAATGCTGTTGCTCTGCCGTCACCGCTGGGCAGCAGAAAACTTCCGGAGTTCAGCTTCAGCGGGCTAAAAACAGCAGTCAGACTTGTGTGGGAACGGGGAGATGTCTCCCCTGAAGACCTCTCTGCATCATTCAGAAAAACAGTATGTAACCTGCTGGTTTCAAAGACAATCTACCAGGCCGGAAAGCTCAAAGCAAAATCTGTGCTTATTGCCGGTGGAGTTTCTGCAAACA
>Ga0164318_10003807_pt1 | contig 14359 bp, 12 predicted proteins | sample GuaBasSedimGuay9_FD_113734 | JGI IMG/M metagenome (GOLD analysis project Ga0164318, IMG submission 113734) | Subseafloor sediment microbial communities from Guaymas Basin, Gulf of California, Mexico - Guay9, Core 4571-4, 0-3 cm | ecosystem: Environmental > Aquatic > Marine > Hydrothermal vents...
TCGGCCTCATATTCGGCACCATAGCAATACATCAGCATTCGAACGGCATCGAAATCGGAACCGTTTTCACTTCCCGAGTCCGATGGTATATCCCAGTCGATGGCATCACCAAAAAATACCTGGCTGAAAGTTTCACTGGATTGATTAATGTAGCGCTGTTTCATGACGATAAAATCGCAATCATCGATTGCAGTCGGTGCGAAATATTCGCATTCAAGGGCGATACTGGAATCCTGCGAGACAAACCGCCCCGAGTAACCATACTGATAATCGGAATATGTCGTCGAATCAGCCACAGGACTTTCAAGCGGTCTAAAACCATTGTCGTCCAGCCAATTGGCACCGAACATGTAGTAATTCAGAACCGTATCGGACCCGTTCAAATAACAGATAAAAGGGCTTCCTGAATATAGGTAGACCGATGACAGATCATCAGCTCCGGAAACGTTTTCGGTCGTATCGCAGTCATTGAAAAAGTCCAGGTTATACCCACCATTACCGTTATATCCGCCGCCGCTTCCAATATTACCGGCATTGCTGAACACAAGCCGTGTACACTCAGTTCGAATATCGGCTTCATCGGGGAACTGGATGGTATCGGCCACTATCAATTCGATAGAAATCGAGTCCGTACTGCCGCCAATTGCATCGGATTCGATTATAATATAACCAGTAACAACCTCCGGAGTAGTCGTAATGACTCCGCCATTATTCAGATACATCTCGAGTTGTGTGGAATTCGGGCTTAAATGCGAAATCGAAATCGGGCCGTAATTGCTGATATTGAGCCAGCCCGGTGTACCGTTTACCTCAACCACGGAAATCGATGATATGAATAAAGGCGCATTACCGACATTCTCCAGGGTAACCGTGTCGGTCAACTGTATACCCGGTTTTGTCCATGTCGGCTGGGTAATTTCCTGCGGTGTATAAACCAGAACAGGATTGGGAACCGGTTCGACGCATGGCAGGCGGAACCACTTAACAGGATTGGTTGTCCATATCCCGATGTTTTGCAGGCAGGAACCCGGGAACTTGTCATTGATATAGAGAACATCGAGATAATAATCGCCGGTGTAACTGCCCGAAGGATCGACGACCTCGATCAACTCAAAATCGGAAGAGGGATCGACCAGCATGCCGAATCTGGAAACGGTCGGGTAATGATCGGCATCACATTCATAAGGCACTCCCGAAGTATCACATAGCGGGGTCGGCGTATTGGTCAGGTTACGGGCGATATCCCAGTTATAGCCGCCGTTATCTGATACCGAAACATATATTTCGCCGTTTGCGGTTCCCGAATATCTGGCGCCTTCCCACCTGAGCGCCGCACAGTCATTGTAAATGCCGTTGTCCAGATCCAAAAATTGTACGAAAACGGCATAGAATTTTCCATCGCATTCCGAGAGCTGAGGTTTGCCGATACTCATTTCATTCCAGGCGCCACCCGTACAGGTGCTGTCATTGATTTCTTCATCGGCTATATTCCAGTTGGCGTCCTTGACTGTCCGAATTTCGTTATTGGCTTCATCCCAGTGAAGAAGCCGCGAGCCCCAGAAATAGGTGTAATCGCCCAGTCCGCCGACGGCCGGATCGGGCGGATTGATAACGCGGGCCGGCCAGAGGATGTGCAGGTAGTCCTGCGAATCGATCAGGATAGAAGCATCGGAATGTGCCAGATAACCTCCCTGGGTCGAATCGTAGGCGCTGACATTGACTTTGGGTCCCCAATTGGCGCCCATGTCGGAGGACATCATATAGTAAACATCGTTGGTACGCTGGTTAACACCCAATCCATCATCGATCCAGTCACGATCCCATGACTCAGGATCGCCCGGGTATGCTCCCGGAGGCGCCAGCCAGACCAGGGCGACTTTTCCGCTGATGCGGGATGCGGCAACCATCTGCGAAATACACGGGATGGTGTCCACGATCATGGGGGGGTACTCCCAGTAACCAAGCGTGTCCGAACCAACTCTTCTGAAATAGTGAACGAATGATTCGTCGATTTCGTTCTCGAGTTGCATTGCAAAGACATGAGTGACAGTATCGCCGTCCCAGACATGATAGGCCATATCCGGCCATACAAAAACATCTTCACCGCTTGTGATCTGGTCTGGTGGAACACCATATTGCATAAGGGAATCAGGGACTCTTCTTTTGTATGGAGAAAAGAAACAATTGACTACATCGAAATCATACCAGACTGTTGATGCATATCCGGCACCTTCATCATGATGGTTGGCAATGACGGCCTTGCCCTCGGTATCGACATCAAGGGCAACATAGCCCGAGAAGTTGGTTCCCTGGCCCAGACGCGGATGAATATCACAGCCGCCGCCGATGCCGGCAAAAACAAAATCACCATCACCCGGATCGAAGGCCTCATATCCGGTGCCGCCATCGCCCCCACGGATATAGTCGGTTTGTTTAAACCAGATAATATGGACAATCTGATTGGCGCGCCAATCAATTTGCCGATTGGTGCGGCCGTTGCTCTGAAAATCGTGAGATGTAATTCCTATCTGGGTACCCGGCGAAGCAGTCTCAACGCCTGTAAATCCGAGTGATGCGGTACCGGGCGAGCGTTGTAATGGTCGATAATCTATATTTCTCTCGGCTCCGGCAAGTTTTGTTTTTGAATTCCTGGTTATGTATTCCCGATACTTCCAAACATCGTTATCGGCGGATTGTGAGGCGGAAACACTGAGTGCCAGACCGGCTGCAGACAATAAGGAGAGTATAACAAACGCCGATAGTTTTCGTGACATCTTTTGCTCCTTTCAGATTCTCTTTCTTCCATTTAGACGGACACAGGATGCAAAACATCGGAAAGTATATAACTTTCCAATATGAGTCGCAGAATAAACCTGTATTAATATTATATCGACCTGTCACCACCTCCCTTCACACAAGATTATTTCCTGCTTTAAATTATAAATTATATCATATCATAATTTAAGCCTGTAATGGTACTTGAAAAAACCGGAGATTTTAATATGGCGGTAAAAATGTTATGCTACCCAATATACGCAACATCAACAAATTGAGAACTGCTTACAATTAAATATCTATATTCATTCCAGTTTTGTCAATTATAAAATGGCAAAATAAAAACGGTATTCACTCTTAAAATCGTTAATCCTCTCATACCATAGTTGATTATGAGAACAAAACAATTTTTTTATATCATTCCGTGTCCATCATAAAAAGCATAACCTAGATCTTATCAGCCGGAATACGCAACATGGACTCCTGTATAGTGTGGTGCTTCTTGATTTTTATTCTGGCACGAGATTTGGCAAAATTTTGACTCGGGCATTGTTTTTATGAATCCTTTTTGGTAAATTTTGCTCTAATGAATGAAAAAGAACTGATAATACAGGCTCAAAGCGGCGATTTTAAGGCATTCAGCCGCCTGATAGAGAGCCGCAAGGATAAAATATACCGTCTTGCCATGAAACTTACGGGCAACCGAGATGATGCTGAAGATATTGTGCAGGATACGCTTATGAAAGCAATTGATGCAATTGACAAATTTCGTATGGAATCATCATTCGGGACATGGTTATATACCATCGCCCTGAACAATATCAGGGCCCATGCCGGTGACAAGAAGAGGGAAGCCCTGCGACCGATCGATGATTATCTGCCGGGTTCTCATTCCGAGTCAACAAGTAAGGAGCTTTTTGACTGGGGCGATCCGCATCAGCAGTTCGAGCGCAAGCGATTAAATGATATGATTGAGACCGCGCTGGCGGAATTGCCGCTGAAATACAGCGCGCCGTTTACGTTAAGATATATAGAAGACATGCCTGTCAAAGAGGTGGCCAGAGTACTGGATCTCTCGCTGTCTGCCGCCAAATCCAGAATTTTGCGTGCCAGGCTGGCCCTTCGAGAGAAACTTTCAAATGTCTTCCGGGAGAAAAACAATGAAAGGCTGTAGCAAGCATATTCAACAGATTGCCGAATATATCGATGGCGAACTGGATGAAGCCCTCTGCACCCGCCTGGAGGAACATCTTAAAGAGTGCAATAACTGCCGGATAATGGTCGATACGCTCAAGCAAACCGTTGTCTTATGCCGTGAGGGCAAAAGAGAACGTCTGCCCGAAGATATCGAATCCCGCCTTAATGATGCTTTGAAGAATAAGTGGGAAAAGAAGTTCGGGAAAAAATCCTGATTTAACCCGCCTGTTGCGACCGGTCGATTTTCCTCGTCATTTATTTATCTGCCTGTTTGTTGACTGATTTTATCCCTTTTTGATAGAATATCAATATTTTTCAGTCCTCACCATCATTTTTTATCACCAGTAAGGTGTTGTCCTGTAATGCAATTTACAAAATATGACAAAATTTGTATTTTTTGTGAATCGTTTTTGGGCCTTTCCTATCTAATGGTTTAAATAGCGGGAAAAATAATCAGGAAAGGATAACCGATGAAACGATTTCTTACAGAATTTTCTATCAATCATCCCTGGGTGGTCATAGTGGGAGTGGTTTTGATAACCGCTCTCTTTGCCGCCCAGCTTCCGAATATTAAAATTGATACTGACCCCGAGAATATGCTTGAGGCCGATGAACCGGCCCGTATATTCGACCATGAGGTAAAGGATGAATTCAGCCTCTATGATTTCATTGCCGTCGGTCTGGTCGTGGAGGAAGGTGCTTTTAATCGGAAACATCTTTCCCATGTCTATAATATAATAGACGAAGTTTCCGAGATCGAAGGAGTCATTGTCGATGACATTATGTCTCCGTCGACTGTGGATGATATCAAGCAGGGTGATGATGGCATTCTGACCATTTCAACTCTTCTTGAATATGAACCGGAAAGCGATGAAGATGCGCGGTACATTCTGGGTCGGATAAAGGACAATCCGATTTTTAAGGGCAAACTTGCCTCCGACGACGGCAAGGCTGTGGCAATGTTTATTCCGATTGAATCAAAAAATATGTCGCGTTCGATTGCCGACGAAATTCAGACCATAATTGATAAGTATTCCACCGCCGACGAACAGTATTTTATCGCTGGTTTGCCCTTGGCCGAGGACAGCTTCGGCTCCGAGATGTTTAAGCAGATGGCGGTATCGGCGCCGTTTGCAGGAGCCATCATATTTTTATTGATGCTGATCTTTTTTCGTAATATAAAAATAATCCTCGCTCCCATGGTGGTGGCGATCATTTCGGTCATCTGGGCGATGGGATTACTTATTCTGACCGGCAATACGGTTCATATCATGAGTTCGATGATACCGATCTTCCTGATACCGATTGCGGTACTCAACTCGATTCATATTATTTCGTCATTTCACGACCGGTATCAAAAATACAAACATAAAAAGACGACTATCAGAAATACCATATCCGAATTGTTTATTCCGATTCTGTTCACCACGGTGACGACAATTGTAGGCTTTCTTTCTCTGGCGCTGACCCCTATACCTCCGGTGCGGGTTTTCGGGATTTTCGTGGCTTTCGGTATTTTTGTGGCGTGGTTCCTTTCTATCACCTTCAATGCGGCTTTTGCAGTCCTTATATCCGACAGGGCACTCCGCAATTTCGGGCGCTCCGATGACAGTCACGGCCCGCTTTCGTGGATCATGCATGTCTTCCGTGATTTCAGCCGGAAACATTACAAGGGTATTCTGGTCGGGACGGCCGTGATCCTGGTGGTTGCCGCCGTCGGCCTCAATTTGATTGTCGTCAACGATAATCCCGTCAAGTGGTTCAAGCAGAATCATCCTCTACGCGTGGCCGACCGGACCCTGAATAAGCACCTGGCTGGAACTTATATGAATTACCTGGTCCTTGACGGGGGTGAAGAAGACGCCCTGAAAGATCCAGAGACCCTTAAATATATCGAGAAACTGCAGCGGCATCTCGAAAAGAATGACGTTGTTGGCGCCGTCACCGGTGTCACCGATGTTGTCAAGAAGGTTCGCTATGAACTGTTTAACAGTGATCCGGCGAAATTTGCAATTCCCGACAATCAGGACGAAGTTGCTCAAAATCTGTTCCTGTTCGAAATATCCGGAGGGGATCCTGATGATTTGTTCAAATTTGTCACACAGGATTATTCACGGGCCAATCTCTGGGTCCAGCTTCGCGAAGGCGACAATGAGTCGGTCATGTCGGTCATAGATGATGCCGAGCGGTATTTCGAAGATAATCCGCCTCCTGTCCATCTCGAGGCTAAATGGGCCGGTCTGCCCTATGTCAATGTTGTCTGGCAGGAAAAGATGGTCGGCGGGATGCGTTCGGCCCTGTTGAGTTCATTCGCCGTTGTCTTTATAATGATGGTCTTCCTTTTCCGTTCGCCGTTGCTCGGATTCATTTCGATGCTTCCTTTGAGTATCACCATCATGGCCATCTATGCGGCGATAGGTTATATCGGCAAGCCTTACGATATGCCGGTGGCCGTTCTATCGTCACTGACGCTGGGGCTGTCGATCGACTTTGCAATACATTTTATAAAAAGAACGAAATATATACATGAAAAAACAGGGAACTTCAATCAGACATTCCCTCAGATTTTCGAAGAGCTGGGCCGGGCGATCGGCCGCAATGTCCTGGTGATCGCGATTGGATTTGTCCCGATGTTTTTCTCGACGCTGGTGCCGTATATCACGGTCGGATCGTTCTTCTTTGCCATCATGATGGTGTCCGGAGCGGTGACGATGTTGCTTCTGCCGTCGATATTTATAATCTTTCGCAACCGTCTTTTCCCGGCAGCGGAAATTGTCAGTGAGAAAAGTAAAAAAATAGCCGTTACAGAATAGAGTTATTAAAACAGAAAATATTTGGAGGATAAAATGAAGTTTCAGAAGATTATTATGGTAATACTGCTGGCCCTGTTTTCCGGCTCAGTCAATCTCGCAGCGCAGGATAATAACAAGGCCGAAGAGATTATGAAGAAAGCCCATCTGGCCCTGTTTTATGCAGGTGATGACGGCGCTGCCGAAGTCACGATGAAAATAGTCAATTCCAAGGGCAAAGAGCGTCTGCGCGAGTTTACCATGCTTCGCCTCGATATCGAAGAGGGCGGCAAACAGGACTATTATACTTATTTCAAGAAGCCCAGCGATGTTTCGCGTTTGACTTTCATGGTTCACAAGATTCCGTTCTCGTCGGATAATCGCTGGCTGTATATTCCTTCCGTCGATCTGGTCAAGCGGATTTCCGCCGATGACAAAAACTCAAGTTTTGTCGGCTCCGATTTTACCTATGAGGATGTATCCGGCAGGCACTGGTCGGAAGACAATCATAAGCTGATCCGTGAGGAAAAACTCAATGGCCGTGATGTTTATGTTATCGAATCAGTACCCAAAGAAAAGTATAAGGGATTTGCGCGCAAAGTGTCGTTTATCGACAAGGAAAATTACCTGCCGCTGAAAGAGGAATACTACAACAAGAAAGACGCACTCAAACGCGTTTTCACGGCAGAGAAAGTCGAATTGGTGGATGGAATCCAGACTGCGACCCTACGCAAGATGGTCAATGTTAAGAAAGATCAGTACACCACGGTGGAATTCAGCAGTATCAAATACAATGTCGGAATGAAAGAAGAAGTATTCACCGAGCGTTTTCTGAAAAATCCACCGCGTGAGTATATTCGATAACTGAGGGGATGATAACGATGTTTAGGCACAAATTTGTAATAATCACTTTTGCTCTGCTATTACTCATGGGTAGTCCCGCTACAAAAGCCGGGGAGACTTATCTCTCCGGCTTCCTCCAGGGCCTTTACGGCGGTGGACTCGACAGCGACAACCCGACCCTGACTGAGTTGACCGCATCCGAAACCAGGTTGCAATTGAAACTGGAATCATTTTCGGACGGGGCAGAGTTTTTCGGCCGACTGGACTTTGTCTATGATGATTACAATGATCCCAATGTGGACCTTGAACTTCGCGAGGGATACACGAAATTCCGTGTCGGCAACAATCTTGACTTTAAGATCGGCCGCCAGATTGTGACCTGGGGCACCGGCGACCTGATATTTATCAACGATCTTTTTGCCAAAGATTATCGTTCGTTTTTTATCGGGCGGGATGACCAGTATCTGAAAGCGCCCCAGAATGTTCTTCGGGCGGCCTATTATACCGGCCTGGGGACCTTTTCGGCAGTCTATACACCCCGTTTTACGCCAAACCGTATTCCCACGGGCGAACGTTTGAGCTATTATAATCCAATGGTCGGCGGTATTGTCGGCGGAGAGGATTTCTATTTTGAAGGACGGATGCCGGAAGCTAAATTGAAAAACGGTGAATTCGCCGCTCAATTCAGCAGATATTTCGGAACGGCCGATGTCGCCGCATACTTTTATCGAGGCTTTTATAAAAATCCGACAGGTATGGACATGGTGAATATGGAGGCCTATTACCCGCGGTTGAATGTCTATGGCGCCTCGATAAGAATGCCGGCCCTGGGCGGCATCGCCTGGCTGGAAACCGGGTATTATGATTCTCGAGAGGATATTGATGGCGATGACCCAACAATTCCCAATTCGACACTGAGCAGCATGATCGGTTTCGAGCGGCAGTTGACCTCGACTTTTACGGCTAATCTGCAATACCAAAATAAGACCATACTCGACCACGACACTTATCTGGCCAGCCTTCCGGAAGGATTCAATGAGACGGATGAGATGTATCATCTGATAACCAGCCGCGTTACCAAGCTGATGCTGATGGAAACACTGATCCTTTCCGGGTTTGTTTTCTATTCGCCGTCGGATGAGGACTTTTATGGAAAATTTTCCGTGAGTTATAAATATACTGATGCCCTGACCCTGACCATGGGTGGAAACATTTTTGATGGAAATGACGGATATACCGAATTCGGGGCGTTTCAAAAGAATGACAATGTATATATTAAAGTAACTTATGGATATTAAGGAGTGAGTATAATGACGCTGGAAAATAGTATCAGGCTTCTGGCCGGAATGTTGATTTTATTATCGGTCACGCTGGGGTATTTTGTTTCTCCCTGCTGGCTTTTTCTGACTGCCTTTGTCGGATTCAATCTTGTGCAGTCATCATTTACGAAATTTTGCCCGGCAGAGATGATTTTCGTCAGGCTGTTCTTCGATCGAAAAGCAAATTGAATTTCACAACAGGGGCGATTTAATTCGCCCCTTTTTTCTTATATCACCTCGACTTGTTATATCAATTATATTGACACAAGAGTCTTATTGCCTTATTGTTAAGCCCGATTCGTCAATTTCGATTTTAATATAAAAATCAGTTACATATATCTTCTGTCCGTATATGTATAATTGATTTTACAGAACAAAATAATAAATTACGACAATTATGAGTATTTGTAAACTTGTTGGAACAGACGGCAAACAATTTTATTCCCTTGTATTAACGCCGGGCAAATATATGGTCGGCCGTAATGCGGAATATGAATTATCCATAAGGCATAAAACGGTATCGAGAAATCACGCCGAGATCGAGGTCGAGGAAGATAGCGGCAAATGCTATCTTACCGATCTGGGGAGTCGCAACGGGACCTTTATTAATGGTCAGCAGTTGACTGGCCGCAGGGCGATCAAAATCGGCGACGAAATCATGTTCGGGCAAACTGAGTTTAAACTGACCGATTCCGATGTCCGTGATTCCGCAGGCCATGAACCGAATTTAACCCGGATGATCGATCCTGACCTGCAGAACTCTGTATTTATGTCGATTGATGAGGCGTTAATGCCTCTTAGGGCAAGGGCCCGGGAAAAGGGTGAAATCCTTTCGACCATGTTCGATATGGCCAAGATGCTGGTTCTGCCTGAACCGAAAGAGGTAATGCTCGAAAAATCGCTAGAGCTGGTCTCGCGGATTATTCCTGCCGAGAGGTTGGCAGTATTATTTGTCTCCGATGAAACCGGTGAGGTCTTTACCGGGGCCACCTTGTTGCCCGGAGGAAAAGATCCGGGGGATTTCAAACTTTCCAGGACCATTGTCAATCAGATTATCCATGGGAAAAATTCTATTCTGATCCGGGATCCTCATGAAGATCCGCGATTTGCCGACCAACAATCTATCATAATGTCGGAGTTGAAATCGGCCTTGGCGGTTCCGCTGTTCGATGTCGGCCGGGTGCTGGGAATTCTATATGCCGATTCCACCAGCCCGCTTCATCAATATACCGATGAGCATCTGCGTATTTTGGCCTCATTTGGAAATATTATCGCATCGCGGCTTCTGAATTATGAACTCCTGACGGAGAGACAGCAAAAACAGATACTTGATGCCGAACTGAGCCGCGCCTCAGCCATCCAGAAAAATCTCCTGGTATCCGACCCGCCTGAGACAGAGGGCTATCAGATCTGTACATTTCAGGAACAATCACGTTCTGTCGGCGGAGATCTCTATGATATCGGGCGTTTGCCCGATGGACGGACTCTTTTTCTGCTGGCCGATGTTTCCGGCAAGGGGATGGGAGCGGCGCTTCTGATGTCGAATATTCTGGCCTCATTCAGGATTCTATATGACTCATCCGATTTTGACCTGACCCATGCCGTCGAGCGAGTCTCATCCCAATTGTTCCGGCACAGTGATCCGGGTGATTTTGCCACGCTCTTTATCGGGCTTCTGGAACCGGGCAAAAATAAGATTCGTTATATAAATGCCGGCCATAACCCGCCCTTGCTGGTCCGGGAAAACGGCGAAATAGAACATCTAATGGACACCGGTATGGTTATCGGGGTCCTCGATATACCTTCATGGAAGGAAAAAACAGCGACTTTCAATGAGAGCGATATCCTTTTTGTTTTCACGGATGGTATAACCGAAGCCCAGCATGAAGATGAAGAAGAGCAGTTCGGGGATGAACGACTGGAAAAGTTGATTGTAGAGAATCGGGATAAATTGCCCGATGACATTGTCAGATGTCTGATGGACGATATAAATGATTTTATGGGCGATGCTCCCAGATCGGATGATATAACCATTTTGGCCATTAAGAAGGTGAGACAATAATGTTGGATGCAGATCAATCATTTGGGCATTTCAGGATAATCAAAAAGCTGGGTGAAGGCGGCATGGGAGAAGTCTATCTGGCCGAAGACCAGAAACTGAACCGAAAAGTCGCCCTGAAAATATTGCGGCCGGCATTTATCGATGACGCCGATAGGTTGCAGAGACTGAATCGCGAAGCCCGGACAGCGGCTCAAATAACTCATCCAAATGTCATGGCCATATATGACATTGACTCGGCCAAAGATGAAAAGTCGGGGAAAGAATTACGCTATATTGTCATGGAATATGTCAGCGGTGAATCACTGACCGATTTTCTTTAGAGAGCAAGACCGGGGCTGGCCGATTCACTGCGTATCTCGGAAAAAATCGCCGCCGGCCTGGCCGCCGCTCATAAACTCAATATTGTCCACTCCCGCTGGGATTATTGTCGTATGCCGAATTATACGGTGTTATGGAAAAATACGACAGCTCAATTATGTATGCCGAAAAATTGATAGAGTATTACCCTGATTCGCCCGAGGGTTACTTATGGCTTACCCGTCTGTATTTCGGCACCGCCCGCTATGACGAGGCCCTTCGGATAGGCGAGGAGTATCTCGAAAAATCTCCCGATGATCCCGAAATTATTGACCTAATGATGTAAACAGGAATAATCAAAAGAAATTTCGAACTTGCCGGTTCGGCCCGCGTAATTTTTGACGCCGCTCTGCGAAATTTCAAATCAAAACTGACCTCGGAATTGTGGGTTTTGAGTGACCTGATCCAAAAAGAGTTCGACGGTTATATCAACCGTGACAAGGCGGCGGTAATCGATGCCATTAGCGCTATGATTCAGCAGCCGCAACAAGCTGTCGGAAGCAACAAATTTACCCTGGGGAAACTTATGGTGCTATCCGGCCAATACCAGGAGGGCATGAAATATCTGCTGCCGGTCAAATCTGGCGAAGACGCCACCACCAATCCAATCAGATATTTGCGGACAACTTATTATCTCGGCCTTGCCTATGAGGCGCTTGGCGAAGCCGACAAGGCTGTAACCGAGTATGAAGAAATCATGAAATACTGGGGCAACGCCGACCACGAATTGAAAGACATTGCCGATACCAGGGAAAGACTCAATCGATTGAGAAGCTAATCCAATAAATTTCAAGTTAACCTAGACATTTTTCGCTTGACAATAATGTATAGATACTATACGTTGGTACCATGGATAAAAAACATATAGAATTTGCCGAAATGCTGGTCAGGGTTCTTAATAAATACACCGAGCAGCAAAAACGATCGCGAAAATACGGTCTTGATGAATTGCTTTATCCGGCAGAAATTCATATGATTATGACTATCGGTAATACTCAGGCCCCAGGTGTAACCGAGATAGCTGCCAAACTGGGCGTTACCAAAGGGGCGGTTTCACAAATAGCGCAGAAGCTTGTAAATAAAGGCCTTATCATAAAAGTGCCGGATCCGGGAAACGGTACCAAGGTAATATTGCAATTGACCGGTAAAGGAAAGACCGCCTATGACGGTCATCGGAAATTCCATGAAGAGATGGATAAGGAATTGTTTGCGTTCCTCAAAGGTCTTAATAAACAACAGCTTAGAGTATTGGAGGATTTTTTTCATTATTTTGAGAGTGGAATAGAAAAAAGAAGTGAAACCTAAAAAAATTTTTAACGTAATGTATAGTAGCTAAACCTTATAGTCAACATAAAGGAGGAAGACAAAATGACCAGACATGAAAAAAACGAAAAGGGTATCATGGGGGCGGCAATTAGTATTGTCCTGGGAATATTCCTGGTTTTGCACTTCGTATTTCCGGGTGCGACTTTATGGCCCATTGCCCTGATTTCTCTGGTGGCGGCAAGCATGTTTGCCAGTCACTATGGGCGGTCTTGCAAAGCCCGTGAGGGCGCTGTTCGAAGCCTTTCTGGTAATTCAATAGAAATCCGGCTGTTTGGAACATGGGCGGGTGATCCACCCGCCCAAATTTCTATTGGTTGAAAATACTTGCCTTGATGTATTAATTTTTGGGCTTGGATAGGCAATTGAATCTTGCGCCATTACTTACAATGATATAAATTACGGCCATCATAATGCTGCCGGAGTGGTGGAATTGGTAGACACCAGGGACTTAAAATCCCTTGGATCGCAAGGTCCGTGCCGGTTCGAGTCCGGCCTCCGGCATATTTTTTTATGTGTTAAGTCAATGAATCAGCCGACCTTTTATTTTTGACACTTCCTCCATTAACTCCGGGTTATTGCCCGCTTTGAGATACCTGTCGAAAAACTGAATTGCCCGCGATGTGTCTCCATATATCAGACCTCGAAGTCCGAACTTGTAATAGAGATTGGGCGGGAAAATCTTCACCGTGTCAGAGAAAGACCGGAAATAAAATCTCGCAGAATCCAACTGTGCGCGCGCAGAGAAGTAATCGGCGACTTCAATAGCCGGAAAAGGATTGAGAGCATCATAGCTCATACCCCGCCGGAAATATTTAAGAGCTGAAACAGTATCACCCAACCTCTGGTAGACAACGCCGGTGAAGTAATTGTTATCTGAATTGTATGGGTTGAGAGCATCGGCGATTTTGAAATTCTCCAGCGCCTGCTCGTACCGTCCCATGTTCAGTTGAAATTTTGCCTTGAGCTGATAGCCTCTGAAAAAGCCGGGGTTTTCAGCAATGGCTTCATCGGCCAGCTTTATTCCCTGATCCAAATCACCTTCAAAAAGCATTTTTTCACTCTGACGCACCATTTCCATCTCCGGGTAACTGAGCGCGCAGTATCTTTTAAGCCGGTCAGCCTCAATCTGGTTTCCGTTCTCCTCCTGATACGGTATCATGGTATAAAGCCCCGTTCGGCCATGTTTGGGATCCTGTTTCATAATGTCAAGGGCGTATCTGTACAATCCTTTCTCGGAATTATTGAGAGCCAGCCAGGGGATGAAAATGGACAGGAGCATAATGACAATCATTATCGTGGCCGGCTGAAACCGTTCATGATTCTCGAAATAATTTAGCCAGAGGCAGGCGCCCGCCAGTTGTGCCGGGATCAGCATGGTCGAAAACAAATCCCAATCGCGGGCCATGCCCAGCTTGGGTTCGATGATAAATGCCGCCATTGCGCCGATAAAGGCACCGGTAAGGATGAACCACAAAGCCGCCTTCAGACCGCCGGATACCTCCTTGTTGGAGCGCATATATATGAATAAAAGAGTCATTACCGGCAACGGTGCCAGGAATATGATCAAATTCAGATAGTCGATTATGTGTTTGGGTGCAAGCAGAAAATAGCCATCGGTTGTAAAACTACCCCCGGCGGGGGAGAGGAATATTTTTTTAATACTTAATGGAGCCGTTATTATAATTCCACCA
>Ga0164318_10003808_pt1 | contig 14357 bp, 4 predicted proteins | sample GuaBasSedimGuay9_FD_113734 | JGI IMG/M metagenome (GOLD analysis project Ga0164318, IMG submission 113734) | Subseafloor sediment microbial communities from Guaymas Basin, Gulf of California, Mexico - Guay9, Core 4571-4, 0-3 cm | ecosystem: Environmental > Aquatic > Marine > Hydrothermal vents >...
ATAAAAATCTATATTTTTATGAAAGGGCAACATAAAGCAATCAATGAATTATTATTATTTGGGATAGGAGCATTAATAACTTTGTCTCTTGCAGGAACAGTCGCTTCTTTCGTAACCTCGCTTCAAAAACAGGCGCAGACTGAACAATATTATATAATGTCCAACCTTGTCTCAATGGCAACAACAAAAGCATATCTTTGCGGAAAATCAGCAGACTGCAGTATCACTGCGGAGATTCCTAAAAAATTATCTGATGCAAGGTACACAGTTTCATTAAGCAAGAATTACATTAATGTACGCAATTTCAGAAGCGATAAAGGGATAACTAGAAAATTATCAAACTTTGAATATATTTCAACAAACGGATTGGCAACAAGTTCAGCAGGATATTTTGTATTGCGATCAACTGAAGACAGCGTAAGAATTTCAAGATAATGGTAAAAGTAATTGTTAGAAAGAGGGTTAAAAAAAGAAAACCAATAAAACTCAAGAGAAATATGACTTATGTTTTAAAAAAGAGACCTATTGTAATTAATTATATACCGCCTAAATTAGAGAGACCTAAAGAAGAACCAAAAAAAGATAAACCCTCCCAGTGGCAATTCCCACCAAATTTTGAATGGGCGAATAGAGATAAAAAGAAGACTGTTAAATGGGAAGGTTTACCTTTCCCCTATGTAGAATCAGATATAAAACCAACTGAAAAATTATTTAAAAAACAGGACTTGCGTTCAGTATCAATGAAATATCCTTTAATTCCAAGTCAACCAAAAAGAGGGGAAGAAATCTATGCTTATGCCCACATCCACTGGAACGAAGCCAGCAATGAATTAATTTACCAGATTGTGGAGCCTGAGATAAGTGAATATGATAAACAGGTTTTGAATGTTCTAAAAGATTATATCAGGGAAAAAATTGACATTGATTTTGCGGCAATAAAAAAATTTGAGGCAAGAAATTACATCTTTAAGAAAATTGATGATGCTATTGATTATTTTAAATTAGACCTTCCCGAGTCGATGATAAAAATTTTCAGGTATTATGTTTACAGGGATTTCCTTGGTTTTGATATGGTAGAGCCTCTTTTGCAGGACGAGAACATAGAAGATATTTCATGCGATGGCACAAATATTCCGTTTTACATCGTGCATAGGGATTCAAGATTTGGTTCAATAAAAACAAATGTTGTTTTTGATAGTGCTGAAGAACTGGATTCATTTGTAATGAAGCTAGCTCAGAAATGCGGAAGAGATCTTTCTGTTGCCCACCCTTTGCTTGATGGGATTCTGCCTGATAATAGCAGGGTCCAGGCAACTCTGGCAACAGATATTGCAAGAAGAGGTTCAAACTTTACAATTCGTAGATTTAGTAAAGAACCTTTTACACCCTCAAAACAAATATTGTCCCATACCTGTGATATTAATATAATGGCTTACCTCTGGTTTGCAATGGAAAACGGTCGTTCCATATTAATCTCAGGAGGAACTGGTTCTGGTAAAACTTCTTTTTTAAACTCAATTTCAATGCTTGCGAAACCAGAAGAAAAAATTGTGAGTATTGAAGACACTGGCGAGCTTCAGTTGCCGCATCCAAATTGGATACCTGAAGTCGCGAGGTCAGCCCTTACCCTAGGAGGTCGGGGTTCAGTAACTTTATTTGATTTATTAAGAGAAAGTTTAAGGCAAAGACCTGACAGAATAATTGTTGGTGAGGTAAGAGGTAAGGAAGCATTTGTTTTATTTCAGGCAATGGCCACAGGACACCCCGGACTTGCAACCATCCACGCCGAAAGTATTGATACTTTAATAGATCGTTTAATAACCGAACCAATAAACCTTCCTTCAACTTTGCTTGAAATACTGGACGTAATTATTTTCATATCCAGAGTTAAAATCGGGGACAGAATCTTTAGGAGAATAACTGCCATAGAAGAAATTGTTGGGATGGATTACAAAACAAAAAGACCTTTGATAAACAACTTTGCGAAATGGGATCCAAAATCCGATGAATTTAAGATTGTTGATAAATCCACAGTATTAAAAAATATTGTTGACCGAACAGGAATAAATGAATCTGATATGGAAGCGGATATTTTAAACAAAATGAAATTTCTTAAATGGCTGACAAAAAATCAAATTAGCAATTATAAACAAATGGGAACCTATTTTGCCCAATACAATGCGGATAATGCTAAATTTTTGGAACATATTGGGGAGGTGGATGAAAGAAAAATTCCCCCAAAGGAAAGAGAAAAGCGAAGCAAACACAGAAATGGGCATTATGGAAAAAAACATAAATGATTGCATACTTTAATAGTATATATATAAATATTATGTCTCTTAATAAAAAATTAACTTTGGGAATCTTATTGACTTTTATAATCTGCATAGGCTCCGCAATTCTTGCAACTTATTCAACAGGACCTTACGGGAATTATCCAAACCCAGGGATTCATCCCGGAATGATTGGTCCCGGAACTTTCAATGATTCTGGTGTGGCAAATCCGCAATGGAATATTCCTGGTGATTTAAATGTGAGTAATGGATTAGAAGTGGGTAATGGAGTAAAGATAGGATTTGTTGAAGGTCTGTGTAATAGTTCAATTGCAGGTACTTTGAGATGGAATTCCACTGAATCAAAATTAGAAGTATGTGATGGAATAACTTGGCAGGATGTAGGGACCTCAACCTCTTGCAATAATCCAGATGATTATTATCTAGGCAGTCATTGCTGTATAGAAACAGAAATGTTATGTTCGGATGGATTGGATAATAATTGCGATGGATGGACAGACAATAAAGATAGGGATTGCGGGGCTTGTGTTTGTGAAGGGACTGGATATGAAATACACTATTATGATGAAACCAACCAGACTGTTTATGTGGATTGTAATAAGGATAATTGTTGGACTCCAACAGCCAATTCTACCTATGACTGGAATTCAGCTATAGCTTATTGCGATGGTTTGGAGTGGGGCGGATTTAATGATTGGAAACTTCCGTATAATGAATTAAGACCCCTTTGTGATTCTGGTTCTTGTTCAGGCACTTGTTTTGGTGGAGATGGTTTTGTAGCTAATTACTGGACGTCTGGTGAGTATACGGCCACTAGTGCCTACTGCGTCAGATTTACAAATTGCTACCAGCTTTGCACCCGCCCTAAGACGGAGTTTAAATATGTTCGTTGTGTCAGGAGTTAATTGTTAATATCTAATAACTTTTACAGTTTCATAAATATCTAACAGGTATTCAATTAACTTTTCATCGCTCGGTTCGCCGCCAGTATGAAAATGAAATACCCAATCTGCAAAGTTTTGTAATAAATAAAAATATGGGCATGACAGGATTTCCCATTAGCTCCCCATTCCACGAATGTTTTTGGGGTGCAGACCTTTTTCAACAATTATATTAAAAAAGGTTGCTTCGAACCTGCGACCCCCGCCTATCTCCTTAGTCATATATGAATCTGTTTTCTTTGACGCAGAGGACTTTCTTTTTCAAAAGAAAGTCTTCCTTAGAAGGGCGGTGCTCTATCCAATTGCTCAAAACCGCATTCTTAGTGTTTGCAGTTTTACTGAGCTACATGCCCATTATTTAACTTAACAAATAAAAAGGTTATGGATGTTGACAAACTTAAGCTGAAAAAGATATTAAGAGAACTTGAAAGCGTGAGAGGAAGGCATACTGAATTAATATCCTATTATATTCCTGCAGGAAGCGATTTTAACAAAGCCTCGGATTTTATAAGTCAGGAGATTGCATTAACAAGAAATGTGAAAAACAAGACAGTAAGAAAAAATGTTCTTGGGGCTCTTGAAAAAATCACACAGGAATTAAAATTATACAAAAGTCTGCCTGAGAATGGTTTCGCAATATTCTGCGGAAATGTGTCAAAAGATGAAGGCAAGACAGACCTCAAACTTTATATCATAACCCCGCCGGACAAAGTATCAATAAAGTTATATAGGTGCGACCAGAGATTTGAAACTGAACCTCTGAAAGAATTCATGAAAGAAAAAGCAAGTTACGGAGTTATCTGCCTTGACAAAAGTTCGGCTGATATTGCGGTAATCTACGGAAAAAGAGTAACTATTTTAAAACACATGACTTCTCTTGTTCCAGGGAAAACAAGAGCCGGAGGACAAAGCAGCGTTAGGTATTCAAGAGTAAGAGAAAATCTATTGATTTCATTCCTCCAGAAAATCGCAGCAACAGCCAGAGAACTTCTTGAAAAAGAAGACCTTAAAGGAATAATTTTATCAGGTCCAGGTCCAATAAAAGAAAAATTTCAAAAAGAAGAATATCTTCTTAAATCCCTTGCGGATAAAATCATCGGTATTGTTGATACCTCGGACACAGACAAACCAGGAATAAGAGAAACTTTAGAAAGAGGAAGAGATTTAATAAAAGAAACAGAGTTTGTGAGAGAACAGGATTTGTTAAAAGATTTTTTCATTAAACTGAGCCAGGGAAAAGGCGAAGTAATCTATGGGGAAATTGATACTTTTTCGGTTATTAATGAAAATAAAGCAGAGATTGTTCTTGTCTCTGAAGAATTTGAAAATATAGATAAGATTGAAGATTTGTGCGAGCAAATGGGAATCCAAATGGAAATAATTTCCACTTCATCCCAGGAAGGGGTTGAGTTTAAGAATATTGGGGGGATTGGGGCTATTTTGAGATATGTTTGATTGTAGAATACTACAGATTTTAGGCTCTATAGAAATTCTATGAAGGGAAATTTGACAATAGATTGAAAACCCAGAAATGGTTCACACAGTTCAAGGAGACAAAATTGAAAATAATTGTTTATAAAGCGAGTGATTTTATAGGATTTCTATAGAGTCCGTAACCGAAGTGTTTTATTATTATATCAAATATATTATAATATATATATATGGCGATGAGGAAAATATATTTCCAAAAAAAATTATTTAAAAATTTCAACAATACACAAGTCAATCTTTCAGGAATTTTTCTTGTTGTATTTTTGTTATGTTTAATTCCGCTGGTTGCTTATGCTTTAACCTCAATCACTGATGGCGAGAATTCTTTGTTCATCTGGGATGATACTGACGGAGCTTTATATAATGCTTATGAGCAGGTTAATTTCCACGCAAATTTTTCAAATTCAACAGGACCAATTAATGCAACAAATGATTACTGCAATATTTCATTTTCTTCTGTGGTCACAGGTCCTTACAGCAACAACATTTCTATGATATACAATGCGTCATCAGATTTATATGATTACAACAGAACCTTTAATGAAACAGGACAATATTTCTATAATGTAACCTGTTACAAGAATGGGGTTCATAACCTAAGCCTTACAGATGCTATTGATGTTAATTACCAATCAAGAGCATATAATAAATTGTCAACAAATATTTCAGCATATATTCTCATGCAAATTGATTATTGGAACTCTTCTTCATGGGTATTGGAAGATATTGTTGTTAATAGTGTAAAAACAAGAATAAATTCAACAACCAACTTAAAATTAGATTCTCTTTTTAACGGGAACTGGAACACAGATAATGCAACTAATGGAGATGGCACTTATAGAGTTTATGTTGCAGTAGTCAGTTCAAATGGAACTGTGCTGAAAAACAAAGATAATTCAGATATGGTTGCCAGTTATAATTTCACTTTTTCAATAGCTGAAGACAATTTACCAATAGTCCAATTAAATTACCCAGAAAATAACCACAATACTACCCAACCCCAAATAACTTTCAACTGCACAGCAACTGATGATTTAAATTTAGCAAATGTAACTTTATATGGAAGCTGGAATAATTGGCACGCCAATGAAACAAATTCAACCCCGGTAAATAATACCCCAATATTGTTCACAAAAACAATTCCAGAAGGAACCTATGAATGGAACTGTTATGCCTGTGATAACGCCTCAAACTGCACTTTCGCAACAAATAACCGAACATTCACAATAGATTCAGTTATTCCAATTTCAGATACTCCAGCTGATTCAAATTATACACAAAGCACTTCAGCAACAATAAATTGGACACTCACAGATAACCAGGGAGAAGGTTATTATTACATAACAAGAAACGAAACCACTCAGAATCAATCAACCCCATGGGTAAACGACACAGAAATAAATGTGTGGGTAAACACTTCAACAATCGGAGTCTATAATTATACAATCCATTTCAATGATTCTTTTGGAAACGAAAACACAGATGAGGTAATTATAACCATAACTGCAACAAACACCGCCCCAATAATAATAGCAAACGCAACATCCCCAGTAACAGTTTATACAAACACAGATTTCAAAGTAAATTTAACAATAACAGACCCTGACGCAAACATTTTAACAGGTTATGTTCAGTTCTATGTCAATAACACAAGTTCAGGTCCAGTTTACTTAACAAGTTTAGTAACCAATGATACAAACACATTAATGGCAACATTAGGAAGCGGAAACTTCACAAAGAACTCAAACCTCACAGCAGAAGTTTGGGCAGGAGACGGCACAGAAAATACAACAAAAGCAAATCTCACACAAATAACAGTCCAGAACTCAGCCCCAGTAATCACAACCACCCCAACCGCAGTTTCAAGGGACGCAAATGGCACAACCTGGAATTATGATTACAATGCAACAGACGTAGATCAGGATTCTTTAACATGGTATGATAATGCATCTTTATTCACAATCAATTCATCCACCGGATTAATCAATGATACCCCCGCAGAATCCGAAGCAGGAACTTATTCAATATTAATAAATGTTTCTGATGGTACAGCCCAGAATACAGACGCTTTTACTTATATAATTAATGATGTAACCTTACCAATATATTCAAACAATCAGGACGATTCAGGAGGCTCAGTAACAGAAGGAACTATAGTGAATCTCTCAGTTTATTGGCAGGACATTAATTTACAAACAGCAGAAGTTTATCATAATGCAACAAATTCGTTCATGCTTAACTCGACATGTTCTTTAACCCCAACAGCGGACTGGTGCAACAGAACAATAAACACAACAGGAATGGCAGGAAAAACAATTTGTTGGAAACAATACGCAAATGATACCGGGGGAAATAAGAATATTACTATGCAAAACAATTCACATTGTTTCACAGTAACTACACAGTCTTCAACCTCTTTTTCTGTTATCTTAAATTCACCTCAAAATCAGAGCTATACAAATAATAACTCTGCAGATTTCAATTTTACAGTTTCTGGGACAGAAGTGGATTATAATTGCACTTTATATATAGACGGCGCTTCCGGGGGGACAAATTATTCTGTTCAGAATAACACTCCAACAATCATAACTTCAGCAAATTCTGATGGTACATATGATGGGTATGTAAACTGCACGTCCAATTCAGTTACAAACCAGAGTGAAATAAGGACACTCACTGTTGATTCTCAATCACCTTATTATTGGAACGTTTCTGATGCATGCAATATTGACGAGATAAGAGTATATTCTGATGCAACAATATATGCTTCTTTGGATATTGTATTAAATGGCTCACTTAATGGAGACCTGACCTTAAGAAACACTACATTATATGCTAATAAAGTTCTAGTGGAAAATGGCGCTGTACTCAAAATAGAAAATTCAAAGGATACAATTATCCTGAATGACAACCTGAATGTTTCAGGAACAATGTATCTAAACTCATCAACCTGTAAATTTAATGGCTCATCAAATGGTCAAATTGGTATAGACGTAGTATCAACAGGGACATTTTACATTTTTGATAATTCAAATATTACAAATGGTGCCTCTGTATCAGGCGGCAACGCAACAGCCCATTATTTCTTCCGTGTACAATCTGGAGCTACATTCCATATGAATGACTCAACTTTAACTGAATGTGGATTTTATGGAGATGATGACCTGAAAGGTTTATATATCAAGACAGATAATACTTATATAATCAATAACACATTTAGAGAGAATTATATGGGTCTTTATTTCGATGGTTCAGATAATAACACAGTATACGGCAATGAATTATTAGATAATAATGGCACTGGAATGTACCTATCTGATTCAAATGGCAATAATATCACCGGCAATACTGTAAACGGGAATGGGGACCGTGGTATCTTATTGTTGCAAAATAGCAATCACAATATACTTGAAAATAATATTGCGAATTCAAATTATAATGGTGGGCTTAACTCGATTGGTTCAAGTTATAATGTATTTCGAAATAACACAGCAAACTTGAATGGCGGATATGGCGGAATTAGTTTCTTTCGCATTTTTGGTGATAGTAAGAATAATACAATTATAAATAATAATGTAAACTCAAATAGCGGAGCTGGTGGAATTTTTATACAGGATTCAATTGACAACAACATCACAGGCAACAATATAAATTTAAATACTTTTGGAATTTATATTAATAGTAGTGCTCTTTTTGGTTCTTCTTATTCAAGTACAGGCAATACAATTGTAAATAACAATATAATAGGTAATAATGATACCGGCATCTATTTGAACTCTGTGGGCGATGGTATGAGTACTAACAACGCCATTTACAACAACTTTTTTAATAACACAAATAATACTAATTTTAATGGAATAATATATGTTAATTTCTGGAATACAACAAATACCTCCAAAACAAATATTGTTGGAGGTGCTTATATGGGAGGAAATTATTGGGCATATCCCAATGGAACTGGATTCTCAGAAACTTGCAATGATACAAATAATGATGGGTTCTGCGATAATCAATATAATTTAACAGATGATGGCAATAATATAGATTATCTTCCATTAAGTATAAATAATGCACCTTTAAATAACACCCCAAGTTATTCCAGTTTCAATGGTTCTACAACCAACTTCTCGCAATATAATTCAACTGAAATCCAAAATGTTTCAAATGCAGTTCTTGAAATTCTACTTCAAGGCAGTATAAATTTCCTTGAATCAGCCAATTTCTCAAACGCAGACCTTGATTCTTATGTATTTATAGAACACAACAAAATTGGGATAGACACAATAAATCTTCCACATCTTAACAAATCAGCAAACATAACTTTCTACAATGTTTCATTTACAACCCCAATACTCCGAAGAAATGGCATTATCTGCAGTGCCCCTAATTGTACTTTAATATCAAATAATAGAACCCAGATAACTTACAATGTTTCTCACTTTAGCAATTACACAATAAATGAATGTAATTCAACGGTTACAAGAATCCTTTCTTCAAGCGTGATAAGTCCTGGTAAAATATTAACTGTGACTTTGAATGTTACAATAAATGGAAATGAGACCAATTATCTTATAGATGAAATAATTCCCCCTAATTTCACAATAGTGGATAATGGGACAGGGAATACTTCAGATGAGGGTCACATAAAATGGGCAATAATAGAAAATGCAACTACCACCCAATATAATTATACACTTACTTCCAGTGTCTCAGGGAATTACACTTTTAATGGCACTCATATGTTTGAGGGAATGTCAAATGAAACAACGACCCTTGGGAATAATAGTGTTAGAGTAAGAAATATAACAATTGTATCTGATAAAACAACTTATAAATGTTATCCAATATGCACAGCGTATGTTAATGTAACTCATGCGGAAAATGTTATGGAAGGTGTATATACAGTAATTTTAAATAATTCTGTAACTAAATCAGGAATTGATATTGGTCAGGAATATTATAATGCCTCTGGGTGGCACCAAGCTACAGCAAATCATGCAAATATAAATAATTATAATTTCAGCCAGTCAACACATCATCAATATAAATTTACAATAAATTTATCTGAACCAAAATCAGCAAAATGGAATTTCTCAGTTACTGTAAATGGGATTACTATAGTTCTTGATCCTTATATAGATTCAATTAATTTAACCAATCCTGTTAATAGCACTTTTGTAACTACAACAACTGATTTTAACTTTACTTTGTTTGCGCAGAATGATACAAACCAGAGTTGTACTTTATGGTTAAATGATACAGCATATGGGCAAACATATGCGATTAATGGCACTCCCGCAACAATAAACTTAAACTCAACACCTGCAAATGGAATATATACTTGGAATGTTTCATGCACAAATTATCTAAATGAAACTGGTTATTCTGAAGCCAGAATAGCAACTATAGATACAATATTACCTGTGTTTAGCAATTACCAGAGGGTTCCTAACCAGCCAAATGAGGATTTAGATGCGCAGGTGAATGTTACAATCACAGAAACAAATTTAGATGCAGTAATTTTTGAATGGAATGGAACCACAAATTATACTGTGACAACGTCTAATGGCAATGAATATTATTTCACAATTAACCAGGGTAATTATACAGCGCATGATCAGGTAACTTATTACTGGTATGCAAATGATTCCGCAGGCAATTTAAACAGATCAGCGCAGCAATCATTCATAGTTGCAAATCAAGTATCTTCAATAAGTGATGTATCGATTTCTCCGGCTTATCCAAGAGATTCAGATGACCTCATATGTTCTGTGTCTGGATGGTCAGACCCTGATGCCGAAGACACAGCAGGTTATTATTATAACTGGTATAAAAATGAATATTTAAACAGAACAATATATTCCACTCAGGCAACAAACACATTAACTTCAGGAAATACCACAGACGGAGATGTATGGAATTGCACTGTAATCCCTAATGATGGATATGAGAATGGCACGGAGTTGTCAGATTATGCAACTGTATCGCAATATGGTCCTCCTTCTGTGACTTTAAACTTGCCTGTAAACAATTACAATTCTTCAAATGCAACAATAACATTCAATTGTTCAGCAATAGATGGTGATCAATTAGCGAATCTTACCCTTTATGGAAACTGGTCAGGCGGATGGCACGCAAATGAAACTAATAGTATAACAGGCACATCAAATTCAACAACATTTACAAAAACTTTAACAGAAGGAATCTATGAATGGAACTGCAGGGGTTGCGACAATATTTCAAATTGTTCTTTCGCAGTATCAAATTACACTTTCACAATAGACACAACTTCCCCAACCGTTGATTTAGATGAACCTGCGGATAATGGATGGAGTTCATCAAATACAATTAGCTTTAAATACACCCCGTCAGATATTTACCTTGACACCTGTGTTTTATATCACAATGCCTCTGGTTGGAATTCAATACAAACCAATAACAGCGTAACAAGCGGAGTTCAATCAGAATTTAGTGTTAACCTTGGAGATGGTGATTATATCTGGAATATCCTGTGCAATGATACTGCTGGAAATTCAGCATTTAATGCAACAAATTACACCTTGCATGTTGATGCAACAAGTCCTGTGGTCACTTATCTTGGAGCAGAAAGTAATAATACTTATTTCAACAGGAATTGGGTCTATGTAAATGTTTCTGTGGTAGAAGATAATTTCAAGAACATCACTTTCTATCTACATAACACCTCAGGTAGCGTAAATACAACAACTTTCACTGATACAACCAGAAATATTAACTGGACTAATTTACCTGCAAATGAAAGATATTATTATAACATAACTGTATATGATAATGCGGAGAATTCTGGCTCAACACAGACAAGAAGAATCACTTTAGATTCAGAAAATCCAGCAGCCAATATCACTTCTCCCGCAAATGAAACAAATACAACAGACCCAACGCCTTTGATTAAATTTAATTTAAGCGATAACCTTGCGGAAACACTCAATTATACTGTGTTTGTAAATGGCACTTCTAATGGTCAGCAGGGACAAGTATACAATAATATTGAAAACAATTTAAGTTTAAATGATTTGGCTTTAGGCGATTATTTTGTTACTATGCAGGCAATGGATCAGGCAAAAAACACCGCAAATTCCACAGACTTGCATATAACAATATTACCTCCTGCGGTTTATTTAAGTTATCCTGAAGACAATTATTTCACAACAGAAACAAACATAAACTTTACCTTTAATGTAAGCGACCCTGAGTGCGATAGTATAAACTGTTCTTTATATATTGATAATATTTATAATCAGAGCAATACGAGCACTAAGAATTATACAGCAACAACCTTTGTTGTAACCGGGTTAACAGAAGGAAATAATCATGAATGGAGGGTTTATTGTATTAATAGCAATAACAATACAGGAAACAATATAAAAATATTTAATATTGATTTGACTCGCCCAACCATAGACTTCAGCGCTGAAACAGAACCAAATAATTCTTATTCAAGCGAGACTTGGATTTATATAAATGTAAGCGCTCATGATTTGAATGAAGCCAATATGACTTTCAATTTATATAATTCCAGTTTAGATAAGATTAATACAACAATACTTGCGTCTGGAAATAGAAATATCAACTTTACCAATTTGGTTGATGGTATTTATTATTACAATGCAACTATTGAAGATTTAGTTAATTACAAGAATTCAACACAAACAAGAAAAATAACTTTGGATAATGTAGTTCCTACCTGGTCAGGTAACAAAACCAATTTTAATTCAACTATCGAATATTCTGTTGATAAGGTTTATCAATTTAATATAACCTGGAATGATACATACCTTAATACTGTTGTGATTGAACATAATTTCACAGGTGTTTTGGCTAATTACACTGCAAGCAGCGCAAATAATGAGTCTTATTATAATACCAGCGGTATAGTCGCAGGAAGTTATATTTATTCCTGGTATGCAAATGACAGCGCAGGAAACACAAATAAAACAGATTCCTGGACATTTACAATTAATTCAGACATAATACCGCCAAATGTTACTTTAATCTCTCCATCAAATACTTCAACTTGGTCATCAAGTTCAACAGTGACCTTTACATATAATGTTTCGGATGAAGGTAATGTGACTAATTGCAGTCTTTTAATAAATGGCGCAGTTGACCAGATAGATACAACAATAACCAGAGATGAATCGCAGATATTCACAAAATCAATGTCAAATTCAGATTATAACTGGAGTGTAACTTGTTATGATGGGGCTAATCAAGGCAATTCTTCTGTTTATTATTTGACTGTGGGTTATACTGCTCCGGATGATGATAATAACAATGGCGGAGGCGGAGGCGGAGGCGGCTCTGTAACTTCAGACAAAATAATAGTAACAAACAAGGAACCAATCACAAGAATTGAAATAAACTTAAATCAGAGAGTATCTTCTCCATCCCTAAAAGTAGAACAATTAACAACACCCCCAATCCCAAAACCAAATGGAATAATCTACAAATATTTCAACCTCACAAAAACAAACTTCAACAACTCAATAATAAAGAACGCAACAATTGAGTTCAATGTAAATGGCTCATGGATAATAAACAACAACATTTTAAATGTGTTTATGGTAAAATATGAAAATGGATGGGTGAAACTAAAAACTGAAATAACCGACCAAACAGCAAATCAGGTGCATTATAAATCTCCTGTAGATGGTTTCTCATACTTCGCAATAATTGGGGAAACAGAACTTCCTGTGTGCAATGAAGGAGAAACCAGGTGTTCAGGAAATAATTTAGAATCCTGCCTAAACAATGAATGGACAACCATAGAAACCTGCGAACACGGATGCAACTCAACCTCCCTGACCTGCAACCCAGAATCTTCAGGAGAAACTTTAAACTATTTAATTTACCTATTCCTGATGGCAATAGCTATAATCGCAGGAGTAATAATTTACCTAAAGAGAGATGAAATCAAAGATAAGATAAATCAGTTAAAAACCAGAATAAATGAGGAATCCAGGATTAAAAGGGAAATTAATGGAATTAAAACAAATCAGAGCAAACCAATACTATCCGAACCTGTTGCAGGAAAAATTCCAGAACAAACCGTCAAACCAGAAATCAAATCAAAAGTGCCCCAAAATGAAGAAATAGAAAAACATTTAGATAAAATAGAAAAGATAATCAACAATATGAAATTGCAGGGTAAGGATACAATAGAACTGGAAAGAGAGTTGAATCAGGCAAGAGCTGATTTGGAACTTGGGTTAATAGTTATTGCGGAAGAAAGAATAAAGGAACTTTTAGAGAAGTTGTGGTAAAGCGGATTTTTCATGACAGATATTAAAATTCATAGGGTATTATTTAAGGGATTTTAAATAATCTGAGGTTAGTATATTCTAAAACAAAATCGAATATTTTATATAGTTTATAAATAAAATTATAATTATAAAAATCCAAAATATTTTCTATTAAATTTAAATCGGGGGGCGATGATGAGAATTAGTTTTGTTCTGGTTATAGTCATTCTTATTTACGGCTGCACTTCTGCAGGACTAAGAAATGTTGCAGAGATTGGCACTGATTATAATTGTCTTTATGCAAATCTGCAAACAGACTATGAGGGTTGTTCTGCCGCAACTCATGATAT
>Ga0164318_10003809_pt1 | contig 14356 bp, 11 predicted proteins | sample GuaBasSedimGuay9_FD_113734 | JGI IMG/M metagenome (GOLD analysis project Ga0164318, IMG submission 113734) | Subseafloor sediment microbial communities from Guaymas Basin, Gulf of California, Mexico - Guay9, Core 4571-4, 0-3 cm | ecosystem: Environmental > Aquatic > Marine > Hydrothermal vents...
CACTGCTCCAAGCCGGTCTGTGACCGGCGTGGCCGCCGAGTCGCGGATTCGGCTCGAGCGGCGGAGGGCCATTGCGGTCCCCGACCGAAGCCCCCGGCTGCGGTCAGAGACCTTGCCGAACTGAGGGGGTGCCCGGCCGTTTCTCAGGAGACCGCAATCCACTGCTCCAAGCCGGTCTGTGACCGGCGTGGCCGCCGAATCGCTTCCCGGCTGCGGTCAGAGACCTTGCCGAACAAAGGAGGCGCCCGGCCGTTTCTCAGGAGGATTACTGGCATGTTGCCGGCACGTCGGGCCGGCGGGATGACGGCGGCCCTATTTTCGAGGCAGCGCCGAAATCCCCATTCCGGCGCTTGCCCCTGGGAATGCGGACGTCTCGTCCGCATAGTCGGTGCGCCATCGCAATCGTTAAGGTGCGATTCGTTACCCGACGCGCTTTTTCTGGGACGCAGATTAACGCAGAAAAACACAGATTTTCTTGGGTTTTCGGCGCGAAGCGATGCGAATCCGGTCAAATCAGCGTCAATCTGCGGTGAGTCTGCATCATCTGCGTTCAGATGTCGCTTCGTGCCCCATTCGTGGACGGTCCCCTGATTGCACCGTCAGGAAATGGAGACGTATGGATCATATGATGAACGATGTTTCCTCTGTTTCATCCACCGTAGGACTATGGCCTCCCCCACAGGGGTTCGCCCCTGTTCCATCTCACGTTGCCGGCATTGAGGTCTACGCGCCAGCGCCGGAGGAAAAGGCCGATGACAAGACCCACACGTTCAAATGCCGTTACTGTGGTGGTTCCATCGTCTACAACCCGGAACAACGCCGCTTGACTTGTCCCTACTGTGGTGGAACCCAAGAGATCGCAGCCGAGGAAGTAGGACAACGGGCTGCAGAATTCGAGTTCACCCTGGAAGCGATGGAGCAAGCCCGATATGGATGGGGGCGGGAACGCAAGGAATTGGTGTGTGAATCGTGTGGGGCGGCGGTCGCGGTGGCCCCAGACGTATTGACCAGCGTATGTGCCTTCTGTGGATCGAACCGCGTCCACGCCCGTGACGTAACCGGAGATATGTTGCGTCCGTCCGCTCTGATTCCCTTTGCTGTGGAACGAGATCGGTTGCCAACCCTGGTCGCGGAATGGCTTGGCCGGGGCTGGATGCACCCACCGGAGTTGCGGAATGTGCGGGCGTTGCGGAAATTGACTGGCGTCTACCTTCCTTTCTGGACGTTCGATGCCGATATCCGCGCCGATTGGAAGGCCGAGGTGGGCACGGAGCGCGTCGAGCGCTACCGCTCTAACGGCGAATTGCGGACGCGAGTGGTGATAGATTGGCATTGGCGTTCTGGCCGTGTTCACGTCCCGGTAGATGATCATCTGGTGCCTGGAACGATCTATACCAGTCGGGTAATCCTCGAAAAGGTTTCCCCTTTCGATCTGAGTGCCCTGGTGACATACGACCCGGCGTATCTAGCCGGCTGGCAGGCCAAGGGCTACGATATCCCATTAGAGGACGCCTGGCGACAGGGCCGGCAGGATATGCGTGCGCTGGCTAAGCGAGCCTGTTATGCCGATACTGGCTCTTCCCACGTGCGTAATTTCCGTATGCAGGTTGATTTTTCCAACGAACAATGGCGTTACATCTTGCTACCGGTCTACATAGCAGCCTACACTTTCGAGGACCGCACATTCCAGGTGATGGTCAATGGACAGACGAGCAAAGTGGCAGGCCAGAAACCGGTCGCATGGCCGCGGGTCTGGTTGGCGATTCTCGCTATGCTCTCACCGGGGGCTTGCTTGGGTCTGCTGGGTTTGTTGACTTTGGCAGTCGGTGGGATCGGTGTCGTTGGTATCGCGTCAGGAGCGATCCTGTTCGTTCTGGGGCTGATTGGCGCTTTTGTGGTGCTTAAACAGGCGCGGGAATCCGAGGCGGTGTGAATGAAGTGGCCGAGATAAATACTTCCACGAACGAAATGGCTAGCTGGGATCTCCCAACGGCGATGACAGTCGTCCACTGCGCCCATTGTGGTGAGGCACATTTGCTACCGGGAGAGACCGTCCCCGCGCATTGCCCTTACTGTTTGCAGGGGCCGGTCGCCCGTCAACCCACTTTGCTGCGTAAAGAGCCGCCGGAACAGGTCGTGCCGTTTGCTATCTCGCCGACAGCCATGGCGCAGGTGTTGCAGCGGTGGAGCAGGGGAGTCCGCTTCCGTCCCAACGAATTGAACCCCACCTTGTTGGTGCGTCGGGCGTACCGCTATTTCATTCCCGTCTGGTTAGTGGATACGCGGGTCGTTGGCGTATGGCGGGCCGACGTGGGGTTCGACTATCAAGTCGTGAGCTATCAGGACCGGTATAGCGACGTGGGGGGATGGCGTTCAGAAGAGGTGCGGGAGGACCGCATTCGTTGGGAACCGCGTATCGGGCGTATTGAGCGCCGGTATGATAACGTGGCTGCGCCGGCCCTGGAAGATCATTGGAAATTATTGGCCCGGCTGGGGGAGTACGACCTGGCTCAACGGGAGTCGTATCAGCCGGAAATCCTGTCCGGCGGTGTAGTGCGTATCCCCACGCTGGACCCACAGGCGGCGTGGCCCGAGGCCCGGATGGCCATTGACCGGATGGCTGGAGAGGAGTGTCGCCAAGCCTCAGGCGGCAATCATATCCGTGGTTTCACTATCGAAGCGGAGTACCAAGACCTGCATTGGACGCAACTTCTGATCCCTGCTTATGTGACCTGGTATCAGGAGGAGGGAAAGGTTTGGCCGGTGCTGATCAATGGGCAGACCGGCCAGGTCAGTGGTCCTCGGCTGGCCTCGTCGCGCAAGGCCAACACGACCGCACTGGTGTTGGGCGTGTTAGCGGTTTTCACGTTCTTGCTTGGAGGGATATTGGCTTTACTGGGGACCATCTTCTCGCCGGCGGCGATCATCGGCGGCGTCCTGTTGGTGATTGGGGTGTTGATCGGGTTAACTGCGCCATGGCCCGCGATTATGGCATGGAGCCACAACCGGCGTATATCTCTGGATGAATTTTTGTAGCGACGGCCAAGTATCGAGGGAACAAGGGAATGGGGAACGAAAGAACGGGGTGCGGCCCACTTCTCAAGTGCGTCGCAAGTCGCCCATCGCGATTGTCAACCATGAATGGTCATGGTATAATAGAACAAAAGTGTGGTGAGCCGGCATTTTAGCTCCTCCAAAAAATCCTCACTCTACGACCAAAGTCAAGCATACCTACAATTTGCTCTGGGAACATAGTCGGTTCACTAACCTGGTTAACAGTAGTGAACAGGAAGGTGTTGTTGTGTCTGACTACGAGATCGTACATTACGAAACACGTATTTCAGAAGATGAAATGGATGATGTGGCGGTATTCAAAGTAATGGAAATTGGCCCAGAATCCACTCCTCGCCAATCGTGGGAAGTAGCAGTCATCCTCTCCCCTCTATTCCGAGTATTACAAATGGATACGTTGGCATCAAAAGAAAGTCGGGCTGAAATGGTCACCGGTCTAGGTGCGCAGGCCATTGTGTCTCAATTACAATCGGGGCAAGCGCCCCCCTTCGATGGGCCGATTGTTCTATCCGTTGACTACCCAGGCGCACCCGGTGCCCCACAAGTCTTGTCCGATTATCACCACATACGGGTCAGTGAAGGGCAGATTCAGAAGTTATGACAATTTGTGTTCAAGGAGATAGGTATGTTCAGAACAGGTGAGGCAATTGTTCATCCAGTACGTGGGGCCGGTGTCATTGTACAGATAGAGGAACGACATTGGCGTGGCAAGGCCAGTCTGTATTACAGAATTAAACTACTCAATCAACCGGCCTCCAGTTTGATGATCCCAGTTCAAAGAGCGGAATCATTGGGGCTTCGTCGTGCAATTCCCTCTTCCCAATTGAACCGTATATGGCAGATACTACGTACCGATCCCAAAAGTTTGCCCAGTGACCACAAAGAGCGATACCAAATCCTGGAAACCAAGTTGCACTGCGGGAATGTGCTCCAGGTCGCCGAGGCGGTAAAAGACATGGCTTGGAGGCAACAACAGGAAGGGAAGTTGACGACCCGTGGAAAACGCATTTACGAGGAGGGATTGACGCTTCTATCTGGTGAAGTGGCTGCCGCCCAAGGGATTGAACTGAGCGATGCAGAGGCTTTGATTAAGATGAAATTGAATGAAGCCATTCAGACTGCTACGGCGGCGACGGCCTGAATTTCCACCAAACCCAATGACAAGTGGCGGAGAAAGCCCGCCACTTTGTTTATGGTTAAGTACAGCCGTTACTATTCAGGCCGACGGTTGAAACCACGCCTGAGGAGCTAGAGCTGGCTGTCCACCTGCGTGGACAGGCGCACCCACGCAGGTGGACGCTTGGCTGCCAGCCCTCCAGAGGCGATTTCAATCAGAGGCGATTTCAATCGCTAACGGAAGTAGCCTGAGTAGTTGCGTACAGCCTTCCGTAAGTTCGTTCCTGGATAATACCTGGGTAGTAGCCGATGGCATTGACCTCGGCTACCCCCAAAAAATTCAGATAATTTCCGTGTTAGGGATATCCAATTCCCATAAGATACATCCAGGCGACGTATCACCTACTGTGTAGTATCCTTCCATTCATCCAATTGTATGTCCGTCCCTATTCTATGGGTCTGGCCAGAGGAGATGACGTCCGCTCGACCGGGCTAAGTACAGCCTATCGCAAATTTGTTCCTGACCACCCTCCCAAAATTGGGTCAACGTGGATTCGTGGGGTAAGCCAGCCTCCCGCAGGATGAGGACGCCTGCCGCGCCCATAACAATCAGGAACGGATTTATGCATTGCTGTACATTGCTCCCGTAGACGTAGATTAACGCAGAGAAACACAGATTTTCTTGGGTTTTTGGCGCGAAGCGATACGAATCCGGTCAAATCAGCGTCAATCTGCGGTGAATCCGCGTCATCTGCGTTCAGATGTAGTGAGTCGTGCTGCAAGGTAACGAGCGATCAGGAGGGAGTCTATGAAGACCGTTGTTGCCGGTGCGTTGGGAGAATGCGTGCATGTCGCTGGTGTGCTCAACTTCCTCCGCCTGGCCCAGTCGGCCGGCTGGCGGACGGTGTTCTTAGGGCCAGCGGTCTCTGTTGAGGAGATGCTGGACGTAGTCCGCCGAGAACAGGCGGATCTCGTTGGTGTCTCATACCGCTTGACACCGGAGACCGGCGAGCGGCTGTTGGCCGATTTTGCCGAGGCCGCCGATGAGTTGCACGCCCAGGGAGTCCGCTTTGCCTTTGGCGGTACGCCACCGTTGGCCGAGCGGGCCAAATCTATCGGCTTCTTCGAGCGGGTATTCGAGGGCGGAGAAGCACCGGAAGTCGTGTTGGCATATCTGAAGGGTCAAACGGCGGAGAGGGCACAAGAGTCCGACTTTCCCCAAACCACGGTAGAACGCATCCGATGGAAATCACCCTATCCGATCCTCCGTCACCATTTTGGTTTGCCAACGATGGAGGCTACACATGAGGGGATCGTCCGGATCGCCGAAGCTCAGGTGCTGGACGTCATTTCGCTGGGAATAGACCAGGACGCCCAGGAGAACTTTTTCCATCCAGAACGCCAACAACCCCGTCGCCGAGGAGCGGGCGGTGTACCGGTTCGTTCTCCTGATGATTATCGCTCCTTGTATGCAGCCAGCCGGCGAGGAAACTTTCCGCTGCTCCGCACCTATTCCGGCAGCGATGACTTTTTACGGCTGGCAGAGATGTACGTGGAGACGATCCACATCGCTTGGTGTGCCATCCCTATTTTTTGGTTCAACCAGATGGACGGGCGCGGCCCGTGGGACCTGACCGGCTCCATCCGTGAACATCAGCAGGTGATGGCCTGGTATGGGCAACGGGGAATCCCAGTCGAGTTGAACGAACCACACCACTGGGGTATGCGCGATGCGCCGGACGTCATTTTCGTGGTCGCGGCGTACCTTTCGGCCTATAACGCCCGCGCATTTGGGGTACAGGATTACATTGCCCAGATGATGTTTAACAGTCCGCCCGGTCTCTCGGACCGGATGGATCTGGCAAAAATGTTAGCCTGCCTGGAAATAATCACACCATTGGAGGGGCCTCGTTTTCGCATCTGGCGACAGACGCGCACCGGGTTGTTGAGCTATCCTCTGGACCCCGACGCAGCGCGCGCACATCTGGCAACTAGTGTTTATCTTCAGATGGCCCTCCGGCCCCACATCGTCCATGTCGTGGGGCACACCGAGGCGCACCACGCTGCGACAGCTGAAGATGTCATCGAGGCGTGCCGGCTGGCCCGGCGGGCCATCGAAAACGCTATGAGGGGGCAGCCAGATATGTGCACTGACCCCGTTGTTCAGGAACGTAAGGAAGAGTTGCTGCAGGAAGCACAGGTCACCTTGGCAGCCATTCGTTCCCTTGGCACGTCGGAAGGGGAGGACCCGCTGACCGATCCGGTTACACTGACCCAGGCGGTCACACTGGGGATCCTGGATGCTCCTCATTTGCGCACCAATCCGTATGCCCGTGGGGAGATCGTCACCCGCATAGACCCACGTGGGGCATGCGTGGCCGTGGATGTTGCCACAGGCCAGGCCCTTTCGGAAGCGGAACGGTTGAGTCGGCTACTCCAAGAGTGACTACCCCACTATCTTCTTTAAGTCATAGGAGGATTCAATGAGCTATGTCAACCCAAAGAGCGTTCGATATACCGTCATCGGCGCCGGCCATGGAGGCAAGGCGATGGCTGCTGACTTGGCGGCCAAAGGGTTCCAGGTGACCCTCTACAACCGCACGGCCGAGCGCATCCAGGAGATCGCCGTCCGAGCGGCCATAGACCTGGAATATGAAAGCGGCAACTCTCGGTGTTGCCAACTGGCCTTGGTAACTTCGGATATCGGCGAGGCACTTGAAGATGCAGACGTGATTATGGTCGTGCTGCCTGCATCGGGCCATCGGGACGTGGCCCGCAGTTGCGCCCCTTACTTACGGAATGGTCAGATCGTGATCCTCAATCCAGGGCGCACCGGCGGCGCTTTGGAATTCCGGCATATCCTTCAACAGCAGGGGTGTGACGCAGACGTGATGGTAGCCGAAGCCGGTACGTTCGTCTTTGCCAGTCGGAGCACTGGCCCGGCCCAGGCACGGATCTTCCGACGGAAGAACACGGTTCCACTGGCGGCCTTGCCGGCCACCTCGACCGGCCATGTGCTGGAAACCGTGTGTGAGGCCTATCCCCAGTTCATCCCGGCGCCCAACGTGCTTTACACCAGCCTGGACAATATGGGGGCCATCTTTCACCCCGCGCTGACATTGCTCAATGCCGGATGGATTGAGCAGACCAAGGGGAATTTCCAATTCTACGTGGATGGGGTGACACGCTCCACCGCCCACGTGCTGGAAGTTTTGGACAGGGAGCGAGTCACCATTGCAGCCGCTTTGGGGGTGTCGGCTCGTCCGGCCCTCCGGTGGCTGAAAGATGCCTATTCTGCAGAGGGGGATACTCTATACGAAGCCATCCAGGCTAATCCCGGCTATCGGGGAATTATGGCTCCTCGTAACCTGCGACATCGGTACATATTCGAAGACGTACCCTTCAGCCTGGTCCCGTTGGTTTCGTTGGGAAAGCAGTTCGGCGTGGACACGTGGGCGATTGATGCCATGATCCGCCTGGCTTGTGTGATCCACGGGACGAATTACTATGAACGAGGACGGACAGTGGCGGATATGGGACTCAAGGGGTTGCGGGTCAGTGAAGTGGTCCGCTACGTTCAAGAAGGCATAATTGACCCGCCCCCGTGATGGCGGAGCGCAGGTGGCGTGTAAAGCGGTGGCTGGCCTTGACATCGTTCAGAAAACCGCTAAAATGAACACGAATTTGATGTGATTTGGCCGGATTGCTGGCCATACAAGGGAACCACTTACATCGCTAATGTGTTAGCGATCTTGATTAGGTGATCTTGTTGATGATCTTGTTGACTACTACGCTAACGCTCCTGTTGCCGAAGAAGCAATTGCTATGAATAATACTCCTCGATCGCGTCATCAGGCTTTCACGATGAATATTTGTCTCTAATCAGGGCGGTCTAACGACCGCCCTGATTTAAACTGGCTAGGCGGTTGAAACCGCGCCTGTGAGGGCCTTCGTCCGGCTGTCCACCTGTGTGGACAGGCACGTCCGCGTGGGCAGACGCCCAGCCGCAGGCTCGTGGTAGGCGATTTCAATCGCTGCGCCGGGCAATCTGAGTAGTAACCACAAATAAAATGCTACAAACGCGCATAACGAAACTGTTCGGCATTCGCCACCCGATTGTCGGTGGATGTATGATGCATATCTCTGGGCCGGAGTTCACTGCTGCGATCTCCAATGCCGGTGCTCTGGGTATTATGGCTTCAGCGATGTTCGACAGTCAGGAGTCGTTCCGCCAGGCGGTACTACAGGTGCGCTCCGCGACCGACCAACCCTTTGGAGTCAACTTGAGCCTTTTTCCTGCTTTGCGTCCCATTGACAACGCCCTATACGTGGATGTGATCCTGGAGGAGGGGGTGCCGGTCGTGGAGACGAGTGGACATCGCCCCCCGGCAGACCTGTTGGCACGCCTGAAAGCCGGCGGGGTAAAAGTGATGCACAAGTGTGTCAGTGTACGGCATGCTATGAGCGCTCAACGAATTGGTGTGGATGCTGTCACGATCTTTGGCAGCGAGGGCGGCGGTCACATTGGCGAATTTGGCATCAGCACGCTGGTATCGGTCCCGCGTGCCGTGGATGTGTTGAACATCCCCGTCCTGGCAGCGGGGGGGATCGCCGATGGACGTGGCTTGCTGGCCGCCTTGGCATTGGGGGCCGAAGGAGTGACCCTGGGTACGCGGCTACTGCTTACTCGGGAATGCCCAATCCATGAGAATCTGAAGCAAGCTCTTATGCAAGCGACGGAATTGGACACTCTCCCGATCTTGGGCAGTCTGCACAACACTCTGCGGGCCTGGAAGAACGCCGCCGCGATACGGGTGGCAAAACTGGAAGCCGAGTCCGCCGATCCGATGGAAATCCTATCCGTAGTGGCGGGGATAGCCACCAAACAGATGCTCTCGAACGGAAACGTAGATGCCGGTGTGCTGGCTTGCGGTCAGGCGGTTGGGTTGATAGACCAGGTCGAGCCTGTGGCCGATGTAATCACCCGGATGGTAACTCAGGCTGTCGAGATCGCGGATCGAATCGCTCGCAAAGGCACATTGTATGGAGATGTTCACCAGACTCAATCAAGCATTTGAAACCAGCCTCCAACGGGCCGAGGATGTATTGGATGAAACTTTTTCCATCCCCGTCCATCTGCAACTCATATCCCTCCAAACCTTATCGGGGAACGGGTTGCTTCGGGCTATGGATGATCAGGAGCTAACGCGCCGCTATACAGTTGTCCAAATCGATTTCACCGGCCCGGTTTCGGGAACGGGATGTCTGTGTCTACCAATCCAACGAGCGGTTCAACTGGTGTTATTCCTCGCCAATGATTCTTTGGTCACTATTGACCTGAACGAGGTGCGCGCCGACACTCCTGCTCATATTTTTTGAGCAAGACCTATCTTTGTGCCTGATAAATGATCAGGGAATTTCTTGATTTGTTGGAGAACCGGAACTTCCAACGCGCTTTTATATCTTCCTCTTTCATTGATCAGGTCACTGAGAGGCGGGATCAAGGCGTTTCATAATGGGCGCACATACAGAATGTAATGATCTACAATCCATTTTGAGTTGTCTCGATCATGTCCCTATTGGGGTTTTCGTCCTAAGTCGAGATTGGATCGTGTTATTTTGGAATTGGTGTCTTGAAGAATGGACCGGCATTCCACAGGAAGAGGCCATCGGTGTAGCTATTAAAGAAATATGGCCTCACTTGGAAACCCCCAAGTACGTCAACCGATTGACCCCAATTTTCGATGGTGGGCCTCCGGTCGTCTTTTCTGCACAGATTCACCGTTACATCATTCCCGTTCTACGCCCCGATGGAACGTTCCAGGCACAGCATACGATCGTCAGCGCGTTACCAGCGCCAAACAACCAGGAATTTTATGCCCTTTTCATCATTCAGGATGTCACCGATCTTGTTGCTCATATTCAGGGATACCAAGAAATCTACCAACAAACATTGAATGAGACACGAGACCGGCAACGCACGAAGGAGATTCTCCAACGTCGCAACCGTGAATTGGCACTGTTGACCCGAGCTAGTCAGGCATTGACCTCTACACTGGATTTAGACGAGGTGCTGAATCAGGTGTTGGAGGAGGTCCGTCGTCTGTTGGGCGTAGTAGCCAGTTCCATCTGGTTGGTAGACTCGCAAACTGGCGAGTTGGTCTGTCGTCAGGCGACCGGATCCCGCCGTGAGGTTGTGCTCGGTTGGCGATTGGCTCCCGGTGAGGGGTTCGTCGGTTGGACAGCACAGACAGGTCAGAGCTTGCTCATTTCGGATGTATCTGCGGACGAACGCCATTTCAAGGGCGTGGACCAGCAAACCGGCCTGACATTGAAATCTATCCTCAGCGTGCCTTTACGAGTGAAAAACAAGGTGGTAGGAGTGCTACAGGTGGTGGACTCCCAACCGGCACGCTTCTCTGAGGCCGACCTGGCCTTGCTGGAACCGCTGGGGGCCTCAGCGGCGATTGCCATAGACAATGCCGCTCTCATCGAGATGCTCCGCCAGCGCACGGCTGAACTGGAGGCCCGTAATGAAGAACTCGATGCTTTTGCCCATGCCGCTGCCCACGACCTGAAAGGCCCTCTGGGGTACATGGTGGGGTTTGCCAAACTATTAGCACAGGATTATCAGAAATTTTCAGACGAAGAATTGCGCCACTATCTCAACCTGATCGCCCAAAGTGGGCAAAAAATGAGCAACATTATTGACGAAATGTTGTTGTTGGCCAGCACGCACAAGTTGGATGATATCCCTTTGATGCCACTCCATATGGCTTCCATTGTGGAAAGCGTCCAACAACGTCTACGCTACACCATCGAGGAAATCCAGGTCGAGATCACTTTGCCGGATCAGTGGCCACTGGCGCTGGGATACGCCCCGTGGGTGGAAGAGGTGTGGTTCAATTATATCAACAATGCCATCAAGTACGGAGGCGAACCGCCTCGAGTGGAATTGGGAGCCACTGAACAGTCGGATGGGTACATCCGCTTCTGGGTACGTGACAATGGGGCTGGCCTCACGCCTGAAGAACAAAAGCGGTTGTTCAAACCATTTACACGTTTGGACCAAACCCGGATCAAGGGCCACGGACTTGGCCTTTCCATCGTCCAACGGATTGTAGAAAAACTGGGGGGAGAAGTTGGCATCGAGAGCCACATTGATCAGGGAAGTACTTTCAGCTTCACTCTGAAAGCGGCACCGCTTCAAGCTGCTTTCTCAGAAGAGGATGACACGTAACCCAGGAGGTTATCGAAACAATGTTCTATACATGGGGCTCCGGTTACTGGCTGTTTGCATTACCGGCGCTGATTATGGCGCTGATTGCCCAGGCGTGGGTGCAGAGTACGTACCGAAAATACCTGCGTGTGCCCAATGGGGCCGGCCTCACGGGTGCTCAGGCCGCCCAACGACTGATGCAGCATGCCGGTCTGTATTTGCGGATCGAAGGGGCACCAGGTGAGTTGTCAGACCATTACGACCCGCGCAACAAGGTGCTGCGTCTTTCCCAAGGGGTGGCTATGCGGCCTTCGGTGGCCTCATTGGCCATTGTGGCACACGAGATTGGCCACGCACAGCAAGACGCGCAAGCATATATGCCGATGCGTCTCCGATCGGGTCTGGTCCCGGTGGTCAACTTTTCCTCTTGGCTGGGGCCAATCCTGTTCATAGTAGGATTGTGGCTGGAAGTAACCGAACTTTCCTGGCTGGGCGTGTTGGTCTTTTCTGCTGCTGTGGTCTTTGCCCTCATTACTCTGCCGGTGGAGATCAACGCCAGCCAGCGCGGACTGCGTTTGTTGCAACAAAGTGAAATTCTCCAGAATGTGCAAGAACAACGAGCCGTTCGTCGTATCCTTACTGCCGCTGCACTGACGTATGTGGCGGCCCTGGCTCAAGCTATCTCCACCCTGCTGTACTACATATTTTTGTTGAGCGGAGGAAGAGGAAGGCGGCGCCGCTAAACGTCTTGATTGAACATTCTTATGAAGATAACGCCGAAAGGGTAACGAGCAATGGATAAAAAGCAACGAAAACAAGCCCAGTTCTCTCTGATCTACTTTCTGGTTGCCATGTTAGGAATGTGGCTGTTTCAGGAGTTGATCTTTCGGCCCTACATCATTCAACAGACCGAAGTGCCATACAGTAAATTCCGTCAAGACCTGGCCGATGGCAAGATCGCCGAAGTGACCCTGGGCAGCGAGCGTATCATCTACACGTGCAAACCCGAGGCAGACGAAGGGCGTTGGAGTCGAGTCTACAATGTTGTGGCTGTTGAAGACCCCGATCTGATACCGGACTTGCTGGCCGCCAACGTGGTGTTCCGAGCCGAGGCTCCCGCTAACAGCCTGCTGGTCACGCTACTCGGTTGGGCGCTTCCTTTCCTCCCATTGGCTATCATCTGGTACCTCGTGTGGCGGCGTATGGGACAGGGGAGTGGTATCGGTGTTATGTCCATCGGCAAGAGCCGCGCCAGGGAGATCACTGGCGAGATGAGTGGCATCAAATTCGAGGACGTGGGGGGCGTAGACGAAGTGATGGTCGAGCTGAAAGAGATCATTGCGTTCCTGAAGGACCCAGAGCGTTTCAGTCGCCTGGGAGCCAAATTGCCCAAGGGGGTGCTGCTGGTTGGCCCGCCGGGTACCGGCAAGACGTTGTTAGCGCGGGCGACCGCCGGGGAAGCCGGCGTGCCCTTCTTCTACATCAGCGGATCCGATTTCGTCGAGATGTTCGTCGGCGTGGGCGCCGCCCGCGTACGGGACCTGTTCGAGCAGGCCAAGAAGAAGGCACCCTGCATCGTTTTCATAGACGAAATAGATGCCATTGGTCAGGCCCGTTCCACCGGCGGGGTGATCGGTGTTAACGACGAGCGGGAACAAACCCTCAACCAACTACTGACTGAGATGGATGGCTTCGAAGCCAATCAAGGCGTGGTGATTATGGCCGCCACCAACCGGCCGGAGACCCTGGATCCGGCCCTTCTCCGTCCCGGCCGCTTCGACCGTCAGATTCAAGTCACCCTGCCTACCGAGGAAGGGCGCCGGCAGATTCTCGAAATTCACACCCGCGATGTCCCTCTGGGAGAAGACGTAGACCTCGCCCGCATTGCACAGATCACATCGGGGTTCTCCGGGGCGGACTTGGCTAACATCGTCAACGAGGCTGCCTTGTTGGCCGTGCGCCGCGATAGCGATGTGGTCTCGATGGATGATTTCGACCTGGCAATCGAACGGGTCGTGGCGGGCCTTCAACGGAAGATGCCTATGAAAGACGATGTCAAGCGGCGGATCGCCTATCACGAAGGGGGACATGCCCTGGTAGCCCAACTCCTTTCCCACACCGATCCGGTGCATAAAGTGACCATCATCCCCACTGCGAAAGGGGCATTGGGATACACCATGCAGATGCCGGAGGAGGACCAGTATCTGTTGAGTCAGCCAGAATTGGAGGAACGCCTGAGTGTGATGTTGGGAGGACGGGCTGCCGAGTTGCTCGTCTTTGGTACGCCCTCAACCGGTGCCTCTAACGACCTGGAACGCGCAACCGATTTGGCGCGTCGGATGGTCACCGAGTTTGGGATGACCGAGGCATTGGGGCCGGTACGATATGCTGCTCCGATGGGAGCGAATTACCTGTCGGCCCAGTTGACGTTGCGGCCAGAACTCAGCCCCGACACGACTACGCTGATCGACCGCGAAACCCGGCGACTGGTGGAATCCGCTCAGGAGCAAGCCATGAATCTGCTCCGTACCCATCGAGCCGCATTGGATGAGGTAGCCCGGCAGCTACAGGAACGGGAAACGATCAGCGGCGAGGAGATCCAACAGATCGTCGCGGAAGAGCAGCCATCCGACTCGATCTGAATGTAGAGTTACCAACTCCCTACCCGACATTTTGACCCTCCCGCAGGTAAAGGTCTGTTCCTGAGAAACGGTTGGGCGCCCCTTCGGTTCGGCAAGGTCTCTGACCGCAGCCGGAGACCGCAATGGCCCTCCGCCGCTCGAGCCGAATCCGCGATTCGGCGGCCACGCCGGTCACAGACCGGCTTGGAGCACTGGATTGCCGACGACAATGCCCTCCTGAGAAACGGCCGGGCACCCCCTCGGCTCGGCAAGGTCTCTGACCGCAGCCGGGGACCGCAATGGCCCTCCGCCGCTCGAGCCGAATCCG
>Ga0164318_10003810_pt1 | contig 14355 bp, 13 predicted proteins | sample GuaBasSedimGuay9_FD_113734 | JGI IMG/M metagenome (GOLD analysis project Ga0164318, IMG submission 113734) | Subseafloor sediment microbial communities from Guaymas Basin, Gulf of California, Mexico - Guay9, Core 4571-4, 0-3 cm | ecosystem: Environmental > Aquatic > Marine > Hydrothermal vents...
CTTGCGTCTAGGGCTATTCCTTTTAATTTTATCCAGCCGTCCCAACCATCGCCATAAGCCAACGCTCTTGCCCAGCCGGAAACCTCTCCAGTAGTAGTAGAAATTCTTGCTTCGCAGTTTGGAGCACATGGAGAACCGGCAATATTTTTATCATCTGCGTCAATATCTCCATCGCCATCATAATCTCCAAAACTAATCCAACCTATATTTTCTGACCAGGCATAACCAGAAAACAAACCGGTGGGCTTATCAATATCTACGCCATAATCAGAAGCATATCCATCAGCTATACAGCGACCCTCTGGTGTTCCATCACCATCATAATCGTTATAGCAATTAAAACTAATCCAGCCAATATTCTCTGACCAAGCCCAGCCGGTAACATTATCAGAGACGCTTGCCTTTACTCCTCCAATCGTGAATAAGCCAAAAACTATTAAGAAAATAATTAGATAATTTAAATATTTCATAAATTAATGTTTAGGGGCCTTAGTTATCCCACGGACTGAGTGATATACTATTTTTCATTAATAAGTATGAGCAATAAAATTTCTGTGTTTAAGATATTCAAACCAAGCTTCGAGGTTTTCTAGTAATAGCTCCTGTCCAGCTTTTTTCTAAAACAGTTTTTAGGACTTTTATCTTCATATCCTTGGTCCTCAACATAGGGCTTAATTGTTTTCCATGCCAGCTCAAGGGTAAATTCAAATTTCTGAATTGTAGCATCTTTGTTTTTTGAATTTCTTTGCTTTGTTTATATTGCATGCACGCCAAACGCCAAAAACAAAAGCTTCATATTCTCTTGTGGATTAAGGAATTGGAAATAATTTCTTTAATTATCTTTTCTGTATTTTTTGATATTGCTTTCTGCATTTATTTTATCATTTAGAAAAACTGTTGGCAAGAAAATGTATAATAAAGGGTGTCAAAAATGTATCTTATTTTTTTTATTCCTACACCATATCAAGCACTTGTCGCCTTTGGCGGCAATTAAGCAAAGCTTTGTGCTTGATTGGTGCGGGAGTCAAGGTTTTATCCTTGTTTTTTTCACTATATTGAGAATTTTTTTAAGCTCGGGTTTTAAATTAATGATTTTAACTTGTATTTTTTCTTTATTTAAAGAATAAATTACTTTTAGTAGTTCATCAGCAAAACTTCGGGAGAAAAAATCTACTTGAGCAAAATCAAGTTCAACAAGCTTTAATTTATTTTGAGTCAAATACGCCCGGCTTGCTTTTTTAATTTTTTTCGCTTCATCTCTGAAAATTAAGAATCTTTTTTAATTTTTATGAGATTTTTTTTTCATTTAAGAATTTTATAAAAATCAAGAGCTTTAATTAATTGATTTTTTGTATTTAAAAGTGACACCCATATTTTTCATTTTAACATAAATAAATACAAAAGCAAAAATTATTCATAATCAGGCGGGATTTGCCAATAGTCAATAATGTATTTTGCTAATTTTTGAAAACAAGGCACAGCTGAATATTCAGCTGTTCTTGTTTTAGGGTTGTCTAATTTTACCAAGATTAAAAATCTGGGACTAAAGGCAGGTGCAAACCCAATAAAGCTTTGAATTGTTTTATTAGAATATCCCTTTTTATTAATACCTAAGGCAGTCCAAGAAACCTGGGCAGTGCCGGTTTTGCCGGCAATATAATATCCAGGGATTCTGGCCCCTTTGGCAAATCCGTTTTCTGTTACGCTTACCAGCATAGCAGTAAGCTCAGAGGCAGTTTTTTTAGAAATAGGCGTAGTGATGACCTCGGGTTGATTTTGATTTTCTGCTATATAAGGTCTTATCAATTTGCCTCCGTTGGCAATACTACAAAAGGCGCGCACTAATTGAATGGGCGTTATTTCAATTCCTTGACCAAAAGAAGCAGTGGCAAAGTTTATGTCATATCCTCTTTTTAGTTCTTTGTTTTGGGAATAGATTTCTCCTTGCAGGTCAATGCCAGTGGGCTTAAAAAAGCCAAATTTTTCCAAATAATCTAAAAAAATGTTATGTCCAATTTGGCTTTCGGCAAAAACAGCTCCAGTATTAATTGATTTTTCTAATACCTCAGTCATTGTCCTTTTACCCCAGATTTTTTTGTCATAATTATAAATAGTAGTATCTGTAATTGTTACCTTTCCTTTGTCAATATAAGTGGTTTTAGGAGTTATCTTGTTTTCATTTAGACCAGCTGCCATAGTAAAGGGCTTCATAACCGACCCTGGTTCAAAGAGTTTTTGAATAGCTGAGTTTTGAAAAATACTAAAATCTTCAATCTTTGAATATTCGTTAGGATTAAAACTGGGAAGGTTGGCAAGGGCAAGAATTTTTCCTGTATTTGGCTCTATAACTATAATTGTTCCTGATTCAATATCCAGATTTTCTTTTGCCTGTTTTAGCAATTTTTCAGCCATAAATTGAATATTGTAGTCAACAGTGAGAATAATATCCTTTCCCTTTTTAACTGAAGAGAGGCCTTCCTGAAAAAGAGAAAATCCCCAGGGATTTTTTTCTTTTTCTTGCAGGCGCTGTTCCCCCTTTAACAAGTCATTGTAATATCCTTCTATTCCATATTGTCCTTGATTATTTTCATCTAAAAATCCTATTATATGCGCAGCCAGAGATTGTTGAGGATAATATCTTCCCGGAACCTGCTCTAGATAGACCCCTGTGAGATTTAATTTTTTTAAATTCTCTACTTCTTTTTGGGTCAATCTTTTTTTTATTAGTTCATAAAGCGTCTGTTTTTTAATTTTTTCTAAGATAAAATCTTTATCCAAGCCAAGAGTCCGAGCCAATTTGTCTGCTGTTTGTTCTTGTTGCTTGATTTCTTTTGGGCAAATAAAAACCAAGGCCTCTTGCCTATTAATTGCCAGTGCCTGCGTTTTGTTTTGGAAAAAGACCTCTCCCCGTTGACCTTTGATTTCTTCCAAGAGCTTCTGCTGTCCTTTAGCTAAGGCAAGGTAGTAGTTATGGTTTATTACTTGGATATAAAACAAGCGGTAAATAATAACCGCTCCAAATAATAATATAAAAGCCAAAATTAGATTAATCCGCCAGGTCTTCATTTACATTCAACTTGATTTTTTGTTAACTGTTAAGTGTTTAGGATATTTAAGTGGTTTTTACTTTGCCGCTACTGTAGTTTCTAATACCCGGATATACCTTACATTGTTTACCTTCTCAAAATTAGAATTTTGCACCAATGTTTCAATATTTTCTAAAGCACTAATTTGGGAATAATCAATCTCCAGAGCTTTATTTTTTTCAGAAAGCTCCTTTATTTGTTTCTCATAGGTTTTTATTAGATAACCTGCCTTGGTGATTTCATTGACCTGAAATACATAAGATATTAAAAGGAGAGTTGCTAAAATACACAATGAAATTAGGCAGATTTTTGGTTTTGAACTAAAAACACGGGTTATTAAGAAATTTTGTCTCAGCTTTCTACTTCTCATAAATTTTAAGGTTTAAATGATTTTTTGAACCGCTCTTAGTTTCGCCGACCTAGAACGGGGATTCTTTTTAATTTCTTCCCTACTGGGTACAATTGGTTTTTTAAATAAAATTTTCACTAACTTTTGCTTGCTTTTTTCTTTAAAGAAATTTTTAACAATTCTATCTTCTAAGGAATGAAAAGAAATTACTGCCAACCTTCCGTTTGGTTTTAGAACTTCTAATGCTTGAGGTAGGCATTTTTTTAAGTTGTTAAGCTCGTCGTTTACTGCAATTCTTAGGGCTTGAAAGGTTCTGGTAGCAGGATTAATCCGCTGACGCTGATACCATAAAGGAACTGATTCTTTGATTATTTTGACCAATTCAAATGTGGTGTTTATTGGTTTTGTTTTTCTTTTTTGACAGATGTTTCTGGCAATTCTTTTGGCAAATCTTTCTTCGCCGTATTTTTTTAAAATGTTTTCAATCTTTTTTTCCTGCCACTGATTAAGAATTTGTTTTGCAGTTATACCTGAACCTGGGTCAAACCGCATATCAAGCTCTTCATTTTTTTGAAAGGTAAATCCTCTATTTGATTTTTCAATATGCCAGGACGAAAAGCCAAGGTCAATTAGAACGCCAGACACATCCTTAAAATTATTTTTTCTTGCGATTTCTTTTAAATCTGCAAAATTACCCTGCGCTAAAATCAATCTTTTTTTAAATTCTTTATTCTTTATTTTGGATTTGGTGATTTTTAATAGTTCCGGGTCCCATTCAATTCCTAATACCTTGCCCTTTGGTCCGTTTTTTTCAAGGATAAGGAGAGTATGTCCACCGCTTCCAAATGTTGCGTCAATAAAATTTTCATTTGGTTTTGGATCCAGAGATTTCAGTACCTCTTTTTTTAATACTGGAATATGTATCATTATATTCCTAATTCTCCTAGTTTACCGGCAATATCCCCTACATCTTTTTCCATTTTCTTTTTATAAGCATCCCATCTTTTAGCATCCCAAATTTCTAACCGGTTGTGCAGGCCAATAATAATGACTGTTTTTTTTAATAGAGCATATTTTTTTAGATATTCCGGGATAAGGATTCGGCCTAAGCTGTCAAAGCGGACTGCTACTGCTCCAGCTAACATAATTCTGGCAAACCCCCTGGCTTCGGTTTGACTAGCTGGGAGTTTGGCTAATTTGTCAGACATAACCTTCCATTCTTTTAAAGGATAAATGACCAGACAATTATCAATACCACGAGTAATTACTGCACCCTTTCCTAGTTCTCTGCGAAGTTTAGCTGGAATAGACAGCCGTTTTTTAGCATCAATAGTATGTTTGTATTCTCCTATAAGCACATTAGTTATTCACAGATTAACAGAGTTATTAACATTTTTATCCACAGTTTTCCACTCCATTAGTAGTGTATCCCACTTTAAAACATTCGTCAAGCACTAATTTTTCCACATTTTTTCCACATTTCTTGTTCCATAACAAAAAACAGGGCTTTTCCCTGTTTTCTGTTATTATTTATAATTGCTAACTGGCTTTAGCCACGGTTTGATTCTTATTTTCTTTCCTTTTTTAATTTTTCACTTATATCCTCCTTCTTAATCCTTGCCACTCAAAGAGGGGGGGTATAGGTGGAGGATATTCTTTTATTGTAAAAACTATTGCGGTGAAACTGTACACGGAAATTACGTAATAAATTACGTAATAAATTACGTAATATATTACGTAATATATTACGTAATTTTTTTCTTGTGATTTCTATAGAGTAAAATGTGAGCCAAAAAACAAACAAATTATTCTATTTTTATAGAGGTTTTTCCTTTATTTTTAAACTCAAATTCAAGCGATTTTATATTTAAAACCTCTTTTAAGAGTTTAGAATATTTTTCTATTTCTTTGTTTTTGGTCTTAATTAATACCTTACTGAGCTCCTTTTTTTGAGATATTTTTTTCCTGCCTCTATATTTTCTTACAAAAGAAATAATATCTATAACATTATCAAAGCTTTGTTTTGCTTTAGGATTTAATAATCTGGAATTGACTTTTGGAAATAGAGCTTGGTGAATACTTTTTTCTTTTTCTCTTCCTCTAAAATAGAGCTGAAAAAGCTCTTCGGTTATAAAAGGCATAAAAGGAGCATAAAGCTTTAATATAGAAAGCAAAGATGTGTAAAGAGTAAACCTTGCTGTTTTTTTGGATTCTAGATTATTTTTGCTGTAGAGCCGTGGTTTTACAATTTCTAAGTAATTATCACAAAAACTTCTCCAGAAAAATTTATCAATCACTTCTCTTGCTTTTTTAAATTCGTATTTTGAAAGCAAACTATCACAACTTCTAATTGTTATTTGCAAAAGGTGCAGTATCCATTTATCCTCTGGTTCTAACTTTTTCAAATTTATGTTTTGCTTTTTTTGAAAATTTTCTAAGTGCAGGAAACAAAATCTGGCTGCGTTCCAGAGCTTGGTGCAGGTTCTTTTTCCTATTCTTACCTCTTCTTCGTTCCAGCGCAGGTCTTCTCCTAAATTTGCTTTTGCGGTCCAGTATCTTATAGCATCAGCCCCATATTTTTTAATTACTTCTTGGGGTTCAACAACATTTCCTTTGCTTTTTGACATCTTTTCTCCTTTGGGATCCAAGACAAAACCAGAAATCATTATTGTTTTCCAAGGAATTTTATTAAAGTGAAGCTTTGAACGAACAATTGTGTAAAACAGCCAGAAATTAATAATATCATGAGCTTGAGCCCTAAGCGACATTGGGAATAATTTCTTTTTTATTCTCTTATTTTTCACTAATTCAATAGCTATTTGAGGGGTTAAAGAACTGGTTGCCCAGGTGTCCAAAACATCTTTTTCAGGGATGAACTTGGTATTACCGCAGGAGCAAGGTGTTTTTGGTTTAGAATTTAATGGGTCAAGAGGCAATTGAGAAATTTGGGCAATTTTTACTCTTTTGCATTTTTGACAGTACCAAACAGGAATGGGCACCCCAAAATATCTTTGACGAGAGATACACCAATCCCATTTTAAACCCTTTACCCAATTCTCATACCGTTTATACATATGCTGGGGATACCATTTTATTTTTTTTGCCATCTTTAAAAACTCGTCTTTAAGGTCTAAATATCTAATAAACCATTGAGTAGTATTAATAATTTCAATTTCAGTCCCGCATCTTTCATGAACATTGACTGTGTGTTTTATTTCTTTTTGGCTGGAAAGCAATCCTTGTTTTTTGAGGTCATTAATGATTTCTTGACGAGCTTTTTTTATTTTCAGGCCCTGATATTTCTTTGCCCTTTCCTGCATTATTCCCATTTTGTTAATTGAGATTTTAAGAGGAAGATTGTGTTGGTAATACCATTCAACGTCAGTAGTGTCTCCAAAAGTACAACACATTACAATGCCTGTTCCTTTTTTAGGATCCACCTTGCTGTCTTCTAAAATAGGCACTGTTTGTCCAAAGAGAGGAACAATGGCCTTTTTGTTGATTATATTTTTATATCTCTTGTCTTTAGGATGAACAAAAATTGCCACACAACTGGGCAAAAGCTCCGGCCGGGTAGTGGCAATAGTTATTTCTCCCCCATTTTTTAATTTAAAGATAATGTTATTAAATGTAGTTTGTTTTTCTTTATCTTCAAGTTCTGCCTGGGCAATTGCTGTTTGACAATGCGGGCACCAAAGCGTGGGTGTTTCTTTTCTATAAATTCTTTTGTTTTTGTATAGCTCAATAAAGAATTTCTGGCTTAATTTTTGGACATAATTACTGATAGTGGAATAATCAAGAGTAAAATCAGAAGACAGTCCAATATCTTTCCAGTCCTGAATAAATCCTGGTCTGATTTTTTTAATAGTTTTTTGGCATAGCTTAACAAAAGCATTTCTTTCCATATCAAAGATTTTTACTTTATTTTCTTTCTCTACCAGTTTTTCTGTGGGCAGGCCATTGTCATCAGTTCCAAAAGGATAAAAAATATTTTCTCCTTTCATTCTATGGTAGCGCGCAATAATATCCATATGGGTATAAGAAAAAGCATGACCCAAATGCATTTTTCCACTAACAGTAGGTGGAGGCGTGTCAATGGAAAAAATTTTAGCACTTTTTTTAGGATCAAATTTGTAAATTTTTTCTTTCTCCCAAAATTTCTGCCACTTTTCTTCAAGATTTTTCGGATAATGTTTTTTCATATTTTAATTTATAGCTTGTTATATTTTAATTATAACTTCTTAAAAACAAAACTCAAATTTTATTTCACTGGCGATTTAAGATAAAAGTGACTGTGTTTGTTTGAAATAAATTTAGTTTTTTATTTTCTATGGCTTGAAATAAATCTCTCGCCAAATTATTTCTTTTTTAGTCATAATTTGTTTTTGTTTTAAAAGGATAAAATAAATATCCTCATTTCTATAATATTAGAAACAAGGATACTTATCAATCTAATAAAAATAAATACTACTATGTATTCGCTATTTCCTTCCTTTCTGACTTTGGCCTGATTTGTCCTTATGCATTCTCTATGAACTTTCGGGTGATAAAAGAAGATTATAAAACAATATCTTTTGTTTTAAGTAGGTTTATTTTAAACTCCACTTTTTCAAAATCTTTATCTTCGCTCCACAGAAAGGTTTTTTCTTTTAAATAAAGAGCTAAAATATCAATATCATCTTTGTCAATTTCTTTAATTAATTCTTCTGCTTGTTTTAAATAATCTTTATAATAATTCCGAGATACAATTTTTAAAGGTAAAAAAGATATTCCTTCTTTGATTTTTTTCTTGGAAACGCCAGATTTGCGAGAAATTAAAGGAATATATCTTTTCACTTCTTTTAAAGTGAAATCAGAAGTAATAAACTCAAATTTAGTATCAAATAAAATAAATCTTGGCTTTCCGCCAAGAAGAGCTGAGATTATAATATTGGCATCAGTTACAATTCTAATCTTCATTAATTTAAGATTTAATTTCTTTTAAAACACTTTCCGGCTTTATTCCCTTTTTTTCTAAACCTTTTCTTATCTTTTCAGAAATAGAAAAAAAGTGGAGTTTTTTTAATTCCATTAATCTTTTTTCTATAGCTTCTTGGATAAATTCTTGTTCATCCGTATAACCAAATTCTTTTACTATTCTTTTGACTTTTGGAGATAATTTTACTGCCATAATTTTTTTAATTTTTATATTCTAATTTAATTTTAGGATGATAAAAATAAAAAGTCAAGGAGATGTAAAAGTAGAAGTATCTTGAGTATAAATTTCTCCTAATATATGAAACCCTGTTATGAATTTTTTCTTTTTCGTTATATTTTTGCTCATACCACTCCTTTTTCAATAAACTCAAATATATTTTTATTGGAATCTATTTTAATTTTTACCCCTAAGGGAATTGTAATCATTGGATCAGTATGTCCAATATCAACATTGAAAAGAATAGGAAAGTCGTAATATTTCATCTTTTTTTCAATCAGGTGAATAAGTTGGTGGGTTTGTTTTTTTGTATACCTGAAAGGCCTTCCAATGAGCATCCCTTTGATTTTATTAAAAACTCCTGAAAGCTCTAAGTCAGTTAAATAAGCATCTACCTCTTCTATACTTTCACCTTTTTTAAAATTACACTCACTTTCTGGAATTTCCCAGAAAAAAATACTATTAGTAAAGTCAGGCCAGTATTTTGTGCCTCGCAGATGAACTATTGAAGGCAAACATCCACCCAAGATAGGCCCCTCTGCTTTACCTGGCTTTATCCATTGCCATCCTGTATTTTTCTTTAATTTTCTTGTTCTTTTTGAACTTTCCCTTTTTTTCCAATCTAAAATTTCATCCGTCCAATGAGAGGAAGGTTCAATTTTTCCTATGGGACTTGGGATCATTATAGCTTTTTCAAAATAATCTTGGGTATATGAAAAAATTTTTGGATATTCAGCAAATTGTGTCAAAGCTGCTGGGCCATAAAAACTTACTAACCTAGCTTGGGTATAAAGAGCAAAATGTAGGACGCTAATATCTGAATATCCTAGAAATATCTTTGGATTTTTTTTAATTAAATCAAACTTCAAATATCTTAAGATTTGATTTGAATGATTTCCGCCGATAAATGAAATTATTGCTTTTATTTTTTTGTCTTTGAAAAAACTATTTATATCTTCTGCTCGTTCTTTAGGATCGCCTGCAGTATATCCTGTCACTTTTAAGGCGTATCTGCCTAATTTCACCCTAAACCCCAGGGCTTTAATTGCCTCTATAGCTCTTTTCGTCCTATGAGGAAATAATCCTGCCAATGGAGCAGAAGGACTGACAATTCCTATAGTATCTCCTTTTCGCAAATATCTTGGCTTGATTAATTGTTTCATATTGAAGTTTTAAGGACAAATTTGATTATCTATTCTTGGAAATGCTTTTGTTTCCCATATAAAGGGTAGTTTGAGGACTGATTGAATAAATCTTTAGAACCCTCTATAATTTGTTTTACCCTATTCTGGACTTTCTCCTTTTTAATCTTTTTTTTAGCAATTTTTAACATAGCGGGAGTAACATCTAATAAAATAATATCATATCCTAATTTTGCCAATTCAATAGTATATCTTCCCGGGCCTCCTCCAGCATCTAAAATTAATCCTTTGGATGGTAAATATTTTTTCAGAAAAAAAATTGTGGTATCCAATTCTAATCTATAGTAAGGACTCCGGACCAATCTTTTCCATTCATTTTGACTCTCAATAGAATAATATTTTTTAACTAATTTTTTAAATAATTTTTCGTTCATAAAAATAAATTATTTTTTCATTGGCAGTTCTACATAAAAGGTGCTTCCCTTGCCCTTGCCTTTTGATTCTGCCCATATTCTGCCATTGTGCATTTCTACAAACCGACGGGCGATGTATAATCCCAGGCCTGCTCCTCTTGTCCAAAGCTGTCTGCCTGCCGCTCCTCGGGAAAAACTTTCAAAAATTTTTTCCAAATCTTGTTTACTCATTCCTTCTCCTGTATCTGATATTTGTATTTGGACTTTAGAATTTGTTTGGAATCTGGATTTTGAAGTTTGTAGTTTTATGGTTATTCCTCCTTTGTTTGTATAATGAATAGCATTATCAATTAGATTTAAAATAACCTGTCTTATTTTTTCCGGGTCAATGTTAATTTTTGGTAGAGCTTGTTTTGTCTGCCCTGCCGTGATATTTTGCTTAATGTCTTTTTCAAATCTTAAATAAATCTTTTTTTTCCGCGCCTTAACTCTCATTTCCTTAACGACTGAGGAAATTAAATCCTCTAAAGATGTTTTCTGGTAATTCATCTCAATTTTACCTGATTCAATTCGCGAGATATTTAAAAGATTCTCAACAAGATTTAGTAATCTTTCGTTTGATTGATAAATATTTTTTATTGTAGAAAGGGCGGGTTTTGGCAGTTTGCCATAATCTCCTTCAATAAGCATTGAGATATATCCCTTAACAGCGGTTAACGGCGCTCTCAATTGATGCGAGGCAATAGAAATAAACTCTGATTTGGCTTCAGATATTTTTTCTATTTCCTCTCTCCTTTTTACCTCTTCTATCACACTTTTAATAAGCATCTGGCCAAAGAATAAAAACAAAACAAAAATAGCTCCTTTCCAAAAATAATCAAAAGCTGTTTTAGAAACCAAGGCATTTATCAAAAGCAAAATAGCAATCACCACTACATAAACAGAGGTCAAAACAATTTTTATTCCAAACAACTGCCGTTTAACAATAGCATAAGCAGTAAAGAGGAGAAGAAAAATGGCGGAATAGTTACCGATAGAATAATATCGAGGGGTTTTTTGTCCAAAAGGAAGAATGACATTAAAAATAAGATTCATTATTATAAAAATGAAAAGTCCGACTAAAAGATATTGGATCTTAAGTTTTTCTTTCTTCGATGATCTAAAGTATTTTTTAAAAATTCGGGTTATAACTAATAAAGTTACAAACAATACAAATCCAAAGTAAATAAATTTCCCCTGTCCTAATACGGGCGCAACTCCAAATTTTATAGGTACCATACGTACAGCCATAAAATCTGTAAAGACAGAGAATAAAAAAAGTATTAAGCTGCCAACTGGAATAAGTACTTTTAGAAATGAAAACTTTTCTTTTCTTCCCACAAAACTAAGAGAGAAAAAATAAAACGGGATAAAAAAAAGGATAGTTGCACCATACGCTAATCTACCCAGGAATAAAGATAGCTCTAGATTATGTATTGAAGTTCCACTAAAATAACAAAGAGTTATCCATAAGAGAATAAAAATTGTCATTAGAGAGAACATTTGATTAACTCTCGATTTCCAATTAGCAGACAAAACCCAAAAAGCCAGCCATAATCCAACGAGATCAATTAATATAACAATTATTTTGTGAATCAAAACCAAGTCCATAATTTTGAATTTTTTATTAAAAGTTTATATTTCTAATTAGATTAGATTTATTTTTTTTAATCTTTTTGTAATTCATATTAATATAATTCTTTAATTTGAAAAAGAGAAGTAAATATAAATATATTTAAAATAAAATTTTTGTAAAATCCGATTTTTTATAGAATTCAATTAAAAAACTGATAGAAGATTGGATTACCTCCTTAATCCATGTTTCTATCTTTAGTTTATTTAAACTCTTATTTAATTTTTGTTTTTCTTTTTTAATTAGGTTTAAGATGTATTTTTCAGGGTTTTTTTGATTTTTAGTTATACTTACAGCATTAATTTTATTTTTATTTTTTCGGTAACTTGATATATCATTACTGAACCGAGCTATTGTAGCTCCTTTTAAAAAGACAGGTTCTAATTTTTCTAAAGTACTAATAGATACTTTTTTTATTGCGAGATAAGTAGTCCAAATAAAAATAGCTCCTATGCTATATATTGCCTTTTCCATATAGCTATCAAAGGTAACTGTTTGTTTTTTAGATAAATAAACTTCTTTTCTCATTGCTTCATTCATTTGTTCGGCAGTATTTTTCCAATAAAGATAAAGTTCTTGAGAGCAAGAATTCTTGATTTTTTTAATTATTATTTTCCAAAGTGATATTAATTCTCGAAGTTGGGCTGTATCAATTTTAGCTAAATTGTAATTCTTACCGTTAAGTAAATCCTTACAGATAGAATAAAGCTTCTCCTTATTTTGATAATCGATCCGAGAGTTATCTAAAAAGTCGTCTTGGGCCGAAAGTAATACTGAAGCAGCAAAAACCAAATCAAACGCCTTACCCTTTTGTCTATTAGTATAATTCCAAATAAAAAAACAAATATTTTTCAAGGATTTCCCTGTCCTCCTGTTTCTGTTAGTAATATTGGGAAATCTTTTTTGAAACTTCTCTACTTGTTTTTTGTAATAATTTAGATACTCTTTATTAAACTCTTTATACAAATATCCAACAGGACAATTATCCTTCTGATAAGATGACTTCGCCATAGGTAGGAGAATTATAAAGACAGTTTTTTATTTTAAGCGTTTTCCTCTGTTAGGTCTTAAAATAACAAAACGCCTTCAATTAGAACAAAAAGCCCAACATTAAATGTTGGGCTTTTTGTTAAGACCTTTGTTTTCCTCCATTTTCTTCAGAATTCTGACCTTTCTTATTGCTTTCATTACCTTATTTTCTCAAACTTGCCTTGGGTTGTCAAGAAATATATAAAATCTCAAAACTAAATCTGCGATTAATCAATTTATTATAATAATTAGTATAATCTTCTATGATGTCTTAGATGTTAAGTTTAAGGGTAGCCTATTTTTTAAATTGCTTTAAAAATCTCAGGTCTCCTGAGTAAAACAATCTAATGTCGTTAATTTTATATTTTAACATCGCTAACCTATCTACCCCCATTCCAAGGGCAAAGCCCTGCCAATTTTCTGGATTATAGCCAGCTGCCTTAAAAACATTAGGGTGAATCATTCCTGAGCCTAATACTTCTACCCATCCAGTGTACTTACAGGCCGAACAACCCTTTCCCTTGCATAAATTGCACTCAATATCAATTTCCAGGCCCGGTTCTACATAAGGAAAATAACCTGGTCGCCATCGAAATTTAGTATCTTCACCGAAAAATTGTTTTATAAAAACTTCTAAAACACCTTTCAAGTTTGTTAATGAAATATCTTTGTCTACCATCAATGCTTCTAGTTGATAAAATTGAATTTCATGAGATGCATCGGTCGCTTCATGTCTAAAAACTCTGCCAGGGATCACAATCCTAAATGGAGGGTTGTTTTTTTCCATAAAGCGGATTTGTACAGCCGAGGTCTGTGTCCGCATTAATTTCTTTTCACTTTTGTTATTTTTTTTATTGATAGTTTCTTTCTTATTCTTATTTTTTTCTGGTTTTAACCAAAGGGTATCTTGCATATCTCTTGCCGGGTGGTCTTTTAACATACCTAATCCATCGAAATTATACCATTCTGTTTCAATCTCAGGACCTTCAACCACTGAGAAACCCATCGTTTGAAAGATCTCAATAATTTTTCTCTGAATTAAAGTTAAGGGGTGTAAACATCCTGTTTCTATTTTTTTCCCCGGTATAGTAATATCAATTTTGTCCTTTTGGGATTCTAATTCAATAAGTTTCTTTTTTAGTTCTGCGGATTTTTTTTCTATTTCTTTTTCAAGATTAAGTTTTAGCAAATTTACTTCTCTTCCTATTTCCCTTTTTTCGGCTGTTTTTAAGTTTTTTAATGATTTAAAAATTTTTGATATAGATAGTCTAAAAGAGTTGATTTTAGACTATAAAATTCCTGAATTTAATCATTATTATATTTTTAAAAGAAAAAATATGGCAGAAGTTTATTTTTTAAATAAACCACTTCTAGTTAATGAGTTGAAATGGCAAATATAAATTATAAAAAGTTTTATAGGTTGCAAGATAAAGTTTTAGATATAGTATTTAATACAGAAAAAATTTTTTA
>Ga0164318_10003812_pt1 | contig 14349 bp, 12 predicted proteins | sample GuaBasSedimGuay9_FD_113734 | JGI IMG/M metagenome (GOLD analysis project Ga0164318, IMG submission 113734) | Subseafloor sediment microbial communities from Guaymas Basin, Gulf of California, Mexico - Guay9, Core 4571-4, 0-3 cm | ecosystem: Environmental > Aquatic > Marine > Hydrothermal vents...
GTTTTTCCTTTTATTTCTTTTGTAACACTCTGTATATCAAACAGTGTACGCCCACAAGATGGACAGGAAATATACTCTGTTTTACTAATACGTGAACGACTTGCTTGTAATATTCCGAATGAAAAATTTATACTGTTTATAGATAACTTTTTATTACTAAGCATAATTCCATCAATTAAACCATCAATTAATAATGGGCCATTATCAGCAGCTGCTTTTATTTGAAAGTCTTCATTAATAGAATCATTGTATTTGCTAAAAGATATTACCGGAAATTTTAAATTATTGTTGACAAGCCAATTAATAAATACACGTTTATCTGCAAAAGCATTTTTATTCTCAGATTCTAAAATAAGAACAACTGTTTCATCGTTTTTTACAGTTTTTAATAATTGCAAAGTATCAAAAGTATTAATTACTGCTATAAAATTTAAGTGCTTAGATCTTTTTTCAGCATTTATATAATCAGGAAGCGTATTAAAATAAGGATATTTGTTTGAATTATGTTCCCAAATTTTATAGTTTACGATTATTTTTAAGCCTTTATAAGAAAATTCTTTAAGTTTTGAATCACCTGTAAATAAATAATCAGGAGATAAATCTCCTCGCATCCAGGTTTTGTTATCTTCATTGTAGCTGAAATCGAGATCAGTTAAATCCTTTTCAGGTAGTTGTTTTTTCCAGCTAAAATCACCAATAACAATAGGTGGGTAATTAGAGCCAATTCCTGTTTGATTAAATGTTTCTCTTTTTAAATATTTAAACGGACTTTTATTTATTTTTAATTGGGGATGAATAGGAGTATGGTTTTTCCTATCATTAATGTAATCAATTATTTTTTTAGCAACGGGTACTTCTTTTTCAGGGTCTTCAGTTAGCGAAACTCTTACGGTATCGCCAATTCCATCGGCCAACAGGCTACTTATTCCAACAGTAGATTTAATTCTGCCATCTTCACCATCTCCTGCCTCTGTAACACCGAGGTGAACGGGATAACTCATACCGCTAATCAACATTTTTTGCATTAAAATCCGGTAAGCAAAAACCATAACCCTGGTATTGCTTGATTTTAAGGAAATAACAATCTGATGAAAATCTTCTCTTTGTGCTACATGCAGAAATTCCATTACAGACTCAACCATACCCAATGGAGTATCACCATATTTGTCAACAATTCTGTTAGAAAGTGAACCATGATTTGAACCTATTCTTAATGCTGTATTATTATTTTTACAAATGCTTATTAGTTTACTGAATTTTTCATCAATTTTTGTTAACTCAGCATTATATTCTTTTTCGGAGTATGATTTTGCCTTACCATTATTTCTGTCAACAAAATTTCCCGGATTAATACGCACTTTTTCAACAATTTGCGCTGCAGTTTCTGCTACTTTTGGATTAAAATGAACATCAGCTATAATGGGTTGCTTATAGCCTCTTTTCCGAAGTTCATCTTTAATATTTTTTAAATTTTTAGCATGACGTATCGTCTGAACCGTAAGTCTGACAAAATCAGCTCCTGCATCAAATATTTTAATACACTGCGCTACACTTGCTAGTGTATCAAGTGTATCTGTGTTTGTCATTGATTGAGTACGAATGGGTGATTGACCTCCTAAACTGCTGTTCCCAATTTTTACATTTCTTGTTTTAAAACGATCAAATTTATTTAAATTGTTGCAATATATATAGTCCATGCTTTAATTTTCTACAAATAATTATAATGAATCAAAAATAACAAATTATGTAACTATTCATTTTAAAAGGGCAGTTTCACGTAAAGAACGCTAAAAGATATCAATACGCAAAGAACGCTAAAAAATGAATGCAAAGCATTCATAAACTTTGCGAACTTAGCGTCTTTTTTAGCAATATTGCGAATATATATAATAAACTTTGTGTACTTTGCGTGAAAATAAGACAACTGTGTAGTTACAATTTATTTTCTTTATTTTGTATAATAAAGCTTTGATTTCTATATATTGTAGCAAAAACAGTTTAATAATTTAGCAATTTAACCATTTAGTTTTCATGTCAATAATAGTAAAAAATATTACCAAGCTATACGGAAATCAAAAAGCACTTAACAGTGTTTCTTTTGAAATAAAATCGGGTGAGATTGTTGGCTTTTTAGGGCCAAATGGTGCTGGAAAATCTACGATGATGAAAATTATTACCGGATTTATCCCGGCTAATGAGGGCGAGGTATTTGTAAATAATTTTAGTTCCAGTGAAAATTCTCTTGAAATCAAAAAGCTTGTTGGCTATCTTCCAGAACATAATCCATTATATCTTGATATGTACGTAAAAGAATATTTGGATTTTGTTGCTTCACTACATCTTCCAAAAAAAGAAATAAAACAGAGCGTAAAAGATACAATCCACATGACAGGGTTAAGTATTGAACAGAATAAAAAAATAGCCGCACTATCTAAAGGTTACAGGCAGCGTGTTGGGCTGGCACAGGCTTTAATTCATAATCCTGATGTATTAATTCTGGATGAACCTACCACAGGCTTAGATCCAAATCAAATTGTGGAAATTCGGAATCTGATTGGGCAGATTGGAAAAGAAAAGACGGTAATGCTTTCAACTCATATAATGCAGGAAGTTGAAGCTATTTGTGATAGAGTAATAATTATTGATAAAGGAAAAATTGTTGCTGATGAAACTCCGGATTCTATTAAAGAAAACAAAGCTGATAAATCTGCTACTATCATTGTTGAATTTGATCAGAATGTTCCGCTTGAATTATTAAAAAAAATTGAAGGTTCGGCAAAAATTGAACATCATAAAGAAAATATTTGGTTGATACAGAGCTTACCTGATAAGGACATTAGAAGTAACATTTTTAATTTTGCTGTTGAAAATAAATTAGCCGTATTGTCGATGCAAAAACAGGAAAAAAGCTTGGAGGAAGTATTTAAAATGCTAACAAGTTGATTGTTTTGAATTAAAAAGAGTTTGTATCTATTGCGAACCTAAAAAAAGACTAACTACTTGCATTAATCACCTCTTTTTTTTGACTAGTAAGAATCAAATTCCTTTGAACAATACAATATTATATTTATGTTTGCACAAAATTTAAGTGGAAAGATTTGATTGCTTGCAACCACAGAAAAAAAATGCTAAATAATGTTGCTTTCCAATCAAACTCTAAAGCTTGTTTAATATAATCCGTGTAATTTATTTACACAAATTGATAATCTAAAAAAATTATATATGTCTTATTTATTTACATCCGAATCAGTATCAGAGGGACATCCTGATAAAGTGGCTGACCAGATATCTGATGCCTTATTAGATGAGTTTTTACGTCAGGATTCAAATTCAAAAGTAGCTTGTGAAACATTAGTAACTACTGGCTTAGCTGTTTTAAGTGGCGAGGTAAAAACAAATGCTTACGTTGATGTGCAGAAAGTTGCTCGAAATGTTATCAATAAAATTGGTTACACCAAAGCAGAATATCAATTTGATGGTAATTCATGCGGTGTATTATCTGCAATTCATGAACAATCAGCTGATATTAATCAGGGAGTTGAGCGTGAAAGTGCTGATGAACAGGGTGCAGGAGATCAGGGAATGATGTTTGGTTATGCAACAAATCAAACGGATAACTATATGCCCATTGCGCTTTATATTTCTCATATTTTACTTGAGGAGCTTGCGGCTATTAGAAGGGAGGAGAAAGAAATGACCTACCTAAGACCTGATTCAAAATCGCAGGTAACTGTTGAATATGCAGATGATAATACACCTATACGTATTGATACTGTGGTTATTTCAACTCAGCATGACGATTTTATGTCTCCTGAAAGTGATACCGTAGAGGCGCAGAAAGCTTCAGACGATAAAATGTTAGGGAAGATATATGATGATATGAAATATATTCTTATTCCCAGGGCATTAAAACGACTTCCGGAAAAAATACAAAAACTATTTAGCCAGAAATACAGATTACTTGTTAACCCAACTGGTAAATTTGTTATTGGTGGTCCTCATGGAGATACAGGCTTGACAGGTAGGAAAATTATTGTTGATACTTATGGTGGTAAAGGTGCACATGGTGGTGGTGCTTTCTCAGGAAAAGATCCTTCAAAAGTTGACCGTTCTGCTGCTTATGCTACTCGTCATATTGCAAAAAATCTTGTAGCTGCAGGTGTTGCTGATGAAATTCTGGTTCAGGTAGCATATGCTATTGGTGTTGCTGAGCCGGTAGGTTTGTATGTTAATACTTACGGAACATCAAAAGTAAATATGAGTGATGGTGAAATTGCCAAAGTAGTAAAAGGTATTTTTGATATGAGACCTGCAAAAATTATTGAGCGTTTAGGTCTTAGATATCCTATTTATTTACCGACAGCATCATATGGTCATATGGGAAGAGAACCTTATACAAAAGAAGTGACTCTTAAATATAATGGCTCAACAGAAACTAAAGAGGTTCAATTTTTTGCATGGGAGAAATTAGACTATGTTGATAAAGTTAAAGCAAAGTTTAATTTGTAGATAATCAGAAAACAATATAAAAGGCTTGCTTTGCAGGCCTTTTTTGATTATATCTTTTAGTATTGATTGGTTTTTAAGAAAACCGAACCTGAATAATTCATGCGTTTTTTCTTTGTTGGAATTGAGGCGTCGAATCTTGAAGTTGAATGCTTATACTACGAAAGGTTCGTAACGAAAAGTCCGGCAAAGAAAAAATGCACCTTTGGTAAATTTATTAGTTTTTAATATCCTTCTTGTTTTTCGCTAAGTCACTGAATTGTAGACTATTAAAAGTGAAGCTTATAAATTTATGAATTAATCAGGCTAAAATAACTTACCTTTGATATTGATAACTAAAAAAATAAAAATGGAGTTAAAAGTAAAACACGGAATTGATAATTTACTGTTTGGAGTATCAAAAGAATTTGTTGAAAAAACATTAGGTAAATATGATGAAAAATATACCGATGAAGATGATAATATTAAATATCAGTACAATAAATTGAAACTAACACTTACTTTTTATAAAGAGGCTGGTTATAAACTTGCCTATATAAACTGTTCAAGTGAAGAACTTACGCTTTTAGGGAAAAAACTTATTGGGCAGGATATTGCAAGTGTTTTAAGTTTTCTTGAAGAAAACGGTATGGAAGATTTTGAATATGAGAATTACGACTCTTTCGCTACAAATACAAATGAAGATAACTGGTTAGTTCTGAATGAGGAATATGGCGAACTTAATGAAGTAGAAATTGGTGTAATTATTAATGATGATGACGAATATGAATGGAAAGCATAGCTTGATTTGTATGTAGTAAGTAAAAGTCAAACGATGCCTGTCTCCTGTACTTTGAATATCTTGTCATTCTATAGTCATTTGTCGTCATTTAGTAATTATTCTGAATGTATTGCAAAATGACTACTGAATGACAGCAAAGCTAAATGACAAAAAATGACCTGTTATTTAATACAAAACAGATGATGTTATGTTTATTGATTCTTTAAACCATAGCTATAACAAAATACAAAAAAATGTCACTACCCTATAGTTATAAAAATAAAATTGAAATTCCAGAATCAGAGGATGTTGATGTTGTGTATGCAGTTGATTTGTATACAGATTATATAAGGAGTAAAGGGTTTAGTGAATTTAAACAAGAAGAAGGTTTTATTCATTTTACATCTGATTATTCATTAGTAAATTTTAAGTATCCAGTTCAGATAGAAATTAAAAAAGCGGAACTAATTACTGTTGAATATGAGATTCACCTTATGCAGCTAATTAAGATTACAATTGCCCTTATCATTTTTATTGCCCTTTTCTCTAGTTTTGGAATGAGTGGTTTCTTATGGTTTTCGTTTATTTTCTCAACAATTTTTTTCTTAGTAAACCTTATGTTTGCAGATAGTCATATTCAAAAAGTCATAAAATCATCATATCTGTATTTATCATTAAATTCACCTGAGGGAGAGGGGTTTACTGAGGAGCAAAAAGAGTGGATGAGTGATAAAAACCGATGTTCAGCTTGTGGTGAAGAAATAACAATTTATGATTTGAATTGTCCGGATTGTGGTCTTAAACTAAAGCAAAGTAAATATACAATACCTCTGGATGTAACAAAATACCAGGAAAAAAGGTTTAAATATCATTATAAGCGTAAGGATTAAAAGTTTTCAATTGATTTTTTAACTGTCCATAGTCTTACATATTTGTTGAACCTACATTCATAACTATCTTGTGAACATTTCTATCATTTTGTTCTTTATAAACAAAAATCATGAGTAGAAAAATATCCGCACATTATGTATTCCCAATTAGTTCAGAACCAATAAAAAATGGGATTATTGAACTTGATGAAAGTGGAGTTATTATCAATATTATAAATCCCGGTAAGGAAATAAAGGAAATTGCCGGTGTAGAGTTTTACAGCGGAATACTTGTTCCTGGTTTTGTTAATGCGCATTGTCATATTGAACTGTCTCATTTGAAGGGTGTTGTTGTAGAGGAAACGGGCTTACATAATTTTATCACCCAAATAAGCAGAGTCAGAATTGCTGATGAGGAAACCATTCTGAAAGCAATTAATAAGGCAGATTTAGAAATGAAAAAAAATGGGATTGTTGCAGTTGGTGATATTTCTAATAAAAATCATAGCATTGAAATTAAAAAGGATAGCACAATACATTACCATACATTTATTGAACTTTTTTCACTCAATCCGGACAAAGCAAAAACAGTTTTTGAATCAGGTAAAAAACTAGAAAAAGAATTAAGAAATAATGATTTAAGTTGCTCAATTGTACCACATACACCCTATAGTGTTTCAAAAAAGTTATTTCAGTATATTTTTAATAACGCAACGAAAAACACAAATCCTGTTAGTATGCATAATCAGGAAAGTGTATCTGAAAATGAACTTTTTATTAACAAAACAGGAAGTATATTTAGGAGTTTATCGAATATGGGAGTTGACTTTTCGCATTTTAAACCAACAGGAAAAAACTCGCTGGAATCAGTAATTAGAAACTTTAAAAAAGAGAACAAATGTTTATTGGTACACAATACATTTTCATGTGCGCATGATATTGCCATTGCCAATGAATATTTTGATGAGGTTTATTGGGTATTTTGTTCTAATGCCAATTTGTATATTGAAAACCGTTTGCCGGATATTCCACTATTTCATAAACTAAAGCAAAAATGTACTATTGGAACAGATTCACTTGCATCAAACCACCAATTATCCGTATTGGATGAATTAAAAACTATTCAGGCAAACTTTCCACAAATACCATTAGCTGAAATTTTAAAATGGGCTACACTTAACGGTGCTGAAGCTTTAAATCTATCTGATAAAATAGGTAGTTTTGAAATAGGTAAAAAACCGGGTATAAACCTTATTAGTCATATTAATTTTGAAAAAATGCAATTGAAACCAGAAAGCAAAGTGAAAGTTTTGGTTTAACCCACCAGTGGGTTAAATTCACCTATGCTTGCATTGTACAAAATGAATTCTTTCCAATTTATGCCCTGTGAGCTTACTAATTTAGTAGTATTAATCTTTACTCTTTTAATCCATCGATTACTTGTGGGCTTTTATAAATAAAAGAGTAAAAAATTAAAGAAACAAACATAAACATGATTGATATGGCAAACAGTTCGTTATAAAAACCGGGTGTTTTAAATGCCAAAACACCAAGAATAATAGGTATCCAACCTAAAAAAGCAAATATGGTTGAAACAATTTTCCCTCTAAAAAACCATTCAGATATTATAACAAAACTTAGTGCAAGGCTACCCCATTTAATCCATGTAAAAACAAAAAGGGCATCTATATCATCCTGAAAGCTTCCTGATATAAGGCTTTCAGTAATCGTAATTAGTTTAATGTTTTCTAACCAATCAGTGACCATTGCCAAAACAGCTAAAACCATTACTGCTACAAAAATCTTTTTACCTGATATTTTTACTAATTTTTGGGCAAACAGGAAAAGAAATAATGCATAAACAAATGCATAAATAAAATCAATTTTATTAGCAAAATCCATTTTTTGAACCAAATTATCATCAGGAAGTAAACCTTTTGTCATTCCAAATAGCTGTTGTGTTTCTTTAACTGTTTCTACAAATTCAAAATAAATTATAGGTGTTTGAAAGCCTTTTGCCATGTACGGAACATGTTTAGGAAAAGATGCCATTAAAAATAATCCTAATAGTATTAATATAATACCTACATATCCTGCTGTAATAAAGGGTCTATTTGTTTTCATTTTTTAGTATTGGTTTATTATTATTTTATTTTACAAACGTATAATTTGTGTGTCCATAAAGTCAAGAGTTTGAACTAGAAAGTTCGAATTTAAAGCCTGCCCCGTATTTTTATCAGGGGCGTGTGATAAATCTAAACCACAGAATACTAGTGTATTTGAGGATTTAGATTTTGAGCAACAACGCAGAAGTCGGACTTTGTAGACAAACTCTAATTAATTTTGCATTATGGGCTTTAAGCCTAAAAAAGTGCCAAAAACACTTGATTCTTGTGCAATAAGTGTGTCAGCTATATTTGTATTATTCCAAAGTTCCAGCTTCACTTCCTCAGTATATGTTTTATCATCACTTTTAATAGTTATATAGTATTTTTCATTTCGCTTTTTAATTCTAAATGTATTTTCATTTTCCAGACGTTCATCTTTAGGCCAGTAGGCTGGTTTGTTTGTGTCAGAAGCATTCAGCTTACCCGCATCTTTCCATCTAAAAACAGAATATTTATATTTGGTTTTATAAACAGGTATTTGTTTATATTTTGTTGCTTCATATGTTTCATCAACATCTTCATAAACGGGCTGCTCTTCGTAAATGTCCTCAAAGTAACCATTTCCAAGGTCTTTTTCGCCTATTTTTACTTGTTCGGTTCCAACTTGCTTTTGTATGGTACGTGTTACTGTTTCAGTTCCATCTTCAATTTGATTATAATGGTGAACAGCTCGGTAGGAATCAATCTTTTCACCACCTTGGGGGATTTGCCAGTCATCTTCAACGACTTTCCTGTTTTCTTCAATTTCAAGAGACCTTTCCCACTTAAAGCCAATTACCGCAACATTAATGTCGGTAGTAAACTGTGCAAGAATTGCAAATAAAACAATAAATGCAATAAAGCCCCAAAGTACTCTCTTAAACCCTTTGCTTAATTTTAATGATTTTTTTTCTTTCTTTGGTTTTTTATTGAATAAGTGAATTTTTTCTTTCAGGCTTTCATCACCATCAGTTTTATCACGGTCGTTACCACATGACTGGCATATATTATCTGAAACTTTATTGTGTCCGCTACAAAAAGAGCAAACCCAATCAGCTCCACTTTTTGCATCTTTTATTTTACCAGAATCTTTAACAATTTCTGAATCATCGGCTAGGTAAAATACTACATTTTTCGGACGAGCAGCCCCGCATTTATCACAACGGGTATTAGGCCCTTTAACTCCAACATAGCCACACTGTACACAATCCCATCTTCCAATTTTTATTGCCATAATTAGTGTAAAAATAATATATTTTATAACATATCTAATATTTATAGAATAATTTGTAGCATACAATCAAATCTTTACTTTTATCCCACCTTATTAAATCATTACGCTACAAACCTAAATTTACAAAAAAAACTATTAACCTTAAATGTATTGTAATGAGTAATGAAAAAATTGTAGGAAAAATAAACAGCTTTGGTTGTGAATATAAAGTACTTAAGGATACTGATAAAGATTCTTGTTATGTTCAGGATTGTCATGGAAATGAATTTAAATTGACAAAATCTGCAAAGCAGGCTGATAAAGACATTATAGAAAATGCCCGAAAATTATTAAAATCAGCAGGCCTGTAATTTAAAAAGGTACCTTCAATAAAAAAAGGCTTCCTTAATTAGTTTGTCTCGTCAGTTTTTTTGCAATAATTTATTTTTTAACATTTTGTTAAAAGTCAGCAGTTCTCAGTCAGTAGACTTTGTTGAGTTACTGTATACTGTGGTCTGTTTACTGCCAACTTCTGCAAATCTTAAAAAAAGTTCCATATACCAAAAAAAGTTAAAAGTGAGACATTATGGACAGTATCTAACTAGTTCAAAGCAACGATTATTTAAAATACCGGATAAAAATATGAGGGAACAACGATTTCTGAAATTTTTGTAGATGCAAAAGAATAGTTTTTAGCTAAGCTAATTCATTTTTTTTCACTAAATTGCATCATAACTAAAAATCAATTGTTTATGAATATTCAGTCAATAATAGATTCTGTTACTGTATTTAAAGACAGAGCATTAGTAGAACGTGTTGCAAAAACAGAGCTGAAAAAAGGAGATCATAAAATAGTATTTGAAAACCTACCATTAGGTATTGATCCAGACTCAATACAAATTAATGGGAGTGCTAATGTTATTTTGCAGGATGTAAAATTGAAAAATGTATACTTAAAATCCTCATCAGATACTGAAAGAAAAGAATTAGAGGATGAATCACAGAGGCTGAAAGAATTAATTGCAGAGATAAAGGATAATGTAGAAAATTTAAATGGGCAGAAAATATTTTTGCAAAATATGGCAGCTACTGCTTCTGAATCTCAAAAGAAATCAATTTTTGTGTTAATGCCACCGGAAAAGCTATTGGCAAATTTGGAATATTACCGGAAAAGCCTTGATAAAACTGATACACAAATAAGGAAACTACTAAAAGAAAAAACAGATCTGAAAGATAGTTTGCAGATAATTATTAATGAGCAGGATAGGTTTAATAATAAAGGATTAACGGAAATGCTTCAGCTTGAATTAAGCTTGTTTGTTGAAGAGGATACAAATGTTCATTTAAAATTATCATATATTATTTTTAATGCTTCGTGGAAACCTGTTTATGATTTAAGGGCTTCATCGACAGAAAAAAAAATGAATGTTTCGTATAATGCTGTTGTATCACAAAAAACAGGTGAAAAATGGGATGATGTTCATTTAAAATTATCAACAGCTCAGGCTCATCTTTCAGCAACTCAACCAGAACTCTCTCCATGGTTTATTGATTTTTATGTTGAACCAGTTATTCGTAGTTATTCTGAGGATGATATGATGTTTAGTAAAGCGGGCATGAAAAGATCAAAAAAGAAGATGGCACCAAAGGTGGCTGCAAAATTAGACATGATGATGGCTGAAGAAGTTGCAATGCCAATGGCTAAACCTGTTGCAAAAGTTGAAACGGGAGCTACTTCTGTTGTTTTTGCTATTCCGGGTATAAATTCAATAATAGATAATGGCGAAGAACATAAGGTTGGCATTTCCGTATTTGAATTTGAAGCAGATTTTCAATATAATAGTGTCCCCAAAATGTCTCCTTTTGCTTTTTTAACAGCGAAGGTTAAAAATACCTCTGATTTTCCTATGTTAGCAGGTAAGACAAATGTTTTTCTTGATAATAACTTTGTTACAAATTCTCATATACCATTAGTCGCTCCAAATGAAGAATTTAAAACATCACTTGGAATTGATGAGGGAATCAAAATTGAGCATAAATTGCTTAATAAATTTCATAAAGACGAAGGATTATTTAGTAAAAAGGCCAAAATTAGTTATGAATATAAAATCATTGTCAAAAATAATAAGGGTTCTGATGAAAAAATTGTAGTTGAGGATCAAATTCCGATTTCACAAAACAATGACATTAAAGTAGAACTAGTTGAGCCTAAATATAAAGAGGATACGGAATTCTTGAAAATTTCTGAGTCAAAGTTCCTAAAGTGGAAGATTAATCTAAAGGCTGAAGAAGAACATATAATTCCTATAAAATTCCTTGTAGAATATCCACAAGAAGAAACAGTTGTTGGAATTTAAGGCCACCTCTAATAATTAATTTACAGCAAGATTAACTCCGTTGAGGGCTAAAGCCGTTTTCAGAGTTTTTCATAGACAATGGAAATTTTTGAAGTACTATCGGGATAATACAATAAAATTTGCAGAAGTATATGGAGAACTCTGAAAACCCAATGGGAACAAATATAACAAACAATCTGACTGTGTTAAAATATTTTTATATAGCTACGGCTATTAAAAAATATTTATGCCTTGCATCTTGTTCACTATATTTATTTCTTGTCACAAAGTAATTAATAGAGGTGGCCTTAATAAATGGTGAAAAAATCTCGAACAATCGTCTTTTTTTTATATCTTTGGCTTTTTGAGGGTAATGAAAATAACATAATCTGCGATAGTTGATGTTTTTTTGGATTGTGTGAAAAAATACAGGAGTTTTATGATCAAAGATCTTATAATGGCTGGCAACAAAACAAAGCCAGACGTTCATTTTAGTTATGAAAAAGGTGAATTAACCATTGAGGGAAGATGTATTTTGGAATATGCTGAAATTATTTTTGAACCAATGACAGATTGGCTTGAAAAGTATCTTGAAGAGCCAATTAAAAAAACAATAATAAATTTAAGGCTTGAATATTTTAATTCGAGTACAGCAAAGGCTTTAGTGCGATTTTTGCTGCAAGTAAAAGAAGGTCTTGAAAAAAAATCAGACTTACTTGTAAATTATTATTATGATGATGAAAATATATATGAGTATGGACAGGATTTTCAGGAAGTGATAGGAATATCGTTTAATTTTATAGAAAAGGACTTTCATGCATAAATAAATGGATTAGGATTATCAGTTGTTGTTTACCTTTGTTATAATTTATACTTTAAAATTTTGTAAGCTAACATAAAATCCTTTTTAAAGGGTTTATTAATAAAGAGTAAAATGGAAAGATTACTTTCTGGCGCAACTCAAAAATCGCCATTAATACATATGGATCCGGCTAAAGGTTTGATTGAAATTATGGGCAGGTCAACTCCGGAAGATACAGAAAAGGTTTTTAGACCTATTATTAGTTGGGTTGATAAATATGTTAAACAGCCCAAGGAAAAAACGATTGTAAATTTTCATTTTGAATATTTTAATTCAAGCACTACCAAAGCATTAATGAGGTTTGTTAACAAACTGGTTATTTTGGATAAGGATGAATCATTAGAATTGGAAATAAACTGGTTGTATTTTGATGAAGACATGTTGGAATACGGTCAGGATTTTGAAGAGCTTTCGGGTTTATCATTTAATTTTATTGAAAGCGACTATTCTAACATCAATTTTGATATTAAATCATACTAAAACCTACACACATAAGAAACAAAAATGCCGAAATTAAGTTTCGGCATTTTTAGTTTTTGGAGTTTGAAATGAATAAAATATCCAAATCCTATTTATTTGCGCTATTGGCAATTTTGTTCTGGTCAACTGCAGCCGTTGCTTTTAAAATGGCACTTAAATATATGGATTTTATCCAGTTACTCTTTTTTTCATCCCTTACTTCTTTCCTGTTTTTACTCATTATTATTATTCTAAAAAAGGAATTTAAAACCTTATTCACATATTCTAAAAAGCAATATTTAAATTCAGTAATGTTAGGATTTTTAAATCCTTTTGCCTACTATTTGGTGTTATTAAAGGCATATAGCATTTTGCCAGCACAACTGGCGCAACCACTAAACTATCTTTGGCCAATTATGTTGGTACTACTTTCTGCTCCGTTGTTGGGGCAAAAACTTAATTACCGAAGTTTGATTGCTATTTTTATAAGTTTTTTTGGAGTTTATTTAATTAGTTCCCGAAACCAAGCTTTTAGTCTGGAAATTGACCAGCCTTTTGGTATTTTATTAGCTGCTGGCAGTTCAATTATATGGGCGTTATTTTGGATTTATAATGTAAAAGATAAACGTCCGGAAATACACAAACTGGTATTAAGTTTTTTCTTTTCCCTTTTCTTTATCATAATAGCTTTATCTTTATTCTCATCTTTTGAGATACCTGAAACTAAGGGGCTTATTTTTGCATTTTATATAGGTCTGTTTGAGATGGGTGTAACTTATGTTTTATGGTTAAAAGCATTGCAGTGTGCTGATAGAAGTGACAGAATCAGTAATCTTGTTTTTATTTCTCCTTTTTTTTCATTAATATGGATTTATTTAATACTCGGTGAAAATATTTATAACACTACTATTGCTGGTTTGGTTTTTATAATTTTAGGTATTTTTGCTAATCGCATATTAATTAAAAAAACTAGTTCGTAAATTTACAGGTACTTAACATAAATTTAAACGAGTGAAGAAAGAAAGAATAATATTAGGTATTGACCCCGGAACAGCTGTTATGGGATATGGCTTGGTTAAAGCCAATGGTAAAAATCCTGAGATGATTACCATGGGAGTACTTGATTTACGGAAACTAAAAGACCACTACCTTAAACTACAAAAAATATTTGAACGTACTCTTCAGCTAATTGATGAA
>Ga0164318_10003813_pt1 | contig 14349 bp, 24 predicted proteins | sample GuaBasSedimGuay9_FD_113734 | JGI IMG/M metagenome (GOLD analysis project Ga0164318, IMG submission 113734) | Subseafloor sediment microbial communities from Guaymas Basin, Gulf of California, Mexico - Guay9, Core 4571-4, 0-3 cm | ecosystem: Environmental > Aquatic > Marine > Hydrothermal vents...
AGCTATATTAATGGGATATAGAGGAGGATTATTGCTCATTAATTGTAACCAATCTACAGATATAATTAAGATAAATATAGATGGAGGTACTGTGGATATAGATTCTTCTTGTACTGATGGAATTATTATGATTATAGGTACAGGGAAAATAGGTACTGATGATTCCAGTGGTTCCTGTGTAGTGAATACAGATAATCTTATAAATAAAGCTGCTATTGCTGAAGAAAATTGGAATGGCATAAACTTGGTGACTCCCTAATGCCTACTCCAGCAGAAGTATTATTAGAAGCATCTAGTTTAAATTCAGGTACTCCGTGGGAGTTGTTAAATTCTATTGAAGAAGGAAGTGGTGAAGGATTTGTACTTGTAGATACTGTGGAGGTAGAATTAGTGGCTGAAGAATATGATGTTGAAATAGTGGATAATTCCTTTGATGTTGAATTAGTGGATAATACTATCGACATTGAATTTGTAGAAAGTACTATTGATGTGGAGATAGAATAATGCAAATAACAAGATATAGAGGAGATACAAAACCTATTGTATTTCAATTTTGGGAAGATAAAGAAGCAGAAATAAAACTTGATATTACTGGATTTTCTTTTAAATTCTCTGTCAATAAAAAGAAAAATCCTATAGTTGGAGTTGATGATCCAGAATTTACATTAGATTTTGAATTAGTGGGTTTAGTTACTGATGGTAAAATAAGATTCACACCTTCTGCTGTTCAAATGGATTTAGAAATTTTAGATGCTCCTTATTATTATGATTTAGAAATAACAGATGCAGAAGGGTTTATATCCACAGAACTTTTAGATAAGTTTAAAATTATTCAGGATATAACTAAATAATAAGGTACTAAAATGGAAAATAGATTAGAAAAAGTTGAAGATAAACTTAGTGATATTAAAGCGGATCAATCAGCTATTCGAACAAGTGTTACTATGATGGAAAAAACTTTAACTGAACTTGCTGATGTTCGATCAGAACAATTGCATATTATGAAACAGCAAGAAGAGTATAAGCAGGATCATGATGAAATTTTTACTCGACTTCGTAAAGCTGAACAGGGAAGGGCTTCTTGTGATGAAAAACATAAATTTATAAAAAATGATGTAATTGCTTTAAAGAAAAATCAAAGATGGGGAATAGTTCTTATTATTGGTTCTTTTTTATCTTTAATTATTAAAAAAACTTTTTTTTAAGGAGGCTCTATAATGAAAAAATGGATAAGTTTATTTTTAGTATGGTTATTTTTATCAGGATGTTCTGCTTTTACAAAAGATAATTATACAGAAGGCTTTAAGCCTATGTATGAAAAACATGCAGAAGAGGATTCTAAAAGAATAATTGGACAAGCAAACGCTATTGCAGTTATCTCAAGTAATGTTGCTTTTTCTACTCCTGTAGAAGCTGCTCTGTATCGTGTCATAGCTGTTCAAGCTGTTAGGGATATTAAACCTCGATCTTTTAATATTCAAGCTCCTACAACAGGATATGATGTTTTTAATACAATAGCAGGAGGATTGCCTATGGCAGTATTAGGATTAACTTCTTATGGTATTGCTAAAAAAGGATATCAATATGGTGGAAGTACTTCTGTAGAAGCTCAAGAAATGCATGTTACAGAATCATTTAATAGAAATGATACTTCTTTGGCAGGCACTGAAAATAATCTTGATATAAGTCAATCAGCTAGACCTTCTACTACCTCTAATTTAATGGAGTAATCATGAATGAAATTAAGCCAGCTTTTAAAACTCTTGAAGGACAATCAGTACTTACAGTCATTATTGGTTGTTTATATTTTTTATATAGTAGCATTACTGGTAGTGATACTACTATCCCTGTAGATCAAGCTGTACAGATTGCTAGAGAAGCAGTTGGGATTATGCCTTCTGTAGTTACGGATATAGTAGAAGGAGTAGAAGTTCCAGCCTTACTTATATTCATCTATAAGATCCTTGATCGATTTATTACTGCTCGGACGGAATTGAAGAAATGAAATTTAAAATCCAATATTTTCATGACATAATGTTTATAACAGAAGAGTCTTTTAGATTCTGTAATAAAACTTTTCTTTTTTATCCATCATTTTGCGGGGCTGGAAAAGGTATTGGAGACAAAATTATTCCAGAAAAAATGTATGGACTTAAAGTATCTCCAGCTTGTCATATTCATGATGATATGTGGGATAAAGCATCTGACACATTTTTTGAATTTATGCTTACTAACATGATTTTCATTTTTAATATTTGGATGATTATTATTCATTCCAAAGGAAATAAATTTATAAAAATGCTTAGATGTTTACGAGCTGTAACATATTTTACAGGAGTATTTATTTTTGGTAGGAGTGTATTTAAAAAATTAAAAAAGGATCAATATAATGCCTAGTTTTGGAAAAAATTCAGAAAGAAATTTGGAAACTTGCCATACTGATATCCAAATTATATTGAGAGAAGCAATCAAGACCATTGATTTTTCAGTAATTAGTGGACATAGGGGGCCAAAAGAACAAAATGAAGCTTTTATCTCAGGTAATTCTAAACTCAAATACCCGGAATCTAAGCACAATGGATTCCCATCTAAAGCAGTAGATATTGTTCCCTATCCTTGTAATTATAACGATCTCGGTTCTTTTTATCTTCTTGCCGGATATATTACTAGAGTGGCAGAGGAAAAAGGAATTAAGATAAGACATGGGGGTGATTGGGATGGTGATTGGAAAACTAAAGATCAGACATTTAATGATCTAGGCCATTTTGAAATTGTAACCTAAATTTTTATATGAGACCAAATAATCCCATTTTTAATATTATATAATGTTTTTTTAGTTACTTTAATTTCTAATTTATCCATAACTTGATTTACTGTATATTTTTCTTTAAACATTCTTTTTATATTTTTGATTATTATATCAGAAAGTTTTCTATTCCTGATATTCTTCTTCTTCTTCTTCTTCTTCTTGAGCAGATAAGGAGTTATTTCAGTTGAAAGAGTAGTACTGAAAATAATGCCTAAAGGGGGATTTATAATTTTAATCCCCCTTTTAACTTTTTTACCAATAAGACAAGAAGAACATACCAACCAATTATTACTTTCAAATCCTTTTCCAGTTATTATTACTTTTCTTTTGCCTTTGTTTTTTTTAAATAATCCTGCATTTTTTTGATGGACTAAACAAGTATTAATGAATGATTCTTCAGTCATTATAATTGTAGCTTTTCTATTAACAGGACATCCTCTAAAAAGCAATATTCTTTCTTTTTCTTCAGGAGTTATTTTAGTCTCAACACTTTTATTTAAAGTGTATCCAGATAATCCTATGGTTGGTATGTTATATTTATCCATTATATTTCCACTATTTTATAACAGGCATGATCCAATTTCTGTTTATGAATTCATCCCTTATTGGAGCCATAAGATTAATCATTGCTCCATAAGCAGCAGAATCGCACCGAAGATTAAATACATGACTCCATTCAGGTATAGAAGCAGTCATTACAATCTTTGTAGCTGTTTGATTAGGAAGAACAACCCTTGCATTTTGTGGAGACATACCTGCTTTTCTTAAAAATCGATAATCTGTTTCTGCATTTCTCATGGATTGCAAAAAACAAGAATCAGCTGGAGATACTTCGTTTCCGTCTAAATTAGATTCAAACCAAGAAGGAGTAATGAATAACATATTACCATCATATTTAACGTATCGTTGGCTTTCTTGACAATAACTAGCAGGGCGATGTCTTACTAATTCGTGGGTAACTGCTCGATCCGTTATAAACTCTACTGTGACCATTTGTAAAGGCAGGGGAATCTTCTGAGGATCGGTAACAATTTCAAAATAAGGATTGTCATTTATAAAATCAAAAATAGCATCTATAGAGGATAATTTTAATTGCTCCATCCAGGCACGAAAATTCCCTCCTGCATAAATTTTATCTTTCATTATAAAAGAATGAAGATAAGGAGAATTCATACTACCACGAACATCTGCAAGTTCTTTTTGTGGATTTGATACAGTATCAGTAGTTGTTATAACCAAATTAGAATGTTCAATAACAGCAAAATGTTTCCTTGCTATGATACCATTAACAAATTTTAATCCTGATCCTTCTATGATTCTGTCCTCAGATCGATAGCAAACTCTCCCTGCTTTTTCAATCCAAAGAATAGCTTCATTTAGACTAGTTGGACATTGTCCCCATATTTCACTTGATTGATTAATCAATTTCATTTACTTTTCTCCTTGGTTATTCTATAACCATTGAATGTTTTTGTACTTCTGTTATTTCAGAAATACAATTATTTCTGACTACATGAAATCGTTTATCTGCACTATATCCCATTTTAGATTCATGAGTAACCATAATGATTTGTAATCCAAGTTCTTCACTTAGAATTTTAACCATTTCAGATGCCCGTTCCATTCTTCTACCATCTAAATACCTAAAAGGTTCATCAAGGATAAGAGTATTCCTTGTATTGCCTAAAGACCAATAAGCAATTCGAAGAGCAATAGATATTATATCAGCTTCACCAAATCCATTAGAACCAAGAGGATCTCTTAAATTTCCTCTATCTTCTAATTTCAAATCACACTCAGTGGTGTTTCTCCTTGTAACAAATGTAACCTTAAATTTTTTAGCTTCATCCAAGAATACAATCTTAAGGGCTTTTGATACAATTTTTTCTATGTGTTCTTCTAAATTTTTCTGAGTTATTTGGGCAGATTTTTGAATAAGAATTCTCGCCTCATCATGATTCACAAGATCAAGTTCAGTAAATTCAATGGCATCATCTACATTCTGAAGTTCAGAATCAAGCATCCGTTGTTCAGCAAGATAGTCATCGATCTTTGTACGGATTTTCACGATTATTCATCTCCTATTAAATGAGGAAATTCATCTTCAAAATCATTGATTTTTTCTTCAAGGCTGATAGAAAGATCATCAAGTTTCTTATTCAATTTCTTAATGGAAGCTTTTGCTTTGGTTATAGTAGAATACCCTAAATCATTTAGGGATTCCATTTTAGCATCAAGCTTACCCTGAAACCTCATTTTCTTTTTCTCTTCAGCCTCTAAAGAAGTTTTAACTTTTTCTAACTTATCAAGAATATCCATTAACTTTCTCCTTAACTATATTAAGTATATTTTGTACATCTTTAGTTACTCCACTAATTTTAATAACATCCTGTAAAACATCCCAGAATTGTACATAATCTTGTTTAGAATCAAATGAGGATATCAATTCTTTTAGTTCTTGACTGTATTCCTTTCTATCATCTTCAAGGAGAGCCTCGTTATCAAAAACATCCTTTTCAATTGGGATCTCCTTCATTTCAATACTGCCATTAGTATAAAGATAAACTCTGGGTTTGAAATCTATTTTGTCCTTAGAGGCTCTCATGATGGGGCCAGGGTTACAGAGAATACAATCTTCAGAAATGTGACAATGAGATACATGATAATCACCAGTAACAATTAAATTATGATATTCGTGTAATTCTTCCATCATATCTTTTGCTGAAATAGCATCTTCCATAAAGAAAGGTGGTTTATCAGGAGTTACTGGAGTATGTATTATAAGAATTTCACAATTTTCTTTAGGCATTTCTTCTTCCCAACCTACTCCACGTATCTCTTGATTATTTGGAATTTCCACTACATCAGCAGAAATTAAAGCCCCTAAAGGAGTATTAGCTAAATCAGGATTGTGAAAATGCAAATCATGTTGTCCAGGAACAACATAAATTCTATGTTTGAATTGTTTAAACAATTCAATATACATTATAAGTAACCAATAAGGACAACGAGGAGCATCAAAAATATCACCAGCAACAATAATATCCGCTTTATGTTTAGTTGCTAATTTTAATATCCAATCAATCTTTTTGAATTCAATCATGGCATATTCATCTTTTCGTATTCTTGGAGCTGTTGCTCTGATATGCCAATCTGCAGAGAGAATGTAGTTCATAATGTCTCCATTTTAGTACCACAAGTTGGACAATTACCGTTTTCAATAAGAAAAGATGTGTATTGAGATTGCAAGTCATCAATTTTAATACTCGATTGATCAATTTCTTCTTTAAAATTTTCAACATGATGAATAATAAAATTTAAACTTGCAATCTCATCTTTAATATCTTCATTAAGCTGTCTCATTGACGTTATATCATCTAATCTATCCTTATCAGGTAGTCTGATATTGTTTATATCTTTTTTGAGTTGTGAACAGTCATCAACAAGTTTTTGTAATTTATGGATATCTTCTTCAACATTAATGAGTTCTTCTTCTACTTTGAAGATTTCATTAATTTGTGGAATAGCAGATACATCTTTACAAAAACTTATCTCCTGTTTGATGCCCATAATAGAATGAATAAGAGTTTCTATTGTAAGAATTTTTATTCCTATTTCATCTACAGAGGCACTCAGGATTTCGATTTTAGTATAATCAGCATCAGCTTGTTTAACCCAATCAAGATTATCTAATCTTTCATTCAAATCAGTACTACGGCTTATCAGGATATCAAAAGATTTCTTTTTCTCCTTATGCATTGAATTAATAGTAGTCTGAGCAGCATCCATTTCTTCAAGTCCAGATACTTTATTGAACATTCTTGCTACTTGTCCTGGACTATTCATAAGCATAAAGTAAAAATCTTTTTGGGCTTGAAGATTTACTTCATTCATATTTACTAAAGTAGATACTTGTTCAGGTACTTTACCACGAAGGGCTTTAAATGTTTCTTCCGTTTCTGTTAGAAAATATTCATTTTTATTATTAGCTCCTCCACGAAGCCTTGCAATTCCATGATCATTTTCAAATACAATTCCAGCAGTACAAAGACCTTCAGAGACATAGGATAACATCTCTTCCCCTGGAGAATTATTAAAAATCCAATCAAATCCACGTATTATTGAAGATTTGCCATGTCCAGAAAGTCCTGTAATAATATTAACACCAGGATCAAATTCTAAAGTACATGATTTATATGATTCAAAATGAAATAATTCTAAATATTTAATCGTCATAAAATATCTCCATAAATGATTTTAATTGATTATGTAATACATCTTTAGAAAAATTATTATCAATACGAAAATCGGTTAAAAAATCTATTTTTTCAGAGGAATGGTATGATTTTCTTTCTCCTCTAATTATATGAATAACTTTACCACCAAGATCATGAATAAGCTTTGCTTCATTAGCAAAACGTATATCATCTATAACAATTCTACCAGTTACTGATATTTTATCCAGCTTTTGTTTCATACGGTTTATCCAAAAATCAGGATGAATAGTGTTTCTAACAAATTCAGTACCAAATGATTGCATTAACCATCTGGTAGTTTTACCATTTAATAGTTCTATTTTCTCATATTTCAAATTTGTATCTGTAAAGTACTTCATATCAAGTCCTGTAAGTTCTGCACAAGACTTTTTTAGTGGATGAGCAAATGAGAATATACTGAAATCATACTTTTTAGTTAACCATTCTGCTGCTGTAGTTTTTCCTGATTCCATTTGTCCAGTTATTCCAATTAACATTCTATACCTCATATAGTTCAAGTTCTTTTTCTTCTACAATCCATTCAGGACATTCTAAAATAGCTTCTGTAATCAAATTACATTGACTTTTAGGCATCCAATGTTGAATACCAGGTTCAAACAAGACCAAATAAGCACTATCTGTTTCATGTTTTATTTCATCAAAGTTTAATTCCATCATTCTTCTTCCTCTAAAATATTAATTGTATTTTCAAAGATATCAGAAGAATCTGTTATAGGATATTTCATAAGACTTTTTTTAGCTTTTTCTATTTGATCCTCAAGTTCTTCAATTTTATGGACTAAAGCAAGGATTAATCCATCTCCTGTAAGATCTCTCCATTTTTTACCATATCTAAGTGCTTTAAAATTATATCCATTATCATGAGATACTATATATTTACCATCAAATAAAGTAACTGAGTACATATTATCTCTCCATTAATTCTTTAAGAGTATCAGTTTCATCTTTTTTATCATCACGCCAACAAGTAAAAGTAGCTGGACCATAAAGGGCATATTCAGGATCACCTTTCTTCCTACTTTTACTTTCACTTACAGATTCAAAAGCAAGTTCCCCAATACGTCCCATGTATTGTTCCATATCTTCTTCACGAAATTCATCAGAGAATCCACTACCTACAGCAGTACGAACAAGACCATCATCAGTTTCAAATATAATACGCCCCATTCTGTGTTCATGTTTCTTACCTTTGTCACCATATTCCCATCGAACAGCTCTAAGTTCTCCTTCAAATCGAGCCTTAATTTTAAACTGTTGAGAAGATGTAGAGTTACTCCAAGTAGCTTTTAACCATTTGTATACACCACCCTCTTCACCACGTCTGATACGTTCATTAGCATATTCTTGGGCTTCTGCAATAGTTTCAACGTATTTATAATCAATTACACAGAAGCCTTTATTATCCAGAATTTCTACTGTATCTATAACATCGTCAAATCTTTCTTTATAAGAGATAGGGGATTTAGCTTCACGGTAATGATCTAAATAAACTGAATCCCATATAGAGAAGAATACACGCAAAGAATCATCAGGCTTTGCTGTATTCTGTATACATTTATTTATGATACCATTTCCTGTAGCTCTATCAAGAATACTACCATCATGATCTCGTACACGAAGTTCTCCCATATAAACAGTGTCTTCACCTTCTATGGAATCTAAAAATATTTCTTTTAGATGATCAAGTTGGTGAATCTCATGAGAATCTCTTGTACCAAATTTGATTAAGTCCTCTTCAACAATCATTTCAGCATACATACCATTAGCTTTTTCTTGGACAATACCAGGAGTTTTAGCCTTATCGATATGCCTGTGAGATTTACAACGAAGGTAAGGAGTAAATGGAATCAAACCAGGAAGTACTTCATTTAAAGTACGAACTCCTACACCACAACGAAGATCACCATTACATATTCTATGAACTACTTCCCAAGTTTCTTTATCTATAGAAGCAAGGTGAGCCAATTCCTTTTTGATTGAGATACTTGCTCCTTTTTGTTTTACAAGTCTATCAAGAGCAACAAATATATCTTCTATGGAACTTGTAAACATACATTGTTTTTTAAATGGAGGAAGTTTCTTTGTTTTAAATTTTTTACGTGGATCAAGAGTATAAAGACAAACTTTACGGAAAATATCATCTTCTAACATCCATTCAAGTTCTTCTTTTTTTGCATTAGTGGATGAAAGTTCATTCAGAAAACACAAATTTTTATAAACTTCTTTAAGTGACATGATTTTCTCCGTTTGGATAAAGACTATTTGTAAAACTCTGGTTCTATATCGTAATGGTCATAAAGCTTTTGTAATTGTTTTATCATCTTTCCTGATTTAGGAAAGTTTGGAAAAGTACCGTAGCCTGATGCATTCTGATGCACTGTTTTTAATTTATTATATGATCTTCTCATTAACTTTGGTACAGGAGGAGCTTCTGAAGGATGAATATATGGATAATGAACCCCTTCAAGATAATTTGCCATACTTCTCAGAATTTTAGGAAGTACTTTTTGAGAAAATCCGTATCTAGAACAGTTGTTTTCTGATTTAGCTATAAAGATGTTACAAGAGCTACACAGTACTCCTCTGATAAGTCCTGTACCTTTAACTCTCTTTGTATGTGAATGATCAAGACAGGGACGTTGAGGCACTTCTCCGCATATTAAACACACTCCTTTTTGATGTATTTCAAGAATCTCTGTTCTTAAATTTGCAATGTCAGAACTTTTCAGTTGAATTGGATTAATTTTCTTTTTCTTTTTCTTCAGTCTTGGCATTCCCCAACTCCGGTTTTTTTGGTACTATTTTTAGATATAAACCAAGCATCTGTTTTATGCCACTTTGAACTTTTTTTACATCAATAGGATGGACCCGAAAACATTCCCCATATATTTCTGCTCCTTCTTCAGGAGTACCATCTTCTTTTAAAAATTCAGGATCAGACCATATCACCATATTTTTATGTATCATAATTTCCCTTTCAACCAAAGATCCCATCGTTGTTTATCAACACCACGTGTGAAACTAATGAATCCAAATTTATCACAGACCTCATAGAATCCTTTAGCAGATAATAAAATATTATCATCAAGCCATATTTCTTTAGTATCTTCATGAGGAAGAGACACAAGAGGCCGATTCCTTTCAGCAATAGCTAGTCCTTCTTTGGATACAATAGCTGCGTATTTTTTGGTAGACTTTCCTGCTTTTGTCCGTTTAGGAAGAGTATTATTCAGGTAAGCACATACAGTTTTAGCTCCCACACCAGGAACACCAGGAACTTCATCAGTTCCACATCCTCCTATTGCTTTCACTTCTGCCCACTCATGCGGTTGGATACCGTATTCTGTTTGAAAAGAAGATGCAGTAATTAATTTCTTTTTACCAGGCAACCATATATCACAATCATCAAGACATTGAAACATATCTTCATCATTAGTAACCATTATACAATTAGGATATCCAAGAACAATATTAGCCATTAAATCATCAGCTTCCAATCCTTTTTGTTCAAAAGAATTAGTAAAGCCTATTTTAGGAATGACATATTCCTTAAGCTTCTTGATTTGTTCATAGGTAGCAGCAAAAATAGCAGCTAGTTCAGGATCTTCTTTTTTCTTTTTGCCACGTTTAATTTTGTATTCAGGAAATACTTCTTTCCGTTTTGAAGATTTAGAATCCCAACAAAATACAAAATCAATTGAACCAAACTTTTGAGAAAGACTTCTTAATTGACGAAGGAATCCAAAGATAACTCCTGTGTCAATATCTTCTTGTTCTAATCCACGAAGAGTATGGGCAGAAGCATAACAGAGAGCAGAACAATCAATTAATAAAATTTTCATGAAAATTTTGAGTCCTCCAGGAGACAAGATTTACTCTAAGTAATTGCACATTCCAATGAATTAATAATAGGAGTAATTTTTTCATCTTATATCTAAAAAATCACAAATTTCAGTTTCAAGAATTTCAGATATCTCCCTGATTCCAGAAGATACTTCTTCTGGTTTAACCATTCGTTTCAAAGTAGCTACCATTTTCAAAGGTTCATATTCAAATTCTTGTAAAGTTTTAGCTACTGTAACAGTAATTTCATCGTATCCATCTTCTAAAGATTTAGACATAATTTGATTTCTCCTTTGATTCAATATCTCCCAATACTGTTTTTCTGAAATTTCTTCTACAAGTCCATCATTCTCTTCTCTTGTAGCCAGATGCAATCTGATTCAAGGTGATAATAAAATGACTCATAGCTTTCCTTATTAGATCCCCGCCCCACCCTAACACTGAACACTTTCGTGACTCAATCTCCATTGAATTGAGGGATACAGGTATGGGGCAGAAAATTTAATTATTAGTTTACAGCCGCTTTCAGGGTGGCACCGACTTTGAATTTAACAACATTAGTTGCAGCAATATTTATACTTTCTCCTGTAGATGGATTACGTCCCTTACGGGCAGCACGTTCAGTCAAAGTAAATGTACCAAAACCAGGGAATTGTAATTTGCCCTCATCTATCAAAATTTCAGGCACAAGGACAAGAAAAGAATCAACTGCTTTAGTGGCTTCTTTAATAGTAGAATCCATTTCAATGGCCATTGCTTTTATAAAATTTGTTTTATTCATTTGGTTCTCCTTAAAATCGAATTTTCTTTTTACGAGAAACTTTAAAAAGTTTTTCGTTTGCTTCCCATATATCAATGACCCTTTCTCTTAAATCTGATTCAAGATCATTATCCTCAATATATTTAATAGCAGCATTCATAGCTACATATGTTTTACCATCGATACAATCATAGGAAGTATCTTTTGACATATCTTTGGCATATTGTAAGTTACCGCGAACATCATCAATTCCTGATCCAAACATAAGATACATAGGAGCAGACCGATAGGGATCATCTACAGAAGATTTTTTAACATAGATTTCAGATTCAATGCCTATGACCTTCTTAATTATCTTTCCTGCTTCATTTTTCTTTTCAGGAGCAATCATCTTCTTTTGTTTAATTTGAAGGCGTAGAGAGGCATAGAACTTGATTGCGACCCCTCCTGGAGAATCTTCTCCCCAATCACCAGCAGTTAATTGGTTAGTAAAAACAACCAATCGATTATCCTTAGAAATTAAACGAGCAGTAGTGCGACACAAAGCATGGAGATCTTTTGCTTTCTTTTGTCCACGTTTATCTCCTTTGCCCATTTCCATAGAAGTTGAAAGAGCTGCAATACTATCAGCTACAAGAACATTGATACAATTAGTTGACTGGGGATCCCAGTTTTTAATAATACTTTCAAGCCCTTTTTCAACAACCTTTCCTTTTTCATTTTTCACATCCATAACAATATCAGGACGAGAATAGGAATCAGAGGAAAGATTTACCCCATAGACTTTTGTATATTGTTGATCTAATCTGGCTTCAGGATCTGCTATTTCAATTTCTCCTCCTTTTGCTTGAACACTAGCAGAAATTTCCATAGCAAGAGCAGTTTTTCCAGCACCTGGACCACCATAAACTTCTATCATTAATCCACCAGGAATCCCTCCTCCTCTGACCCTGCCACCAGATATAGCAAGATCAAGGAGAGTGCATCCAGTAGATACAAAGATATCTGAATCAGAAGGAGTGTACGAAAATGTACTAGTATCAGCAGATTTTTTAGCATGTTCTTTTACTTCTTCTGCCAATCTTTTCGTTCTTGTTCTTAATCTACTGGCCATTATTTATCTCCTTCTTGTTCTACGAACACGTGGTTTTTTAGGAGATTCTTCAGGCTCTGGATCAGGGTTTCTACGAGTACGGGGACGGCGAGAAGGTTTAGGCTCTTCTTCAGGCTCTGGATCTTCTTTTACCTTTGTTCTTCTACGGGGACGGCGAGAAGGTTTAGGTTCTTCTTCAGGCTCTTCTTCAGGCTCTGGATCTTCTTCAGGCTCTGGATCTTCTTCAGGCTCTGGATCAGGGTTTCTACGAGTACGGGGACGGCGAGAAGGTTTAGGCTCTTCCTCTTTTTCCAAAGGAACATCTTCTCCAGTACCGTCTAATTCAGAATCTTCTTCTGGATCACTTTCTCCTGAATATCCAAGAACAATATCAGCTTGTTCCTGGAGAGTTTCAATAGAAGGAATGTCTATAAGGTTTTCAAGAATATGAGCTTCATCCAAAATATCATCAGATATTACTTCATCTCGTGGCTCCATTGCAAATCCTACGTACCTTGTATTTATACCAGAACCAGTACGTTCCCAAGAAATCATACGACCATTATCAGGATCAGCAAAAGCTACTTTGCCTCCACCACCACCTTTGATACGTTTTTTAGCAGCAGCTTGAAAATTTTCTTCAGCTAGATAACTAGAAGCTTCCCAAACTTGTACTCCTTTCTTTTCTTCCTTAGCTGAGTCATAACAAACAATGTTGTATATGACTCTTTCTTTGTGACTAAGAAGTTTTGCAAGAGCTTGATTATCTTCAGCAAGAGCCGTTGATCTGGCACTACAGAGAGGACACTCTTCATTACTGCCAAATGTTTTTGGGCAAATAAAATTACCTTCATCGGGACCGATCTTTTGGTGAACAAGCAGTTCGAGTTTGTATTGAAAGTTATCATCATTATCCAGATATGGAATAATGTCAATAATATGGTCGCCTTCACGGCATACCCATTTTTCAAACTTAGCTGAATCAAGGAAGATAGGTTTCCATTTTCCTCCTTTCCTCCCAACTAGCTTGTCTGTACGTTGTTGTAGTGCTTCTGCACCACCTTTTTTTGAGCGAAATCTTGACTTTCTAGCCATGTAATTTCTCCTTTTAAAATAAAGATTTTTATTTTTTTTCAGTTCTTCGGCGTATTAATCTTTTTGACTGATTCAAAGCCTCCGTCTCTGATTCAGAATTATATTTTTTCCTTACTTCTCCAGGGATACGGGCTTCCCCCCAATAACCAGCAAGATATAATTTAGCAAGTACTTCAAGAGCAGATTTCTTATGCTCCATTGCTATTTTAGTTCCTATTATAACATTCATATCCCGGTTAGCTTCCGTTAATTCTGATTGAGCTTCAATAAATCTGTTGTCCTGTTGAATCAAGGAAGCTATAGCAGGTTCAGTTGGTTTTCCTGTAAATCCATAAGATTCAGGATCTTGTCTAATATCATGATCAATTTGAGCTTTAATAAGGGCAAGTCTCTCTTTCTTTTTATCCCTTTCAAACATAGCATTTGCATACAATTCAGAATATTTATTAAACAGTCTGGCTTGATTTAACCA
>Ga0164318_10003814_pt1 | contig 14346 bp, 14 predicted proteins | sample GuaBasSedimGuay9_FD_113734 | JGI IMG/M metagenome (GOLD analysis project Ga0164318, IMG submission 113734) | Subseafloor sediment microbial communities from Guaymas Basin, Gulf of California, Mexico - Guay9, Core 4571-4, 0-3 cm | ecosystem: Environmental > Aquatic > Marine > Hydrothermal vents...
CGGCAAAAGCCCGGTTTCGGATCAGTACCTTTCCCCGCTGTTTCCGGCAATTGTTGAAAAACACGTGACCCTTGGATACGGTCTTGATCTGGGAGATCTGGGTTTTGACCTTGCGTATGAACTCGGTCTTGAGAACACACAGACAAACGACAACGCAGACCAGATGGTCAATCCGTTTGGTCCTGGAATAACCGTAAGCCATTCCCAGAATACCGTTCACTTCGAAACCTCATACTCGTTCTAGATCTTCGTGCATAAATGCCGCACCGGCAATGTGCCCGGTGCGGCTTTTTACATTATCTTTCGTCCTGACCCTCTGGAAAGGATGCAGCTTTGATTAGAATACTCGGCATGAAGTTTTCCGATCTGGAAACATGGCTGGTTGATGAACTGCATCAGAAGCCTTTCAGGGCAAAACAGCTGTTCACATGGCTTCACCACAGAAGGGTAACATCCTTCGATGAGATGACTGACCTTTCTCTGAAATTCCGCAGTATTCTAAAGTCATCCGCCTCTATCACACACCCGGAACAGGCAGACAGTATCGCTTCCGAAGACGGTACAATTAAATTCCTGCTGAGCCTTCCCTCTGGACCGGCGGAAACGGTGCTGATACCGGAGCCGCCCCGTTTCACCGTGTGTCTGTCCACCCAGTACGGATGCCGCATGGGGTGCAGATTCTGTATGACAGGTATGGCAGGGTTCCACGGGAACATGACAGCAGACGAGATCGTCTCTCAGCTCTATACAGTTGCCGCAAGCTCAGAGAACAGAGTTAGCAATGTTGTTCTAATGGGAATGGGTGAACCAATGGACAACTGGGATGCGGTTAGAAATGCTCTTGAGATAATCAGCGATGACAGAGGCATCTGCATAGGGCAGCGCAAGATTACCGTGTCCACTGTGGGAGTTCCCGGAGGAATTCGGAAACTTGTGGATATGGAGAAGCAGTACGGCCTTGCAGTGTCTCTTCACAGTGCCGTTCAGAAAACAAGAGAAATGCTGGTTCCTTCGGCAAAAGCTATAAGTCTTTCACAACTGAAGCGGGATATGCTGGAATACACGGGAACAACAGGAAGAAGAGTTACCCTCGAGTACTGTCTTATTAAAGGGGCAAATGACTCACTCGAGGAAGCCGCAGCTCTTGCGGACTATTCAAAAGACATTCCCTGCAAAATCAATCTGCTGGTGTACAACGCCGTTCCTGACCTTGAGTGGCGTCAACCTTCAGAACAGACCACTCAGAAATTTATAGACTACCTCTACCCCAGATGCCAGGCCGTTACCCTCAGACGCTCCAGGGGTGGAGAGGTTACAGGAGCATGCGGCCAGCTGGGCGCGTCTGTACTTAAAAAATAAGACTTCCCAGAATTTTTATCCCGGAGAGATCGCTGTCTGCTTCCCCGGCAAGATCGCCACCAACAGGAACCCAGTCTCCTCCGATGGTGATGTCAAAAAAAGTATTCTCGTTGAATTTCAACCTGGTTCCAACATGTACACCAACAATAACGCCGCCGGTGGTTGTAGATTCTTCAACATTTGCAAAATTCTCTGCCACAGAATCCCAGGCAACTATTCCGCCTGCACTGAAACCAAAAAACGGCTCCAGCCCACGAGCACCGGCATAGGGTCTGTAAAACGGGTACTCTCTGTAAGCAACATTAAGCATTACAGAGGTTATTCCATCGAAATGCTGTCTCTCTGAACTGCACTTCCCTCCACCAACAGCAAGTCTGAACTGATTACCCTGTGACATGGGGGTTTCTGCGCCCAGCATGAGAACAGGACCGACCTCAAGTTTGTTGCCATCGTTCAGAAGCCCCGGCATCCAGACGCCAGCTCCAACAAAATAGTCCATGCTGTCACGAGGCGGGTCAACCTCCTGGGCACTTGCCGCTGCCGCGATAATCAGTAAAAGTAAAAAGACGGTTCTCATGGATCCTCCCTAGTTTTCTATTCCGGTTCTAGCTGACAGTTTCTCTGTGTTGAAGTAGTGCTTTATCTCTATCATCTCTGTAACAAGATCTGCAACTTTTATTACGGCATCTCCGGCATACCGGCCGGTGAACACCACCTCTACATTACCCGGTCTTACCGATGCAAGTTCCAGAACCTGTTCTTCGCTTACCAGCCCCATATACGCTGTGACACAGATTTCGTCAGCAATAACCATACCGTATTCACCGCTGAGCATGGCGGTTCTCACTGCGGACAAACCATTTTCCGCCAGCTGTATATCCCTGGCAGACGGCTTCTCTCCGGGAAGGATAAATTCCGGAGTGCCGAACTGTTCCATTGTTATCTCGGGAAACCTGTCCGGCAGACACATCTCCGAATAATCCTGTCCCTTCATAAACTGACCTATGTAAACCCTCATTCCCGAGCAGGCAGCTCTTACCGCCAGCCCCAGAGCTGCCGTTGTTTTACCCTTGCCGTTACCTGTGTAAACCTGTAGTCTGCCTGTTTTCTTTACCACCGGATCCTCCATTAATCCACAACCACATGGGAACTGAAAAGCTCTCTGTAATCTGCCCATTTTTCTGCGTTCCAGCGTAGATCCGCAGAAAGACAATCGGCGGCAGCAACTCCCATCTCCATAGTATGGTGCGTATTGTCGTGTACGAACAGACCCTGCCGTCCAAAAGAAACCATCCGACTGTATTCCTTCAGAAACTCTTCTACTGTACCAAGGTTCAGGGAAAAAGCATGGTCGTAAACTGGATAGATGTTTCGCTTCCTTTTCACAACAAAGCTTGCTACCTCCGGTTCAGGCAGGTCTGTTTTAGCCAGGTCATCAAGAACCAGTTTCAAGATACCATCATCATCAAGAGACCACACACCATCCCCTTCTGTACACGGAATCTCAAAGCACAACCCTGTTCTACCATGCGGTTCATCTGTGCTGCTGTAGTTCCGCGGCTCTGAAAGCCTTGAAAAACAGGTGTCAAGACCGGGAAAGTAGTGGGCATCGTAAGAGGTGTATTGGGTTTTCCGTACCTCTACAAAGCAGAACACCATTGACCTGAACAGCAGTCTGCCTGCAGCTTCAACTACAGAAGGCGGCGGAACAGGGTCAAGAAACCGCATGAAATCAGATATCGGTATGGTAGAAAAAAGAAAGTCTGTCTCAATTCTGTCTCCACCTGCGGTAACAACAGTTCCGTGGTGTTTACCGGAGGGAGGGATAACTGAAACAACTTCCGTATCAAGCATGATTTTTCCCCCGAGATCAACAATTGAATCTGCTGCCCTGGAGGCAATCTGGCCGAATCCGTTCACCGGATAGTAAAAATACCCGCTGCTAACGGAGGAACCGCGCACAGAAGAAAGAACCTTCTTCATCATTTTTCCTATGCTTGAAGAGGCAATCCTCTTTTTTGCCTGCACAGGCGACAGCTCCGAAGGGGAAAGACCCCAGAGCTTCTCGGCATAGGGGAAATAGAACCTTGTACTTATGGTTTTTCCAAGACCGCTTCTTAGTGTATCCTCAAACGATACCCCCTCGCTTCTGTCTGAAAACACAGAAGTCAGTGAATCAAGAACAACACCGAATGAAAAAGAAAACGGGAGATGAAAAATCAGATCGACCGGTTTCAGAGGAAACGAAATAAATCTCTTTTCCAGCCAGATTCTTCCGTTGCGCGGCCGCTTCAGGAGGTCATCACCCAGGAGATCACTGATTCTGCCCATAAGACTTGAACTGGTTGCAGGGTGCAACCGGTGGCTGCCGTAGTCAAAAACAAGGTCTCTGTATCTGAAACTTCCGGTAATCCCCCCCGGTGAACCTTCTTTCTCGAGCACAGTTACTTCAATTTCAACGTGTTTTTCCAGAAGAGAAAGTGCAGCCCACAACCCCGCAGGCCCTGCTCCAAGAATAGTTACCCGGCGCTTCACCGGCGAACAACTCCGGGATTGATGTAGTTTTTGTAATCTGTGGAAGCTATGTACAGATCATACCACATCATGTAATTCAGAATACCCCACAAAGCCCTGCCGTGATCAACTTCATATCTGTCATGCTGCAGCCAGAGCTTTTCAACACCAGCCCCGTTAAACAAACCTGTACTGTTCAGTCTTGATGGGTTCAGATACTCCATGGCAACATCACGCAGCTCGTTTCTCAGCCAGCTGGAATAAGGCATTTCAAGACCCACCTTCTTCTTGTTTACAATGCTTTCGGGCAGCAGATCTTTCATGGAATTTCTCAGCAGATGCTTCTTGCGCATTCCCGGAAATTTGACTTCAGCGGGAACAGAAGCAAGAAAACGGAACAGTTCAACATCAGTAAAAGGAACTCTCGCTTCTATTGAATGAGCCATGGTCATTCGGTCATTCTTTATCATCAGATCATGGGGAAGATGACACAGTGTATCTATACACAGCAGTTTGTTGAGGCCAGACCCTGTTTTACAGTTGCTGAAAATATCTGAAAAGTACCGTGAAGACTCTCCGAATCCTGAAAATCGCCCAGGGGAATTGAGCACCTGAAGCTTTGCATCTTCGGAAAGAACAACTCGCCAGAAAAAGTGTGATCCGGGAACATCAAACTCCGCTCCTCTAACAAACCTTTTCGCCTTGAATTCAAAACTCAGCTTCCTGTGTGAAACAGGGAGCCTTGATACAACGCTGCCAACACAGTGCCTTACAAAAGCTGGAACAGATCTTCTGTAGAGTTTTCTAACCTTGTACGCAGCATGGGTATCGTAACCGGAATAAACTTCGTCTCCCGCCTCCCCTGAAAGCAAAACTGTAACATACTTAGAGGCCTCCTCTGCCAGCAGCCATGTTGGAATTGCGGAACCGTCACCATAGGGTTCATCAATATGAGCAAGATACCTGGGAAGAAGGTCTGCCACAGCCCCAGGTGTAACCTGGATACTGTGATGTATCGTTCCAACTGATTCTGCGACAATTCTTGCATACTCTGATTCATCAAAACTGCTGTCATCAAATCCTATGGAGAAGGTGTGAAAGTTGCTTCTGCCCCTGATCTTCGCCATAAGAGCAGTAAGTGCGCTGGAATCCATCCCCCCGGACAGCATGACCCCAACAGGCACATCGGCAACAAGCCTGCGCTCCACAGCCCTTTCAAGAAGCTCTCTGCTGTGCACAGACGCATACTTTGAGGTAACAGATGCGTCTTCAGTGTAGTCGTAGTTAAAAAAGCAGTGTTCTTGCTTTTCGCCGGTTTCCCAGTTGATCCACATGGCTCTTCCCGGCAGAAGTTCGTGTACATTATCAAAGGGAGTTAACGAATCCGGTACATAGTTGTAGGAAAGGTAGTGATAAAGAGCTTCCAGTGATGGCTTCCTGTTTACACCCTCCACTTCCAGAAGTGACTTTATCTCTGAAGCAAACCAGAATCCATTGTTCGTCGATGTGTAAAAAAGAGGCTTTATTCCGAAGGGATCCCGGGCCAGGAGAAGCTTTTTTCTTGTGTCATCCCACAGTGCAATGGAATACATCCCGTTAAGTTCTTTAAGAAAATCTTCTCCCACTTCCTCGTAGAGATGTACAAGCACCTCTGTGTCTGTTGCAGAATTGAATGCATGCCCCCGGGAATCAAGATCGTACCGTTTCCGAAGCTCCAGGAAATTGTATACCTCACCGTTGTAAACGATCCAGACAGAACCGTCTTCGTTGCTCATGGGCTGATTTCCCCTGGAGCTGAGATCAATAATACTCAGCCTGCGGTGAACAAGCCCGCATGGCCCTTTTACGGTTAAACCCTGATTGTCGGGCCCTCTGTGCGCAATAACCGACCCCATACGGTTGAGTAGTTCTGTATTTTGAAATTCTCTCTGCGAGAACAGCAGACCTCCGGCAAACCCGCACATGAATCAGTTCTTTCTTTCAACCATGCTGTCAGCGACAAAACCCCTTTTAGCCAAAGCTTCAGCCACCATTCCGACAAGAAGAATCTGCAGAGATGCCAGTAGAAAAGCGATAGCTGTGGAAGAAACAACAGGCATAACCAGAAGGCTTGTACCTGTGCTACCTGCAATACTTACTGCCATGATCACATCGTGAATCAACTTCAGGAAACCCACGGAGAAGCAGAACACCGCCACCGGAACAAAAACTCTGAGTGGCTTAAAAAGTACAGACAACCTGAGAACAAGCATCACAAACGCGAAAAAATCAACTGGAACAATCTTTGACTTTCCGGCTCTATGGTAGTAATTGATCGGCACATACTCCACATTGAAACTATCGCACATTGATGCTACTGTGATCGTCGAGGTAAATGAAAAGCCATTGGGATACAGCCGGTGGTACCGGAGAGCCATATCTTTTTTAAAAACCCTCAACCCGGAATTTAAATCTGGAATTGGTTTTTCCACTATGTACTGAGCAAGCCGGCGGACAACCCACTTGAAAGGCTTTCTTATTACAGGAACTGCCACATCGATACCGGTTCTGGATCCAACCACCATATCGGCACCGGTTTCCTGCATCCTGCTTAGAAGAACGGGAATCATATCAATGGGATATGTTCCATCGGCATCGGTTATTACAACAGTATCAAATCTGGCTTTTACAATACCTGTTTTAAGAGCAGCACCGTAGCCCAGGTTGCCGGGGTGACTTACAACCATTGCTCCTGCAGACTGTGCCAGAGCAGCCGTATCATCGGTGGAACCGTCATCAACAAGAACAATCTCCCCTTCAATTTCTGACTTTGCAAAAAGCTCCTGAATGCTGTGAATAGTGTGTTCGACAGATTGTGACTCGTTAAAAGCAGGAACAACAACACTGACTTTGAACATTCTGCTCCAGACTGTATGATTCGACAGAGAAAAATACGAACAAGCAAACAACGAAAGGATCTATTCAATCCACCAGACAAGCTTAACATATTATGTATTCGATTAAGAACGGCAACATCGGCAAAGGGGCAATACATCTGTTCTCTGCACTGCTCGGGATCGGAATACTTGTTTTTATTGCGTCCCGGGTGGGTTACACCCAGTTCATTCAAAGTGTACAGCAGGTCAATCCACTTGTGTTGATCCCGCTGATTCTTGTTTACACGGTATCATGGGTATTCAGGGGACTTCGCTTCAGGAAGCTTCTGCATATCATGAATGTAAAATCAACGCTGCTCAGAGCAATGAGCATCGAACTTATCGCAGACCTGGCAAATCATGTAATCCCGGCTAAGCTGGGAGACTCTGCGAAAGTTCTGTACATGCACAAAACGGGAATGTTAAACTACACTTCAGGTACCTTTGTTGCATTCATGGTGCGGGCTGTGGATCTTTGTGCCGTTCTTGTTCTGGCACTGTTCAGCACTATTTTTGTTTCAAAACTTGTTGTTGCAAGCTACATGTCCTATGTCACTGCAATGCTGATCCTGGTGTTTCTGCTTGTTTCTACCGGTCTGCTGTTTGTTTTTCGCCCCGGCATGTTCCAGAAACTTCTAATAGGCCCTTTAAGAAAACACAGGTTCTCCGTAGCAGAGCTGGCTGGTCTGATAAAGAAAAAGCCTGAGCAGGTGGTCTGTGTTCTTGCACTGTCTGTAATGGTGTGGTTGTTTGATATTCTTACTCTCTTTACTCTTCTTGTTACTTTCAGAGTAAACCTCTCTCTCACTGAAACTGCTTTTGTAATGCTTCTTTCCACGGTTACCAAAATACTTCCCCTCACGCCAAACGGTGTGGGGGTCTATGAAGGGACGATGGTTGTACTGATGACAGGGCTTGGCGTTTCAGAGAATATATCTTTTACAGTAGCTGTTATTGATCATGGTTTCATGAATCTGTTTTCCATTCTGCTGTCTGTTCTTGCCTTGCATCATCTCAAACTGGGATTCGGTGGAATGAAAAAACTTATTAAACCAAAAATGGGGGTAACACAAATTGATCAAACGTAACACAATAATTATACTTCTTGTTGTTGCCTTCTATCCCATTTTTGTTACAACGGCTCTTCCGAGTATTTTCAATACTCCCTTCGGGGCGGAAACTGTAACCAGATTCATTGTTCCGTTTGAGTTTCACGGAAATGCGAATATTAACTGGGCAGTGATGGAATCCACAAGATGGGATATTTTCAGACCGGTGTACAGCCTTTCTGTACTGGCAGACTACACACTATGGGGCACTAATGCTCACCTGTACCACCTAACAGATATGCTCTTGTCGTGGCTTTGCTACACCATGGTTTTCTTTCTTTTAAAAAGACGGTTCGGGCTGCTGACTGCAGTTCTTACTGTTGTTTTATGGGCAGTTCATCCAGCGCAGCCCATGTCCATGGAGCGGATAATTGGCAGAAGTGACAGACTTGTAACTATTTTTACTGTAGCATCTCTTCTATCATACGATTTTTCCTTTTCCCAAATCAGGCACCAGCACAAACTCCATCTGCTGACAGTGTTTTTTACCATTCTTGCCGCTTTGTCCAAAGACACCGGTGTATTCTATGCCCTGGTACTTCCCGGGTGGAGTGTTCTTGCCAGAGGCATATCTTTGAAGGAAACCATCATCTCTCATAAAAAGCTCTGGCTGGAACTGACAGCCCTTGGAATTCTGTTTGTTCTTCTGAGGTATCTGGCTGGTTTCAGTGCCTCCATTGATGCTGGCCAGCTAAATCTCGGATTGAACTATTTTTACGGATTGTCCGCTTTCATTATGTCAGGCTTTCCCTTTCCGGTAGAGTGGATCCCAGATCCTGTTGTTGTCTGCGTTCTCGCCATCGCTACAACAGGAGCGGTAATTTTCTGTAAAAAATCCCCGGGGTCTTCACGATTCGGTGCGTTTGCTTTCAGTATATTCATTTTTCCCTTCCCTTTTTACTGGTTCCAGCACACCGTTCTCTGGGGATTCTGGATATGGATATCCCTTGCATTCGCTGGTTTCGCAAACCTTGTTTTTAAGAAATTCATCAGCAGAGCAGGAGTAACTCTGCAGATTCTGTTTTTCTTCGTGATAACAGCCATTTATTCCGCAACAGCCGTCTGGTCGGCAGGAATTGCAAGAACCAGCTGTGTTCCTATGTTTCGCATTCAAGAAGCTGTGTCCTCAGTCACTTCCGTGGAAGATGGCCCTGTTTACAGTGAAGAATTCCTGTTTGCAGCACTTTCAGGCAGTTTCTCAGACAATGAGGATTTTTCTCAAGAGGAGTACCAGAAAATCAGAACCTATATCATTGAACTGATTCAGGTGGAAACTGGAAATCCTGCAGCGACGATTGAGTAACAAGCCGGTGCTGAATCAAAGGTAGTCTCTGAAATTTCTGTTGTACACAAACATCTCAAACCATATCATAAAACTCAGTAAGCTCCAGAGTACTCTTCCGTTGTCTTTTCTTCTGGCAAGATGATCCTTCCACAACCGGTCTACGCTGTTGAATCTGAGAACTTCTGTTCTCTCAACCCGCTCTCTGGTGAAGTGATCGCGTCCCAGCTGCGCCAGAGAGTCTTCAAACCACAACGAGTATGGAAGCTCTATTCCATAGTTCTGTCTGCGTCTGATAACAGGAGGCAATACCCTTTTCATGGCTCTCTTCTCGATGTAGCGTCTCGTAAGCCCCCTGATTTTGTACTTTGACGGAATGGTAGAGAAATATTCTACTGCCTTTCTGTCCATAAACGGAAAGCGGGCTTCCACAGAATTTGCCATGAACATGCGGTCGTTCTTCTGCATCAGGTCTCCGATAAAGAAATACTTCATATCGATGTGGGAAAGCCTGTCCAGCTCATCAGGATAATCAAGAAAGTCGAACAGTTCGGAAAAGAAAACACTGGTGTGAGGGTAGCCTTCAGCAGAATTCAGCAGATTCAGCTTTTCCACCCGGTCAAGAACATGCCTGTAGTAAAGGTGTGCCTCAGGTGCAGCCAGTTCTGCTCCACGGGTAAACCGCTTCGCCAGAAATTCAAAACTGAGTTTGTTGAAAGACACAGGTAGCATGTCTGCCATATGCAGATTCAGTTTCCGAACAAATGAAGGCACATATTTTCTGTACCTCCTGGAAATATAGTTGGCCATGTGGGTTTCATAGGCATTTGATACTTCATCTCCACCTTCGCCGGACAGCAGAACTTTCACGTATTTGCGTGCCTCTGCAGACAACAGCATAAAAGGTATGGCGGAGCCGTCACCGATTGGCTCATCCATGTATGCCATTTGACGGAACAGGTTGTTCTTTACATCATCGGGATTCACTGTAATCTCGTGGTGTATTGTACCTGCATACTCTGCCATAGCCCTCTGGAAGGAAGACTCGTCAAAACTCTTTTCATTGATCTTCAGTGAAAACGAATGCAGTTCACTTCCCTTGCCCAGAACGCGTGCCAAGCCAAGGATTGAACTACTGTCAAGCCCGCCCGAGAGTGTTGTTCCAACTGCAGCATCTGCTATAAGATTTCTGTCAACTGCGTCAAGAATTGCCTGGTAAAACCCTTCTTCAGCGTCATTCAGAGTCATACTATAGTCAGGATTGAACCTGATTCTGTAGTACTCTGAAGGTATCGGATACGACGGTTTCGTCAGATCGATCTCAATAAGATGAGATCCATCAAGTTCGTTAACCCCCTGAAAAGCGGTAAGGGTTCCTGGAATGTAAGCCAGAGAAAAGTAGTGAAATACTGCTTCTCTGTTTACTTCAGGTGTGAATTCAGGAAGCTCCATAAAAGACTTGATCTCGCTTGAAAAATACAGTTTGTCGTTCAACACCATCCAGAACAGTGGCCTTGTTCCATAAAAATCACGGACTATAAACACCTTTTTCAGCTTCCTGTCATACAGACAGAATGCAAACATTCCCGACAGGTGCTGCAGGCACTCTATACCAAGTTCCTGGTACAGATGCAGCAGAACTTCCGTATCCGAAGATGTTTTGAAATTGTATTTCTCAGTCAGTCGAAATTCCTTCTTCAGTTCCCTGAAATTTGTTATCTCTCCGTTGTATGCAAGCCAGACAGTTCCTGAATCGTTACTCATTGGCAGACTCGCCTGCTCTGAAAGGTCTATGACACTGAGCCTGGTGTTCCCAAGAAAACACAATTCATCATGCAGAAATCCAGTATCATCGGGACCCCTGTGACGAAGGATCGATGTCATCGCTCTGCCCTGGTCGATATCCACACTTCTCAGTCTGGAATTCAGGCAGACTGTTCCGGCAATTCCGCACATGTTGCAACCTCTCTGTTTGACACAATGCCAAAGGTAATCAATCCTCGGTATATTATCCACCCTGTAATCCCATTATCGTTTGTGGTTCCGCTGGCGAAAGCCGCCGGATGCTTTGTGTGAAAGGAATCTACAGGTGCTCTCACTAATATCCGTGAATTACAACAAGGAATCGGTGCTTCAGGATTTTTTCGATTCAATCTATTCCAACGGATTCGATGACTTTGAACTGATATTTATTGATGACTGTTCCACCGACGGATCTGTCAATATCGCAAGAAATTACCCCTGCATAATAATCCGGAACGAGCACAACATAGGACCTGCCGCCAGCAGAAACATCGGGTCGAAAATTGCAAAGGGAAGTGTGCTTGTTTTTACAGACACAGACATCACAATTGATCCCGGAGGGCTTGCGCTGATAAACAAACACTTCACACAGAACAAGGCTAAAGCCATGTTCGGCAAACTGGCGTTTCCTCCTCTCAGAAACACCCGAATTGGAAGGTTCTGGCTGTACGATGAAGAAGAGGCATGCCACTATGGTGGGGTAAGAACAGGAATGGTGAACTGCTGGAGTTCAACTCTTGGCGCAATAGACCGCGAACTGTTTCTGAGTTTTGGAGGATTCAATGAGTTATTCAAGGGGGCAGACATTGAAGACCACGAGCTTGCGGCAAAGATCCTTGAACACCATCAGGTTTATTATGATGAAAAGCTCACTTTTCATCACTGCTACCCAAGCACCTGGCTTGTTATTAAAAAGATGTTTACCCGTTCAAAAATGTTTGCAGGCTCCAAAAGCATAAAAGTTTACAGGGATAAATCATGGTTTAGCAGCCATCGCAATGCAGGCTTTCTTCTTTCAGCAGTGATTACTTTTGCTGTGATCTTTTCTGCTATCGGTCTGTTTTTCTTTCCTGCGAAAGCATCTGTTATCGCTTTATCGCTGGTTGCCCTTGTGTTGATAAAAGTAATTCATCACAGAAGAATGCTCAGGACTGTACTTGGACAAGAAGGTTTTGCCTTCGCTGCGTATGTTTTTTTCATGCAGTATCTTACCTCTAATTCAGCTATAGCCGGTTTCGCCTCCGGTCTTTTAAGCAGGAAAGGTCACACAGATGGTTAATCCTCTGGAAATGGCAAGAAGATTCTGGGGCGGAGACACCAACTACATGATTTTTCAAATAACTGACAGGTGCAATGCTGCCTGTGAACACTGCTTCAACTGGAGGAAAGTAAAAAATCCTGACAACAGAGAACTTTCCCTGGCAGAGATAGAAAAACTCACAGACAAGCTTCCGCCAATGCTTCTGGTAAATCTGTGTGGTGGTGAGCCAACAATGAGAACGGATCTGCCGGAAATTGTTTCTCTGTTTTCCCATAAGTCAAAGGCAAAATACATTACCATCCCTACAAACGGATTTCTTCCAGACAAAACGGAAGAAATTTTCAGCAGAATTTTCGGTGAGAATCCTGATACTTTTTTCAGAATAGGAATATCCCTTGACGGATGGGAAGAGGAACATGACAGGATCCGAAGACATCCAGGTGGGTTTAAGAAAACGCTGCGTACTGCGGGATTCCTCCAGAAAATGAAACAAAGCTACGACAACTTCTTTGTTGAAGCGAACATTGTTTTCAGCAGGAAGACCCAGGATACCATAGATGACCTTGTAACAAATATTCACTCAACTGGGCTTTTTGATTCCATCGCCGTACTGTACATCCGTGGTAATCCTGAAGATCCTCAACTGATGCAGCCTGACCTGGAAAAATACAGGGCGGTTAATCAACGGATAGCAGATGTTTTCAGAGTTGCGAGACATCCTTCAGCCAGAATTCTTGAAGCTCTTACTGAACTGGTTGTTGAAAAGGTAATTGAAGCTGAAACAACTCAAAGACACTGTTTTACCTGTTATGCTGTAAAACGATTCTTTGTGCTGAATGCGAACGGAAATCTGTTCCCCTGCGAAATTCTGGAAGACAAGCTTATCGGCAATGTACGGGAACACGATTATGATATTCCGGCTATGTTGAAATCGGATGTTGCAGAGGATATTCGGCAGTTTGCAAAATCCTGCACCTGTACATGGGAATGCGCTATTAACATGTCTTTCATCTACAATCCACTTCAATCTGCAAAAGTTGTGTCCCGCAGCTTTTCCAGAACCCTAGGCAGACATGATGGACGAGGACGGAAATGATCGGATTATCAACCAGCATCAGGAATATCGGTATCAGCAGGATTCTTCTGTTTGTTTTTCTTGTTACACTGCCCCCGAAAATCGCTGTTTCGGTGATTGCTCCACATCTCCCTGCAGATCACTGGGATATGGCCCATGATGTACTTATTGCATGAAACCTTGCCGGTGGTCATGGCTTTACCAACGAACCGGGGCATTTACAGCCTACAGATACCCGCTGATTCCGCGTTCACATGTTTTACAATGACCTGAAAGCCACTGCAGTCAAGAATCGACTTTGCGGTACAGTCAGACTACTTGATCATTCGCAAGTCATCAAAGCATGAAAGCGGCTACACAATAAACATCCGTGAGGATGCTTCAGAAGCCATCAGGATATACAGAGACAAGGATGTTGTTGAGAAGGGTTTCCTGCGCCTGAAAAACAGTCTTGGACTGGGTCGGTTGCGTGTGCATTCTCAACAGGCAATGGGAAGCAAGGTCTTTGTAGGGTTCACTTATTCTCGGCTCACACATTCACCGGATAATGCTGGAAAATGATTTGTACAAGGCAATGACGATGAAAGATCTGATCAAGACAATGGAGAAGCTGAGAACACAGGTGATTGATGACAGAAGGATACTGTTTCCGCTGACAAAGCGGCAGAGAGAAATCTACAAGGCATTTGATGTCCCCTTGCCAGTGTAGGTATAATTTGACGGGATTTTAAGATACACTCTTCACCGGTGAAACAAGCCGCATTCCCGTATCTGTCGACTATGCCCAGCTGCCTCTGTTCCTGCAGTGAGTCTGCCGATATAAGCAGAATTACCACAGAATCAGCACTAAGACCATCCTCAAGAAGCAAAAGCCCATCTGTTCCATAAAAGTGGTTAGAGCTTTCAGGTAACACCGCCGGCTCGGTTGTGATATTCACAGAACTTCCTTATATATATAAAAGTAATGGATGATATTAGCTTCATCCATAGATATGGGTACCGTCAGGAAAGGATGTGTTCGTATGAGA
>Ga0164318_10003816_pt1 | contig 14345 bp, 11 predicted proteins | sample GuaBasSedimGuay9_FD_113734 | JGI IMG/M metagenome (GOLD analysis project Ga0164318, IMG submission 113734) | Subseafloor sediment microbial communities from Guaymas Basin, Gulf of California, Mexico - Guay9, Core 4571-4, 0-3 cm | ecosystem: Environmental > Aquatic > Marine > Hydrothermal vents...
ACAATGTGACGATGGAAGTGAATTTGATCACGCCGATCGCGATGGAGAAGGAATTGAGGTTCGCGATACGTGAAGGCGGCCGGACCGTCGGCGCAGGCGTTATCAGCGAAATCATCGAGTAGGCGAGGAGACGAGGCGGGAATGCGCGATATTGTTACAATGGCCTGTGAACAGTGCAAAAACAGGAATTATACTACGACAAAAAATAAACGGAAAACTCCTGATAAGCTGTCGTTCAGAAAGTATTGCCCGTTTTGCAGGACGCATACGGTTCACAAGGAAACCAAATAACGCGTGTTGAAAAATGCAGGCCAGTAGCTCTAACGGCTAGAGCACCGGACTCCAAATCCGGGTGTTGGGGGTTCGAATCCCTCCTGGCCTGCCATTTTTGTATATCCGTTTTACACGCTGACGGGGCGGTGACTGCCTGAGGGTGAAATGACGAGGAAACATCAGCCGAAAAAAAAGAAAAAAGGGTCAAAAAGGAGGTCGAACCAGCGGCGAAAAAACAAAACCCCGGATGCAAACGTAGCATCTTCCCGAGAACGTCCGTCACCTTCACCGTCCCCGGCCAGAGTCCCCAGGAAAACCGCTGAAAAAAAGGCCGTTGGTCGCGGATCCACGACAGGGTATCTGGGGAGGGCGGTGCAGTTTTTGAAAGATTCCAAGGCGGAGGTGATGAAGGTCAAATGGCCGACCCGGAAAGAGTTGATCGCTTCCACTGCCGTGGTGATTGTTCTTACGCTGATTGTGGCCTTGTTCCTTGGACTGGTTGACTTTGGTCTCATAAAGATGATCAAAACCATCGTGCGATGATGCCGTCGCGTTGCCGGGACAGCCGGGTTGCGGCGGGGATCTTCCGAGTGTTACAGGCCCGGGGGCGGTGGAGATTCCACCGGAATCAGTAAATCAAGGCGTCTTGAAAAGGTTGTTGTATCGTGAACTCAGACGAGTCGGGTGCTGGCGTGGATTTGAAATGGTACATTGTACATACCTATTCGGGTTTTGAGAAAAAGGTGAAGATGAACCTGCAGGAACGGATCAAGACCCTTGGGAAGGATGCGTTTTTTGGTGATATCCTCGTCCCGATGGAGCAGGTCGTTGAACTCAAGAAAGGGCAGAAAAAGACATCCTCCAGAAAATTTTATCCCGGATACATCCTTGTCCAGATGCATTTGAACGAAGAAACCTGGCATATCGTCCGCAACACCGCCAAGGTGACCGGTTTTGTTGGGGGGGAGGTTCGACCCACGCCGATACCCGATGAAGAGGTGGAGCGGATTCTCCGTCAAATGGAGGAAGGCGCCAGCAAGCCGAAACCGAGGTACAGTTTCGAGGAAGGTGACGAAGTCCGGGTGATTGACGGGCCCTTTAACAATTTTCAGGGTGTGGTGGAAGAGGTCAAGGCGGAGAAAGAAAAACTGAGGGTCCTGATCACCGTGTTCGGGCGACCAACGCCCGTGGAGCTCGATTTCATACAGGTCACCAGGATTTAGCCGCGGGTTCGCGGAACCCCTGTCGCAGGGTTTTTTGCGACGGCGCGGGGAATATGAAAAAAGAGGTTTTGATATGGCAAAAAAAGTTATCGGGTCTGTAAAGCTTCAGGTAAAGGGGGGGCAGGCCAACCCTTCCCCTCCCATAGGACCTGCACTGGGACAGCATGGCGTCAATATCGCCGAATTCTGCAAGGCATTCAATGCCAGGACCCAGGACCAGACGGGGACCGTTATTCCTGTTGTTATCACCATTTATGCCGACAGGTCTTTCTCTTTTATCACCAAAACACCACCGGCCTCCGTGCTTCTGAAGCAGGCCGCCAAAATCGCCAAGGGGTCGGGTGAACCGAACCGGGAGAAGGTGGGGGAGGTAACGAAAAAACAGGTGGAGGAGATCGCGAAGCTGAAATTTGAAGATTTGAACGCCTATGACCTGGAGGGGGCGAGCAGAATTATCGAGGGAACAGCAAGGAGCATGGGAATCACCGTTGTTGACGCGTGAGGGCTGAAAAACCCGGTCGCCCGGGTGCGCCGCCCTTGCATGCCGGAACCCTTGAAAAGGATCCGGGTACCTTCCGCTGGACGGATTTCCGTATCAGGGGCACGGGGCATGCGGGGTTGATGGTTGTTCTGGACGGGATTTCCCTAAGTGAGAGGAAATATAGACATGCCGTGGAGAGGGAAAAAATACAGGAACAGCGCGGAAAAGATCGATCGGGTCCGGAAATACGATTTTCAGGAGGCGATCCGTTTGGCCGTGGACTGCGCTTTCGCAAAATTTGATGAAGGCGTTGACGTGGCGGTTCGCCTGGGCGTGGATCCCCGACATGCGGACCAGATGGTCCGGGGGACGGTGGTCCTGCCCAATGGTGTGGGCAAGGATGTGCGGGTCGCCGTATTTGCCAGGGGAGAAAAGGAAAAAGAGGCCCGCGAGGCCGGCGCCGATGTGGTGGGGGCCGAAGATCTGGCGGAGAAGATCCAGAAGGGGTGGCTTGATTTCGACAAGGCGATCGCAACTCCCGACATGATGGGTGTTGTTGGAAAACTGGGTCGTATCCTGGGGCCCCGGGGCATGATGCCGAATGCGAAACTCGGTACTGTGACATTTGATATCGAAAGAGCGGTCAAGGAAGTCAAGGCCGGAAAAATCGATTTCAAGGTTGAAAAAGCGGGAATTGTCCATGCTCCCATGGGGAAGGTATCCTTCGGCCTGGAAAAGCTCCTGGAAAATATTTCCGCGTTTTTAGAGACGGTTTTGAAGCTGAAACCTGCTTCCAGTAAGGGGACTTATCTCAAGGGTATCGCGATTTCTACGACAATGGGTCCTGGAATCAAGGTGGACCCCGCTTATGTGAAGGATCTCCTGAATCAATAATAAAAGGATGTTCCGGGCGATAGAGGAATGCGGGCCGGAAAAAAATGGACCCGGCGCGGCATTCTTTCTGTATTCCCGTCTACAGCCGGCTTACGGATTACGAGGATTTCATGCCGCATCACCGGAGCAGGGGCGGTTGTTGTCTTTTTTCGGGAAGTACCGGATGCGCGGCTGATGTGATTGGCTGTGAGAACCTATTTTGAGCATGTGTTTTCAAGAAATCGAGGCCCTTGGCGTTTTGTAAAGGTCTCGAAATCGTCGGTCCCTCTTCCTCGCGGTGACATTTCTTACCCCGATTTCTTGAGAAGCTGCGGTAACCGTTTATGTCCATGAGCGGATCGGAACCCTCGGATCTCCGGTCCGTGAAAAAGAAAATACGGGATAGACCTACCGAACGAAATTTTGAGGTCAAAGACAGCAGGTGCCCATGCCAGTCCGTGAAATCTCCGGACGCAGACGGCGTGATGGGCTTAATGCATATGCCTGCCGAGACTGTTCCAGGTGAGATAAATCATCTTGCGCCTCTGCCTTTGACGCATGGAGATCCCGAGTGTGTTTTTGATCTTGTCCGGGTTTCCTGTGGACGGCAATTTCAACCCGCTCCATAACGTGCAGAAATTTCATGGGGGCCGGGATTGCCGTTCATCGGGAAAACAATCAGCCGGGAAGAGAGAGGATGCACGAGAGGATTTCGTGTCGACAGTCAAATGGAGAGGAGGTGAATATGGATAGAAAAGAAAAAATGGAATTCGTCGCCGGCCTTCATGAGCGACTTGAAAAGGTTCCATGCACGTTCCTGGTGGAATACAAGGGGCTCGATGTTGAGGCCATGAACCGGCTCAGGAGAGAGCTGAAGGATGCGAACGCCCGGTTTCATGTAGTCAAAAACCGCCTGTTGAAACGGGCCAGTGACGACACCGACACGGCCTGTATTCAGGACCAGATGGAGGGGCCGTGCGGCATCACGCTGGTGGATTCGGACGAAGACGTGGTGAGGCCGGCCAAGGTGCTGGTTGACTTCAGCAAGGATTTTGAAGCCCTTGTGATCAAGGCCGGACAGATTTCCGGGAAGGCCATCGATGCTGCCGGGATTCGGCGGTTGGCCGATCTTCCCGGAAAAGAGGTCCTTCTGGCCCAGGCCCTTTCGGCCATGCAGGCCGTGCCCGTATCTTTTGTAAGGGTCCTGAATAGCATGATGAGCCAGTTGGTGTATGTGTTGAAAGCCATAGAAGATAAAAAATCGGAATCCGCTTGAGCCGGAAGCAAAACCAGGGAGGTTGAAAAAAAGAAAATGGCAGAAAATATCACGAGAGAGGATGTAATCGAATTTATCGCCAACATGACGGTGCTTGATCTTTCGGAGTTTGTAAAAGAGCTTGAGGAAAAATTTGGTGTAAGCGCCGCCGCACCCGTGGCGGTGGCGGCGGCTGCTCCGGCGGGCCAGGCCCAGGAAGAGGCCCCTGAACAGACCGAGTTCGATGTCGTATTGACCGCCGTGGGCGACAAGAAGATCCAGGTGATCAAAGTGGTCCGGTCCATAACCGGCCTGGGATTGAAGGAGGCCAAGGCCGTGGTGGACGGCGCCCCCGGTGCGGTGAAGGAAGGGGTTTCCAGGGAAGAGGCCGAGGGAATCAAGACCCAGTTGGAAGAGGTGGGCGCGAGCGTCGAGATCAAGTAATCCCCTTCTCAGCGCCGGTGGAACGCTGCCGGGGCGGGACGTCCGCCCCGGCGCCGGTTCCCGGATTTTCCGTGAGCGCAGCGGAGTTATGGGAAAGGTGCCCATGTCCGTGAATGTCCGCCGGGAGGAAGCGCAACTGCATTCACCGGGTCCGTAACGGCAAAACAGCCGGAAGAGACCGGGTTTAGAGATTTCACGCACACCGTTGCAACAAGGAGATACCATGTCGGGACAAAATGGTGTCGGCAGACGTCCGAGAAGAAGTTTCGGGAAAATAAAAAAGATTATCGGGATCCCCAACCTGATCGACATGCAAAAGCAATCCTACGACCGGCTTTTGCAGAAGGATGTTCCCCCTGATCAGAGAGAGGATTTCGGCCTGGAAGGGGCTTTCAGGAGCGTGTTTCCGATCCACGATTTTGCGGGTACGTCTTCCCTTGAGTTCGTGAAATATACCTTTGAAGATGCCAAATATGATGAAGATGACTGTCTCAACAAGGGGATGACATACGAAACCCCTCTCCGGCTGACCGTTCGGCTTGTGGTTTTCGATACGGACAGCACCGACGGCACCCGGAGCATCCGGGACATCAAGGAACAGGACATCTATTTCGGAACGCTCCCGATGATGACGGACCGCGGAACGTTCATCATCAACGGGACCGAGCGGGTGGTGGTCAGCCAGCTTCATCGATCACCCGGCGTGTTTTTCGCCCATGACAAGGGGAAGACCCATGCCAGCGGAAAACTCCTGTATTCGGCCAGGGTGATTCCCCTACGGGGATCCTGGCTCGATTTCGAGTTTGATCCGAAAGACATCCTGTACGTGCGGATCGACCGGCGGCGAAAATTCCCGGCAACCATCCTTCTGAGGGCGCTGGGGTGTTCAACGGCGGAGATTCTGCATCGATTTTATAAGACTGAAATTATCGGCATCAGTGAAAAGGAATGCCGTCGGGAGGCCAGGCTCGAACATCTCTATCAGTCCCGTCTTCCCAGGGATATTGTGGATCCCGGGACAGGAGAGGTCCTGGCCAAAAAGGGTGAAAAGTACACCAAGCGGCTTGATAAGAAGTTGAAGCGGCTGGAAATTTCCCATATCCCCCTCGGTCTTGAAGATGTCGAGGGGCGCGTAGCGGCCGCGGATATCGTGGACAAGGAGACGGGGGAGATTCTTGTCGAGGCGAACCAGTCTCTGACGCGGGAATCGATTGAAATGCTGCTGGAAAAGGGCATCGACGAGGTGGAATGCCTGATTCTGGATGCACCGGGCGTGAGTCCCTCCATCCGGAACACAATGATGCTCGATAAAATCAGCACGCCGGATGAGGCGGTCCTTGATATTTACAGAAAAATGCGGCCCAGCAGTCCTCCCACGCAGGAGGTCGCCAACAATTTTTTCAATAATCTTTTTTTCAGCATGAATACCTATGACCTCTCGAAGGTCGGACGCCTGAAGTTGAATTACCGGCTCAACCTGGATGTCCCCCTGAATAAACGAACCCTGGAGAAGGAAGATATCCTGGCGGTGGTGGATGAGCTGATCCAGCTGAAGGTCGCCGAGTCCATGGTGGACGATATTGACAACCTCGGGAACCGTCGTGTCAGAGGGGTTGGCGAACTGCTGGAAAACCAGTACCGGATCGGTCTCGTGAGGATGGAACGGGCCATCAAGGAACGGATGAGTCTTCAGGAGGTGGAGACGCTGCTGCCCCACGATCTCATCAACTCCAAGCCGGTCTCCGCCGTTGTCAAGGAATTTTTCGGGACCAGCCAGCTCTCTCAGTTCATGGACCAGACCAACCCGCTTTCGGAAGTGACGCACAAGCGGCGCCTGAGTGCGCTGGGTCCGGGCGGGCTGACCCGTGAGAGAGCGGGGTTCGAGGTCCGGGATGTCCATCCGACGCACTATGGCCGGATATGTCCCATTGAGACGCCGGAAGGGCCGAATATCGGTTTGATTGTGTCCCTTAGTACCTATGCGCGGGTGAATGAATTCGGGTTTATCGAAACACCTTACCGAAAAGTGGAAAATGCAAAGGCGACCAACGAGATCGAATATCTCTCAGCGCTCGATGAAAAGGACTATCCCATCGCCCAGGCCAACGCACCCCTGGACGAGGAGGGGTTCTTCGTCCGAAAAGAGGCGGCGGTCCGGATCGAGGGAGAGGCCGCGAAAACGGACGTCAAGGACATCCGTTTCATGGACGTGTCGCCGGACCAGCTGGTGAGCGTTTCCGCATCGCTGATTCCGTTCCTGGAGCACGATGACGCCAACCGTGCGCTGATGGGATCCAATATGCAACGCCAGGCCGTTCCCCTTCTGAGAGCGAAAGCCCCCCTGGTGGGCACCGGCATCGAAAACGTCGTCGCCCGTGATTCGGGAATTTCGGTCGCCTCAAGGAGAGATGGGGTCGTGGTGGATGTGGACGCCTCCCGGATTGTCGTTCGTTCCAGCGGTTCCGGCGAGGACGGCCCGGAGGTGGAGATCTACAAGCTGATTAAATTTAAACGGTCCAACCAGAACAGCTGCTACACGCAGAAGCCGATCGTTAAAAAGGGTGATATCGTCAGGAAGGGCCAGATCATTGCGGACGGACCGGCCTCAGAACTGGGAGAATTGGCCCTTGGCCAGAATGTGATGGTCGCTTTCATGTCATGGGGCGGCTACAATTTTGAGGATTCCATCCTCATCAGTGAACGGGTTGTAAAAGAAGACATCTATACGTCGCTTCACATCGAGGAATTCGAGGTGGTCTCCCGGGATACCAAGCTGGGAAAGGAAGAGATCACCCGCGATATCCCCAACGTGGGGGAAGAGGCGTTAAAGAACCTGGACGAGAGCGGCATCATCAAGATCGGAGCGGAAGTCGGGCCGGGCGATGTGCTGGTGGGCAAGATTACCCCGAAGGGGGAGACGCAGCTGTCTCCCGAGGAGAAACTCCTCAGGGCGATTTTCGGGGACAAGGCCGGTGATGTGAAAGACAGCTCTTTGAAAGTGCCGCCCGGTGTCCAGGGGATCGTTATTGATGCCAAGGTCTTTTCGAGGAGAGGGGTTGAAAAGGACCAGAGATCCCTTGACATCGAGGCGGAGGAGATGCACCGGCTCGAGAAGGACCTTCACGATGAGATCGGAATCATCGGGAAGAGCGCAAGGGAGAAACTGGAAGAGCTTATCGGCGGAAAAAAACTCAAGACCGATCTTCATGACAAGGGGACCGGCGATGTCCTCATGCGCGCCAGGAAGACCATAAAGCGTGAGGATATCGACAGGATTCCGGTGACCGCATGGATCAATGCGGACATCAAGGCTTCCATGGATGTGATCGAGCAGGTGGAATCCATCGCCACAAAATATTCCGTCAAGGTGCAGGAAATCCGGCAGACCTTTGAGGACAAGAAAGAACGTTTCAGCCTGGGGGATGAACTGGCGCCCGGCGTCATCAAGATGGTCAAGGTGTATGTTGCGGTCAAACGGAAACTGTCTGTCGGGGACAAGATGGCGGGGCGGCATGGAAACAAGGGAGTCCTGTCCCGGATTCTTCCCGTGGAGGATATGCCCTATTTTGAGGACGGAACCCCCGTGGACGTTGTCCTGAACCCCCTCGGCGTTCCCTCTCGAATGAACGTGGGCCAGGTCCTGGAGACCCATCTGGGCTGGGCGGCGCGCGGGCTGGGCGAACAGATCGGCGACCTTCTTAAAAAGATGGAAAATTGCGAGGCGCTGAAAGCCAAACTGAAAAGGGTTTTTCCCGGCGATGAGTACCGGCGTTTTTTTGAAAACGCAACTGATAAAGAACTGGTCGAAAAGGCGCGGCTCCTTTCGGAGGGCGTCCCTATGGCAACGCCGGTCTTCGACGGCGCCGAGGAAGAAGAGATAAAGAAAAGCCTGGAAGAGGCCGGGCTGCCGGTTACGGGCCAGACGACCCTCTACGACGGCAAGACCGGGGAGCCGTTCGATCAGAAGGTAACCGTGGGAATCATGTACATCATGAAGCTGCACCACTTGGTGGACGACAAACTGCACGCCCGTTCCATCGGCCCGTATTCCCTTGTGACCCAGCAGCCCCTGGGAGGGAAGGCGCAGTTCGGCGGACAACGGTTGGGAGAAATGGAGGTATGGGCCATGGAAGCCTATGGGGCGGCCTATTCGCTTCAGGAATTTTTGACCGTCAAGTCCGACGATGTCGCCGGCCGGACCCGGATGTATGAGCGGATCGTGAAAGGGAACAATGTCCTTGAAGCGGGACTTCCCGAATCCTTCAAAGTGCTTATGAAAGAACTTCAGAGTCTCGGCCTGGAGATCCAGCTTTTCGAAGACAGCCAGGTCTAAGTTCTTTCGGACCCCCGCCGCGGCGGGTATTCGCGCGTTAACAGCCCTTACAGAGCGCGAAAGGAGAGAGCATTGGAAGAAATATACAGTTTTTTTGCAAGGCCAAAGGATCCTTCCAGTTTCAATGCCGTCAGGATCTCACTCGCGTCTCCCGAAAAGATCCGGGAGTGGTCTTTCGGAGAGGTAAAAAAACCGGAGACCATCAATTACCGTACCTTCAAACCGGAGAGGGACGGCCTCTTCTGCTCGAAAATATTTGGTCCCATCAAGGACTATGAATGTAACTGCGGCAAGTACAAGCGCATGAAACACCGGGGCATCGTGTGTGAAAAATGCGGTGTCGAGGTGATCCAGAGCAAAGTCCGGCGCGAGCGGATGGGACATATCGAACTGGCCGCGCCCGTGGCCCATATCTGGTTTCTGAAATGTCTGCCTTCGAAAGTGGGGAACCTCCTGGATCTGACGCTGAAGGACCTGGAGAGAGTCCTCTATTTTGAGGCCTATATCGTGATCGACCCCGGGGACACCCCCCTGGCGAGAGGGACGCTCCTGAGCGACGAGCAACTGCGGCAGGCGAGAGAGGATTACGGGGATCGTTTTGAAGCCGGGATCGGGGCGGAAGCCATCCAGACCATGCTGCGAAACCTGGATCTGGACGATCTGTCCAAGACCCTGCGCATTGAAATGCTGGGGACGAAGTCGGATGCGAAACGAAAGAAACTGGCCAAGCGTCTCAAGATTATCGATGCATTCAAAGAATCGAAAAACCGGCCTGAATGGACCATCCTGAACGTGATTCCGGTTTTGCCTCCCGATCTGCGGCCGCTGGTTCCCCTTGACGGGGGCCGTTTCGCCACGTCCGACCTGAACGATCTCTACCGCCGCGTGATCAACCGAAATAACCGGCTTAAACGCCTCCTGGAACTGAACGCGCCGGAGATCATCGTCCGGAACGAGAAGAGGATGTTGCAGGAATCGGTGGATGTCCTGTTCGACAATGGGAGAAGGGGCAAGGTGGTCACCGGACCGAACAAGCGGCCGTTCAAGTCTCTCAGCGATATGCTGAAGGGAAAGCAGGGGCGCTTCCGGCAGAATCTCCTGGGAAAACGGGTCGATTACTCCGGGCGTTCCGTGATCGTCGTGGGACCCGATCTCCGGTTGCACCAGTGCGGGCTTCCGAAAAAGATGGCCCTGGAGCTGTTCAAACCGTTTATCTACAACAAACTGGACGAGAAAGGCCTGGTCACTACCATCAAAGGGGCCAAAAAGATGGTTGAGCGGGAACCGCCCGAAGTCTGGGATGCCCTGGACGAGGTGGTCAAGGAGTACTGTATCCTGCTGAACCGGGCGCCTACGCTCCACCGTCTCGGGATCCAGGCGTTTGAGCCGATTCTCGTGGAAGGAAAGGCGATTCACCTGCATCCCCTGGTGTGCACCGCATTCAACGCCGACTTTGACGGAGACCAGATGGCGGTTCACGTGCCGCTGTCCATCGAGGCCCAGATCGAGGCCCGGGTCCTCATGATGTCCACCAACAATATCCTTTCGCCCGCCAACGGCGATCCCATCATCGTCCCAAGCCAGGATATCGTCCTGGGCATCTATTATATGACCAGGGAGCGGCCGGGTGCAAAGGGAGAGGGAAGCGTCTTCTCGGGTCCCCGGGAAGTCCGAATCGCCTATGACGCGGGCCAGTTGGATCTGCATGCCGCCATAAAGGTCCGGATCGAGGGAGAACTCCGCGAGACGACCACCGGTCGCGTGATCCTTTACGAAGTTCTGCCGAAATCACTCCCCTTTGTCCTTTTGAACAAGGTGATGTCGAAGAAACAGCTCCGGGCCCTGATCAACGAGTCGTATCGAAGGGCCGGCGTCAAATCCACCGTGATCCTTGCGGACCGTTTGAAAGACGTCGGCTACAAGTATGCGACGCTGTCGGGTATTTCCATCTCTATGAAGGACATGATCGTTCCCTCGAAAAAAGAGGAGATTATCGAAAAGGCCGAAAAAGAGGTGAAAAAAATTGACGACCAGTATGTCAGCGGCCTGATCACGGATGGAGAAAAATACAATAAAGTCGTGGATATCTGGGCCCAGTCCACGGAAGACGTGGCGTCGGAAATGATGAAACAGATGGCGGTTGAAAGGGTGAAGATACCTTCCGGGAAAACGGTGGAGGTGAACAGTTTCAACCCCATCTATATGATGTCCGATTCCGGCGCGCGGGGAAGCAAGGACCAGATGAGACAGCTGGCCGGCATGCGGGGCCTGATGGCCAAGCCTTCAGGAGAGATTATCGAAACCCCCATTACCTCTAATTTCCGGGAGGGCCTCACGGTGTTGCAGTATTTTATCTCCACCCACGGCGCCCGAAAGGGTCTGGCCGATACCGCGCTCAAGACGGCCAATTCCGGTTATCTGACCCGAAGGCTGGTAGATGTGGCCCAGGACGCCATCATCACGGAAGAGGATTGCGGGACCCTCGACGGCATATGGGTGGAGGCGCTGGTGGAGGGGGGCGAAATCCTCCAGAGGGTCGGAGAGCGGGCCCTGGGCCGTGTCGCGCTGGAAGATGTCTGTGACCCCGTCACCGGCGAGGTCCTGGTGCCGGCCAATGAAATCATTGATGAAGCGGGTATCCAGAAGATCGAATCGGCCGGACTGGAAAGGATCCGGATCCGGTCCGCCCTGACATGCAAGGCCAAGCGGGGTGTCTGCAAGAAGTGTTATGGAAGGGACCTGGCCCATGGCCATGAAGTGAACATCGGCGAGGCCATCGGCATTATCGCGGCCCAGTCCATCGGCGAACCCGGGACCCAGCTGACCATGCGGACGTTCCATATCGGGGGCACCGCCAGCAGACGCGTGGAACAGTCAAGCATTCGGACCCGGAACCGGGGCCGGATAAAATTTCTCAACCTGAAAACCGTGGAAAACGAGGCGGGACAGCTTGTGGTGATGAACCGGAACGGCGAGGTCGCCATCCTGGGCAAGGGAGGCAGGGAAGTGGAACGGTACCCCATCACCTACGGCGCCACCCTCATGGTTCATGACGGTGATCAGGTGGAACTCGACCAGACGCTGGCCGAATGGGACCCCTTTACTATTCCCATCATGACGGAGGTCGACGGAACGGTAAAGTTCGGGGATATCATCGAAGGTGTCACCATGCAGGAAAAGCGGGACAACGTGACCGGGAAGATCAGCCGGGTGATCGTTGAGTCCCGTGACGTGGACATCCGGCCCCGGATTTCGCTGAAAGACAAGGGCGGAAAAACCGCTTCTCTGCGGAGCGGAGGCAAAGGCCAGGCCCGGTACCATCTCCCCGTGGGTGCCATTATCATGGTGAATGAGGGCGATGAGGTGGCCCCCGGCACGGTCCTGGCGAAAATACCGCGGGAGACCACGAAAACCAAGGATATTACGGGTGGTCTGCCTCGGGTCGCGGAACTGTTCGAGGTCAGAAAACCGAAAGAAACCGCAATCATCAGCGAAATCGACGGGGTCGTTTCCTTTGGAAAATATACCAAGGGCAAGAGGAAAATGACCGTAACCCCCGACGTGGGCGATCCGGTACATTATTATGTGGCCCGGGGCAAGCACGTGAGCGTCCTTGAAGGAGACTACGTGCGGGCGGGCGAACCACTGATGGACGGCTCGGCCGATCCCCACGATATCCTCCGGATCCGAGGCCTGAAGGAACTTGCGAAATATCTCGTTAACGAGGTGCAGGAGGTCTATCGGCTCCAGGGGGTAAAAATCAACGACAAGCACATTGAGGTGATTGTCCGGCAGATGCTGCGGCAGGTCAGCGTAACCGATGTGGGGGATTCCAATTTTCTCATCGGGGAATTTGTTGAGAAATGGCGGTTTGAAGAAGAGAACAATAAGATCATCGCGCGGGGCGGAAAACCTGCCAGCGCGGCGCCCCTGCTCCTGGGCATTACGAAGGCCTCGCTTACCACGGAGAGCTTTATCTCCGCCGCTTCTTTCCAGGAGACCACGAAAGTTCTTTCCGATGCCAGTATCGCCGGGAAAATCGATTACCTGAAAGGGTTGAAGGAAAACGTGATCATGGGGCGGCTGATACCGGCCGGGACCGGGGTGAAGGCGTATCGAAATATCGATATCGGCATTGCCGAATAGAGGGCCGGATTCCTTCCTGCGGGGCCGGGCGTCCGGCGGGAATAAATGGCCTGCAGGTTTTAAATATCTTGACAAGATGAACAATAAAAGATAAAAAATATGATTTTGTGAATTTCATCGAATCGGTCCATCCCGGTGGAGATGAAACAGCGCCGGGCGGGATCCGGAAAACCTCCTTTTCGTCAGGCCGGAGACGATTGAAGGCCCGCGGCAGCAGGTCGTCACGGTCCCGGGAATCGCCCGTGGCATACCGCCGGACGGATGGGGAAGATCCATTGCTCGAAAAATCCCGGAGAGGGGTGGAACGTTCATCCACAGGGTTGAAACAGGTACGAAGGAGTTGCTATGCCGACCATCAATCAACTGGTGAGAAAAGGCCGCCGAAAACACCGTAAAAAGGTCAAGACCCCCGCCTTGCAGGGCTCTCCGCAGAAACGGGGAGTCTGTATCAGGGTTTATACCTCGACGCCGAAAAAGCCGAATTCCGCCCTCAGAAAGGTCGCAAGGGTCAGGTTGACGAACGGGATCGAGGTGACGTCGTATATCCCCGGCATGGGACACAACCTTCAGGAGCATTCTGTTGTCCTGATCCGGGGAGGGCGGGTCAAGGATCTGCCCGGTGTCCGTTACCATGTGATCAGGGGCACCATGGATACGACCGGCGTGGATGACCGGAGACAGGGCCGGTCAAAATACGGGGCCAAGAGACCCAAAAGCCTTTAACGGGCCACTTCCTGGAGGTTTTTGATGCCCAGAAAAAGAGTCGTTGCGAAGAGAGAAATTATACCGGATCCAAGGTACAAGAGCGTTCTTGTCTCGAAATTTGTGAACAACCTGATGAAAAAAGGGAAAAAGAGCATCGCCCAGTCGATCCTTTATGGTGCCTTCGATATTATCAAGGAAAAGACCAAACAGGACCCCCTGTCCATTTTTCACAAGGCGATTGAGAATGTTAAGCCCGCGGTGGAAGTAAAATCGAGGCGCGTGGGCGGCTCCACGTATCAGGTGCCGACGGAGGTCAGGCCGGCGAGAAGGCAGGCCCTCAGTATCCGGTGGCTCATCAATTATGCCAGAGAAAGGGGCGAAAAAACCATGGCCGCGAAACTGGCGGGCGAGTTCATGGACGCTGCTAACGGAAGAGGGGCCACGGTCAAGAAAAAGGAGGATACCCACCGGATGGCCGAGGCCAACAAGGCCTTTGCTCATTATCGATGGTAGGTTATCGTGTCTGCGGTCTGAGGCATTGAGCGGAGAGCAGTGGAGAGAGGAGTTTGAGAGAGGAACGGAGAGCTTGGTGCTTTTAGGATAAGGAGGAAG
>Ga0164318_10003817_pt1 | contig 14344 bp, 12 predicted proteins | sample GuaBasSedimGuay9_FD_113734 | JGI IMG/M metagenome (GOLD analysis project Ga0164318, IMG submission 113734) | Subseafloor sediment microbial communities from Guaymas Basin, Gulf of California, Mexico - Guay9, Core 4571-4, 0-3 cm | ecosystem: Environmental > Aquatic > Marine > Hydrothermal vents...
CAAGGAGAAAACGGTTCAAAATAGGACAAAAAAAGCGTTTACAGCTGATCTTCGAAACTTTTCCGGATCAAATAGTCAGGAACCTCGGTATACGGGAAGTACACAGTAAGCTCACTGCAGATCATGATTTTTTCTTCCATACTTTTGCCGTCCAGCAGTCCAGACTTATCCAGTTCCTCCCAGTACACAGACAGCAGATCCTCAATCATATCCCGCTCCGCCTGAGACCGAATTCCTCTGCCGCTTATCTTGAGATACAGAGAAAATTGTACAGAAAAAAATATCTTTCTGTTTTCAGTGGTTCTGGCTTTATAATTCTCCGGGTTGTACAACTGTAGTGCCATGAAATAAAGATACAAATCATTTTCCTGAATGACAAGTTCTAATTTTACTAATTTTTTCTTGACGATTAATTTTTTCATGCGTATATTTCTCTAAAAGCCAGCATCATTGAGCTGAAAGTGAACTCTTTTTATATTCAGGAGGAAATTTATGAAGGTTAAACCCCTTAGCGATCGCGTATTGATCAAGACAGAAGTGATGGAAGAAAAAACAGCAAGCGGACTGTTTATACCCCAGACTGCACAGGAAAAAACACAGACTGGTGTTGTTGTTGAAGTTGGTGATGACAAAGACATGATCAAGGTTAAAGTCGGCCAGAAAGTAATGTATGACAAATATGCGGGAACCGCGGTAACAATTGAGGGAGAAGATCACCTTCTGTTAAGAATGTCCGACATACTTGCAATTATTGAATAGGTTATTGAATCAGAAAATTAAGCAGCTCTTTTTTTAGAGCTGCTTTTTCCTTACAGATGGTACAGAAAGTTTTCCAGATCCAGCAGCATTTCGCTGCTTTTTTTTATGCTTGTTACCGTTTCCGGCAGAGATGAAAGAAGAATTTTCCCATAACTTTTTTTTATTATCCTCGGGTCAAGAATTAATACTGCCCCATGATCACTTTTGCGTCTCATCAGTCTGCCGAAACCCTGCTTGAGTCTCATGGCAGCCTCGGGAATTGATAACTCAAAGAACGGGTTCCCTCCAGAAAGTTCAATCAGTTCCATTCTTGCCATAACTATGGGATCCGTAGGCACTCTAAAGGGCAGTTTACAAATAATTACTACTTTTAAGGAATCTCCGGGGATATCCACTCCCTCCCAAAATGAATCAGTTGCAAAGAGTACACTGGAAACATCAAAGGTAAAGGTCTCAAGCAGCTTTGCCCTGTCCTTCTCTCCCTGTTTAAGTACCGTTATCCCCAGCTCACCCAACAGGGGACTTACCTCCATATAGGTCTTCTGCAGCATTGAATAGGAGGTAAACAGGACAAGAGCTTTCCCTTCTGAAATAGAAACAATCTTCCCGACAATATCAGAAATATACGACTGGAATCCCCCGATGGACGGATCAGGGGCATCAGAGGGAATTCCCAGAAGAACCTGTTTTTTATACTCAAAAGGAGACTCCAGCTGTTTGAAAGAAGTCCTCCCTTCCTCCTCAGGGAAAAGTCCGATTCTTTTTTTCCAGAAATCAAACTTCCTCCCTATGGTCAGCGTTGCAGAAGTCATAATAATTGTCGACTGAGTGTCATACACCGCCCTTTTCATCACATCTGAGATATCCAGCGGTGTTATGGAGAAGGAGGTATAGATCTCACTTTTCCCGGTTTTTTTCTTTTCCAGCCAGAAAATATAATCTGTCCTCTCGTTAAACTTCCTGAAGGAGCCGATGATACCGCAAATTTTCTGAAGTCTTTGCAAATTTACCTTTAGTTCAAATATATCAGAATTATCATCTCCATCGGCTAACAGCTCTTCTGTATGCTCTTTGAGTGTATCCACAAGTTTGAGCAAATCTCTTTGGAGTTCGTAAAGGGCTACAAACATATTCTCAAGCTCAGAAGAATCATCCGTGTCCACTATCCGCAGAGAGCTTTCTCCCCCCAGGAAAAACCGGGAAAGCTGTTCAACCCTTTCTGCTTTATCCCTTACGTTGTTTATAAGTACAGGTATTCCGTTCAATACAGAAGGCTCGGGAAGGTATTTTTTAACTTTCTCCAGTATGCCGTACTTTTTCCTTCCCTTTCTGGAAAAGAGGAAATTTAAATTCCTGTAGAGACTGAATTTATTATAATTTTCCGAAAAAAAGCTTGTTGCGCTCTTTTCAATGGTATGGGCCTCGTCAAATATCACTCTTCCAAAGGGAGGCAGCACAGCAGTTGCGTTGAAACCGGCACCGTTCACCCTCATGGCAAGATCGGAAAACAGAATATGATGATTCACAACAAGAATATTTGCATCAGCTGCATTCTTCTTCATTTTCAAAACAAAACAACGGTCTCTTTGGGGACATTTCATTCCCATACAGGCATCGGATTCGGAACAGACTCTGCTCCACAAACCGGGGCTCGGTACAAAAGAGAGATCAGACTTACTACCTGTGGAAGTAGTTTCTACCCATTGTGATAATCTGGAGAGTTCTTCGTTATCATCGCTGAAAAGCTCCCCCTGGCTTCCGATCTCATCCAGACGTCTTAAACATACAAAGTTTCCTCTTCCCTTTATGAGAACAGCTTTTACATCCGAACCGGTCAGCTTTTTAATCAGGGGGATATCCTTATCCATGAGCTGCTGCTGAAGGTTTATAGTTGCTGTCGAGATAACGACCCTCTCCTTGTTAAGCTGGGCCCACCTTAAGGAAGGAATCAGATAAGCAAAGGACTTTCCAACTCCAGTCCCGGCTTCGACGGCAAGTACTTTCTGTTCGTTAAACGCATCAACAACACCTTCCAGCATCTCTACCTGGGGATCTCTTACCTCGTAATGCTCAAACTCTCTGCTCAATACTCCTCCGGGAAGCAGGATAGAGCACAATTCTCCGGTATCCAGCTGTTTTACTCTTCCCGGTGAAACAGGCTCACAGATACTGTAAATTTTTGTAACAGTATTATTTACTATGTAAAAACCAATTCCCTGATTCCCAAGACGGGAGGCAACAGATAAATCATTACTGCTTGGTTTTAGAACTCCCGAAGGATGATTATGAATAACACTATCGCCCTTTTCCATGTAGGGGAATATTGCAGGAGCAGCGTTGTCATTACCCTGCGCAGCAACAATTACTTCACAGCCGATCCCGTCTTCGTTATTCTTTACAACAAAAAGGACCTCTTGCCCCTCGGCATCTTTAACAGATTCCCGCATCTTTATTATTACTTCAGGAGTAAGTTTCTCAGCGATTTTCATCTGTTTAAAAGAAAGCCATAGAAGAAGGAAATAATCAAGATTATTGTAGTCTTTTTTTATCTTTTAGATTAGTATTGATATCAGATGGAACTAGATTTTTACAAACTGAACCTGTGTGGAAACGATTTTATCCTCTTCAATCTTCTTAAAGGGGGACTTCCTTCTGAAGAAAGCCGGGCAAAAATAACACGGCATATATCCAGACGCACTGAAGGAGTTGGCTCGAACGGTGTTATCTTCCTTTCAGAAAATCCTGAGTTCAGTGCAACGGTTCATCACTATAACTATGCAGGAATTAAAACTCCTTGCTTTGATGCATACCTCTGTGCTTCCAAGTTTCTCTTTGACTACGGCTTTTCCAGGGACGGCAAGATTAGTTTTTTCTCCAGCGGATCTGTCGTTACGGTGGATTCCATTGACAGTCTGACTTTCAGAATTTCTACAGGAGTTGCCCGAACCGAAAACGAAGAGATGATGAGGATTAACGGCAATGAATACATGTACACACCTGTTTCCTTTGACCGGATTCCCGGAGCAGGCGCCGTCTTTTTCTTTTTTAACAAAAACAGAAAAGAGAAAGAGGAAATTGCCCGCCTTTTTAATCTTGAAAATGATATGTCCCGCAGGTACAAAACCGTTTTCACTACAGTTTACAGCAATGATGAAATAAAGATTGAACCTGTTTTCCGCCGGCTCGAAAAGGATATGATTTTTGCAGCTTCAGTTGCAGGATCAGCGTCATCCTACCGTTCATACTGCGACAATGAAATACTGGTAAACTGCAAAGGAGGCGAGCTCTTCTTTCAGAAGAACGAAACCACAAACAACGTATATATAACCGGCAAACCGGAATACGTTTTTAGAGGAAACTATTATTTCGATGAATCAGATAGTTGACAGATTTTACCGCATCCTCAGATCCTACGGGGTAAAGACAGATGAGTATGAGGACTTGGACTATAGTGCTGCATGGGATGAGTTAAATGATTTTTTATCAGGAAAAGATGAAACAAACTATAATTCATCGAACTCTCTACCACCCGATTTTCTCAGGGAAGACTACAGGGTCATGGAGGTTGCATTCGGCGTACCGTTCAAGGTTGTAAAGAAACAATACCTCTTTCTGGTTAAAAAATATCATCCTGACCGGAATAATACTTCAGATGAAAAGATCAAAGCGGTAAATATCTCTTACAACAGAATCAGAGCATGGGAAAGAGCGAAGCAGAAAGCTAATTAAACCTTCGCTTCCACCGCTTCAAGTTGGTATTCCTGAATTTTCCTGTGTAGTGTTTTTCTCCCTATGCCCAGTACCTCGGCGGTTTTTGTTTTATTCCCCTTTTGGTGTATAAGTGTCATTCTGATAACCTCTTTCTCGGCATCCTCCAGAGTGATTCCAGGGGTTAATTTTATATAGTCACTGCTGCTTTCAGCTGTAATTGACGGAGGCATATCCTCTAATGAAATTATGTTTCCCTTGCACATAACAACGGAACTCTCAATGCAGTTTCGAAGCTCCCGGATATTCCCCGGCCAGTTATACTCGTATAAAGCAAGATATGCCTTTGGATCTATACCGTCTATCTTTTTGCCGTTCTCTTCGGAAAGTTCTTTAAGAAAGGCAGCGGCAAGCAGCGAAATATCCTCTTTCCGTTCTCTCAAGGGGGGTACATGAATATTTACAACGTTAAGGCGGTAAAAAAGATCCTCACGGAAAGCACCCTTTTCTATCTCGTCTTTTAAATCCTTGTTGGTCGCGGAGATTATTCTGACATCTACATCGATAGTATCTTCTCCTCCCACCCGCTCGAATTTCTTTTCCTGCAGAACCCTCAGGATCTTGATCTGGACACTTTGATTGATCTCTCCGATCTCATCCAGGAATATGGTCCCTTTGTCTGCAAGTTCAAAACGCCCCCTTTTTCTGGCAATAGCTCCGGTAAAGGATCCCTTTTCATGTCCGAAAAGTTCACTTTCCAATAGATTTTCCGATAGTGCTGCACAATGCACTTTGATAAAACTGTTATCCCGCCTTCTGGAAAGGTTATGAATAGCATCAGCCACCAGTTCTTTTCCGACACCGCTCTCACCGGTTATAAGTACCGATGCTTTGGTATCTGCCACCTGGTCGATTATCTCCAGAATCTTGCGCATCTGGGCACTTTTACCGATTATGGAGCTAAATTTCTGTCTACTGCTCAGCCGTTTGACCTCTTCTTCCAGCTCACGGTGTTTTAATACCAGCTGGCGGCTGGACAAGGCTCTTTTAACAAGAAGGGACAATCTGTCAAGGTTCACCGGTTTGGTTAAAAAATCAAAGGCTCCGTCCCTCATGGCGTTTACTGCTGTCTCAATAGAGCCGTGTCCGGTGAGAATTATTACCGGAATGTTGGGATTGGTTGAAGTTACCTTCTTCAGGAGCTGTTCACCTGATAGTTCCGGCATCTTCAGATCAGTAATAACAAGATCAATATCATTACTGTTAATGGCTTCAAGTCCCTTTTTACCGTTTTCTGCAAGGTATACCTTGTATCCGTCCATGGTCAGAGACTGTCCCAGCCCTTCCCTTATGTTCTTTTCATCATCAACGATCAGTATGTTAAACTTCATTGCCACCTCTCCAGTCAAGAAGACGTTTAACCTTCTGAGGGATAGGGAAGGTCAGCATAAATACAGTCCCCTCTCCCTCTTTGGAATCGAGAAAAATCTCTCCGTCATGCTCCTTGATTATCTTGTAAACTACAGTAAGTCCGAGCCCGGAACCAAAATCCTTTGTAGTAAAATAGGGTTCAAATATTTTGGCCATATTATCTTCCGATATCCCGGTTCCTGTATCCTTAATATGCAGATGAACCATACCGTCCCCTTCAAAGGTTTGTACAGTCAGCTCCCCACCCTCAGGCATTGCAGCTTCTGCATTCTTTATTATATTTAAAAGAGCCTGCTTCATATATTTCTCATCCATGTATATCTTGGGGATATTCGGATCAAGATCCATATGAATAACAATTCCGTTCTGCTCTAATTCATGCTTCACAAACTCAATAAGGTCCGTAACAACAGAGTTAATACGAGTAAGTGTCAAAGAAGTGTTCATTGGACGCACCGCAAAGAGAAAATCCACAATTATCTCGTTAAGTCTCTCCACCTCTTCGTTGATTATGGCAAGAAAATTACCCGCAGTTTCCTGGGTTAGTGCTTTATCCCTTTTAAGGGCTTTCTGCATAAGCTGAATATGAATACCGATTGATCCAAGGGGGTTTTTAATCTCATGAGCCACCCCTGCGGCAAGGGTCGTGAGAGAAGCAAGACTCTCAGCCCTCCTGAGACGCGCTTCCTTTCTCTTCTTCTCTGTGATATCCGAAACCAGAATTACATTTCCCTGGATACTGCCGTCTTTTACCAGAGGGAGGATATCCAGGCAAATTGTTTTCATGATACCTGAAAAGCTCAGAGTAAATTCCTCTTCAGTTACCCGGTCTCCTTTTTTTAAAACCTTTTTTATAAACTCCGCAATCTCATCATCTTCTACTACTTCCCAGATTATTTGATCGGAGGGGTCAGGAACCTTAAAGCAGATCATCTTTTCTACAGACCTGTTCAGCGTTATAAGTCTGTTATCCAGGTCAACAACAAGAATACCGTCAGGAATGGAATCAAGAACTACTTCCAGGAGCTCATTCTCCGATGCAAGATCAAAGAGGAGATTCCGGATCTGCTCCTTGTCCAGCTTGGGCAGTTTGTTCAGCGCTTTCTGAATAAAATTTCTCATTTTCTAATCCTGTAGAGATACGATATAAAAAGAAGCGGTACGCTCTGATTGTACATAGTTCTGTTTAAAAGTATCTTGTTGAGTTCCCGATACCAGGCATCAAGGATATGTACCGGAACATCCTTGAATTCCAGGATTCTTTTATACAGTATATCCTGAAACAGGAGTGAGAGTTCTTCGAGAAAGGGAAAGAAATTTTCACTGTCGGAGATATCACTGACTATGGCATCCAGCTTTTGGGAGCCTATCCGTTGTCCGGACACAGCAGATTCGACAATCGAGAAAGCATGAGCTTTAAGCTTCCCGCGGTCAATGCCGTTTGTTTTATAAAAAAAATCTTTAAGGGTGCTAAAGGGTTCGCTATCTTTCCTGAATATTCTTTTAATAACCTGCTTTTGCTGCTCTGTACTCCTGACGGGAAAATGGTAGGGACGGAGCCTTGATAGAATAGTAGGAATTATTCCCTCTTTTCTGGAACTAAGCAGAATGAAATAGACCCCTGCGGGGGGTTCTTCAAGGACTTTCAACAGAGCATTCCGGGAACCCTCACCGAGGGTATCCGCACTGTCCAGGATAACAATCTTTGCACTGTCATTATTGGTGGTATGAACCCAGTATGTCATTTTTCTGATACGGAAAATCGGGATACCGTCACTTTTAACAAGATTCTCCAGTTTTCTCGAAGATTCAAGTATAGCTGCAATAACCTTTGAAGAAGGCGGTTTTTCAAGTCTGCCTTTTCCGGGCAGTATCTTCACCAGATTCTCGTTTATCTGTTCCAACTCTCCTGAGGCCTTTTTCAGAATTTGATCATTATTCTGCCACTGTGCACTGTCAAATTGTTTTAAAAGTTTCTGAACAGCTCCAACAAACAGGTATCTGGCAGCTTGCCCTGAATCATCAGAAAGGGTATCTGCACAGACAGCAATTTCATCGGCAAACCGGCGGGGGCTTAATATCAGGGTGTTGGAATTTTCCAAAAGTCTGTGTTTCTTACAGGAAACACAGGAACAGTTCCAGCTGCCATCTTTTCTGCAGGACAGAACCCTGGCAAGTTCCAGGGCAGTAGTCAGCTTGCCTCCGAAGGAATCACCGTAAAACAGCATTGAACCGGGAAGCCGGCCTTCGGTAACTGCGTCCTTTAGATCTGAGATTATTTCTTCATGGCCGAGAATGTTCTCAAACAACTTTACCTACTTTACTGTGCTCTTGATTCCAGCAGCTCTTTTCCCAATGGAATAATCCTGTCTGCTGCCTGATATGCAATACTGTCTTTAAAAAGAGAGCCAATCTCAATAAAAGGCTGGATTTCAAGGAGAAATACGATCAATACCACCACTATTACCCCTTCAATAATACCAAGGAAGAACCCCAAAGACTGATCCAGTTTTTCCAGTTGAACCTTCTCTATCAAAGAGTTCAGCACATTCTCCAGAATCTTTACAACAATGTAGACTGCTAAAAAAAGAAGCAGAAAGGCTACTACAGGATTCCAGAATTCAGAATGAATATACTTATCCACAAGAACGGTTACCTTCCCTGTAAACAACAGCGCTGCAGCAAGTCCCAGAATTACGGCAGCCATGGACAGGAATTCATCAATAAACCCTCTGAAAACCGCTCTGACCGCCATAATCAGTATAACAACGAGACTGACAATATCAAAAGCCACAATGTGCATCTTTATTCTCCCACATATTCAGTCAATATTCCTGCAATCTTTTCAGCTCCACCAGGCGTACAGAATGACCCAGCTGCCTGACTCATTGTACTGCGTCTTTCTTCATCTTCCATGAGTGAAACTATTCTGTCAAACAAAGCCTGTGGAGTTACTTCGCCCTTCATTATTTCTGCTGCTCCGTGGGCAGCGAAGAATTCTGCATTCCGGATCTGATCTCCTCTGGAACTGTCCAATCCCAGAGGGATGAGAATCGAAGCTTTACCTGTCACACCGCTTTCCCATAGAGTACCTGCACCGGCTCTGGATACAACAAGATCCGCCGCAGCAAGGATATGGGGCAGTTCATAGGTAAGGAAAGGAACTGTTACATACCCATCCAGCTCAGACTTTTTATAAGTTTGTAATCCCATCTGGTGCACTATATAATATCCTGAAACAAGCCGCTCTGCAATGGAATAAATCAGGTTATTAAGCTGCAAAGCTCCGAGACTTCCGCCAAGAACCAGAAGTATCTTCTTTCCCTCCGGAATATTGAAGATACGGCGGCCCTCTTCTGCATCTCCGTTTAAAATTTCCCTGCGGACAGGATTCCCGGTAACAACAACCCTTTCGATAGTGGCAAAGTTATTAACAGACTCTTTGTAGGGAACCAGTATTTTGTCTGCAAACCTGCTGTTTATCCTTGTCGCAAGGCCGGGATCCAGATCGGAATCGTGGGTAACAACAGGGATTTTAAGGATTCTGCATGCAACCACCGGGGGAACACTTACAAATCCCCCTTTTGAAAACAGGATGGTTACCTTATGCTTCTTCAGAAGGTATAAAGAATGAAAGAACCCTCCTGCAATTTTAAACAAATCAACAAAGTTAAGCAGAGAAAAATATCTTCGAAGTTTACCTGCAGGGATGGAAAAGAATGAAACCCCCGCCCTCTCAACGATCCCTTTCTCCATTCCTTTACCGGAACCAATCCAGAAAACAGAACAATCCGGGACACGATCCTTAAGTTCTTCAATTACAGCCAACCCCGGATAAACATGCCCGCCGGTCCCTCCGCCGGCAACAGCAATCACTTTCCCTTTCATTCAACAACGAATTTATTGTAGTAGTATTCCACACTGTCAACCAAAGCTTCCCAGGATGCTTCAATAATATTCTCCGAAACACCCACTGTATCCCAGGTATTATCACCGGTAGTACAGGTAATGAAAACGCGTACCTTTGCAGCAGTGGATCTCTCCGGTTCAAGAACCCTCACACGGTAATCGATCAGGTGGATCTGATTTAAGAAATCATAGCTCTGGGAAAGAGCATGACGCAGGGCCATATCCAGTGTTTCCACGGGTCCTTCTCCGACACCGGCCCCCATATGCTCCACGCCGTTGCTCTTTAAAAAAATACGCCCCACAGTCTTTGACTTTTCAGAAAGGGTTTTAAAAGATTCCAGGTGGTAGTTCTGGAGTTCAAACAGGGGTTTGTACAGGCCCAAAGCCTTTCTGATAAGCAGATCGAAGGAGGCTTCCGCATACTCGTACTCATAACCGGCCATCTCCCTCTCTTTAAGGGTAGTGATAAGCCGGGAGACAGTTTCTGATTTCTTATTAAAACTTCCGTACTTTTCAAGTTTCTTGACAATGGTTGATCTTCCTGCAAGTTCCGAAAGAAGAATTCTTCTCGAATTGCCCACCAAAGAACTGTCTATATGTTCAATAAGCTCCGAAGCTTTCTCCACAACATCGGCGTGCTGCCCAGCTTTGTGGCTGAATGCCGCTTCTCCAACGTATGGCTGCCTGCGGTCAGGTATTATGTTTGCTTTCTCGGCAGTAAACCTCGAAAGATCCGTCAATTCAACAAGATTCTTATCCAGCGAGGTAGTATATCCCATTTTCAATGAAAGGTTCGGTACTATTGCACAGAGGTTTGCATTACCGCACCGTTCTCCCCATCCGTTTATCGTACCCTGAACATGGATAACACCTGATTCTACAGCAATAAGGGAGTTGGCAACCGCGTTACCAGTATCGTTATGACAGTGGATGCCGAGGGGAGAAAGTTTATCCTGAGGAAGATTTTGAATTATCTGTCCGATTTCAGTAGGGAGGGTCCCTCCGTTTGTATCACACAGAGTAATAACATCCGCTCCGGCTTCAGTACCGGTCTCCAGAACCTTAAGAGCATAGGCAGGATCATCTTTATATCCGTCAAAAAAATGTTCAGGATCGAGAATGACCTCCCTTCCGTGTTTTTTTAAGTATTCAACTGACTCATAGATCATTGCAAGATTTTCTTCCAGATCAGTCTTAATAACCTCACTAACATGTCTGGTCCAGGATTTTCCTACGACAACTACTGCCGGAGTTTCGGCCCTAAGCATCGCTTCAATGTATTTGTCAACTTCTACTTTGATCCCGGCTTTTCTCGTCGACCCAAAAGCGGCAACCCTGGAATTCTTTAAATCCAGACTCTTTACTTCTTCGAAGTAAGCAGCCTCCCGTTTTGAGGCAAGAGGGAATCCCCCCTCAATGTAATCCACGCCAATGTCATCGAGACGCTGAGTAATATCAAGCTTATCCTTTAGAGTAAAGTTGATTCCAGTACCCTGGGTACCATCTCTCAGAGTAGTATCAAAAATAGCTATCTTCTTCATAATCTCCACCTTATTGTTGTCTAGAGACTTTACCAAATACATTTAATTGAAACAAGAGGCAATCAAATGAAAGAGGGCAGCTGCCTATTTTAGCAGCTGCCCTGAAAAAGACAGAATAGGAGAAATTAAAGCCTATTAGTCCCGTAAATAAAAATTATACGTACCTACCTCCCGCGATGATTTATAATTGCATTGTTCAGTTCATCGCGCAGAGCAGTATTGTTCTCGTTAAGGATAATTACAACATCGAGTCTTTTGTAAGGTTCGGTGACAGCTGTAATTTCATTCTGAAAGAATCTCTTTGAAAGGTACTTTCCTACTTCCCGCTCAGTAATGATTGCATCGACCTGTCTCCAGATAAGTTTCGCAATTCCCTCTATGTCATTATTAACGTAAGCCAGCTCATCTGTATATTCAGAGACTATCTCCTCCACATAGGAACCTTTTTGAATCGCAACGCGTTTTCCGCTGATATAATCAACTGAATTTTTTTCTCCCACTCCTGAATTCTCTTTGTGAACAAAAGCGACAGGCTCAAAAACCGCATACGGCTCTGTATGAATTAAGGGTTTATCCTTGAGATAATCATTCGGCCAGCCTACGTTTATGATGGCATGGATATCTTCGTTCAGTAATTCATCCACAAGAACCTGAAACTGCTGTGGTTTGAACTTGATTTCATAAGGAAGCTCTCTGGTTATGGTATTAATGAAATCGATACTTATTCCTGTCGATTTTCCTCCCTCTATGTATACCCAGGGGGGATAAGCAATATCATGCCCCACTATTAAACCGGAATTTTCCTCCTGTTCCCCTGAAAAACGATTCTTTTTTTCAAGGAATTCCGCAAATTGAGCTCCCTGCTCAGTCAGCTTCTCAATAACCTTATCCTGATAATCAATGTTGTTTGTAATATGAATGGAAGTTGAATTCAGGAGGGTCATTGAGGTACTTAAGCTTTCAACGAGAGAGTATATCTGATCTATAGAATCTGACTGATTGGTAACCGTTTTTCCGGCTGCAGTCAGATCGCTGCTTATGCTCAGCAGAGACGTTTTGGTATCATCAAGGTCATCCCGTGTGACCTCTACCTTGCTGTTCATAAAGGTCCTCACCTGGTCATATTTACCAAGGCTGGTATTGGATGACTGAATACTCTCCTCAAGTTCATCAAGAAGTACGGATATGTCCTTTGTTAAACCGGTACTCTGCTCCGCAAGTTTTTTCACCTCCGTAGCAACCACCTTGAATCCCTTTCCATGCTCTCCTGCCCGGGCAGCCTCAATTGCCGCGTTTATGGAGAGGAGATTTGTCAGCTCAGAAATATCCTCAATTGCATGGACCGTCTTTTCGATTTTAACAGTTGAATCCTGTACCTTCAAAAACAGATCCTTGAAGTTTTCAAAATGCTTACCCATCTCAGCAAGCCCTGCTATAAATTCATTCATAACTGCAATTGTATTCTCAAAAGAACCCAACCCTTTCTGGAGATTATCTTTTGCCCCATGGACGGTTGTAACAACATCAAAGGATGAGGATTTAATTCTTTCCAGTTGCTCATGTATTTTGGAAACATCCGAATCACTTTCTTTTGCTGAAGCAACAATCTCCTTCACGTAGGATGCATTAAGTCCAGCAACAGTTATCAGGTCCCATATGTTTCCAGTAAGATCTTCCTGAAGCCTGTTGAAATTCTCAAATATTTCAAGCAGCTCTTTCTCAAAATTATCATTTAGCTCCAAAACATTCTCCTTATAATACACTATTGTATGTCGTTTTCGTTATTATATCCAGAGAATTTTCATGGTATACAGGATAAAATTACGGTATTGACAGCTTCCATTTTGAGGGATAAAGTGAAGGGGTCGTGGGGTGGCTGTGTTACAGTCTGAGAAAATACCCGTTGAACCTGCTCTGGATAATGCCAGCGAAGGGAACGAGACATTTTTCATACCCACAGAATATAAAACCTACTCAAGGAAGTATATTATGAAAAAACTTTTTTTCCTTGCTGCTGTGTTCTGTGTTATTTCTCTCCAGGCTGTAACAGCCTCCGGTAAAGTTGAAAACTCCGAAAGCAGTAATCTCGTTATCTATGCCTACGATTCTTTTGTTTCAGAATGGGGACCGGGACCTGTGGTTATCCCTCTCTTTGAAGAAGAATACGGAGTAAAGGTTAATCTTATTTCTGCCGGAGATTCAGGACAGGTACTTCAGAAAGCTATTTTGGAAAAAGACAACCCGAAAGCAGACATACTCATCGGGATTGACAATAACCTCCTTGCGAAAGCCCTGGAGGAATCCATATTCTCACCCTACAAACCGGAGAATATCTCAAAGGTTCAAAAGAAGCTGCTCTTTGATCCTGAATGCAATGTTATCCCCTTTGACTACGGATTCTTTTCCATTATCTATGATTCGCAGAAGATAAAAGATCCTCCTGCATCTTTGGAGGATCTCCTGCAGCCAAAGTATAAAAAGTCCCTTATCATGATGGATCCCAGGACTTCCAGCCCCGGATTAGGGTTTCTCCTCTGGACAATTTCCGAGTACGGGGACAACTTTACGGACTACTGGACAAAACTCAAAGGTTCCATTCTGACTGTAACCGACGGATGGGATACCGGATACGGACTTTTTACCAATGGCGAGGCCCCTATGGTTCTCAGCTACACCACAAGCCCTGCTTACCATGTGGAGTATGAGAATACAACCAGATACCGAGCAGCCGTTTTCCCTGAAGGACACTACATGCAGATTGAGGGACTGGGCATTGTAAAGAATGCTCCAAACAGAAAAATGGCTGAGAAGTTCGTTGAATTCGCTCTTTCCAAGGAGTTTCAAAATGCCATCCCCCTGACCAACTGGATGTATCCCGCTTCAGATGAGGTTAATCTTCCCGATTCCTTTGACTATGCTCCTGTTCCCGAAAAAAAATTGCTTCTGCCTTCAAATGAAATACGGGAAAACGTTGACAAATGGCTTACACAATGGAC
>Ga0164318_10003818_pt1 | contig 14344 bp, 10 predicted proteins | sample GuaBasSedimGuay9_FD_113734 | JGI IMG/M metagenome (GOLD analysis project Ga0164318, IMG submission 113734) | Subseafloor sediment microbial communities from Guaymas Basin, Gulf of California, Mexico - Guay9, Core 4571-4, 0-3 cm | ecosystem: Environmental > Aquatic > Marine > Hydrothermal vents...
ATTTTCTTTACCGATTTCCAGAGTTTCATTCCTTCGGTATATATATCAAATGAAAAATTACTGAAGCACCAGCGATCAACCATAAGTCGCATCGAACCTATTACAAGGTGAAATAAATGATCAACCTCAATATCTTTTCGGATCAAATCCTGCTGTTGAGCATTTTTTATAATATCGAGAAGAATCTTCCTGTGCTGATGCATGATCTGCAGGATTTTTTCAGATAATCTGGGATCATACTGAAAAGCTTCTTCGGAGAACATCACTTTTGTCAGCTCAGGGTAATCGGCGAAGAAACGATAACGGTTTTTGAAAAATAGTTCAATCCTGTCAATCGGATTGATAGATGAATCTTCGATCTTTTCACAGATTTCGAGAGAGAAATGATCGAAAAAATCCATGATGGTATATATGATGTCGAACTTACTGGGGAAGTGACGATAGATTGCCGGTTCTGAGATACCGATCTCTCTGGCAATATTTTTAATTGTCATGGTCTGAATGCCATGATTGGCAATCAGTTTAATGGATGTATTCAAAATTTGTTCTTGTCGTTCACTGAAATTCATTTGTAATTCACGTTAGTTAATAGTCACTAACCATAGTTTAAAACAATTCATTGTTAAAAACAAGTAAATTTTAAAGTGATTTTTTTCAGATAGGAAGAAATGAACAGGTGAGTGGCATTCCAATCAGGTCGGCGCTCCGGAATCCCGGATTATTGCACTATGGCAGTCCTGACGCCTCGGGATGATGACCTTTGCCCGATACTTGGACTCCGGACTTACCACTCACCCATTTTAAATATCAATAAAAGATTCGTTTATCAAATCGACTCGAACAATTGGAATTTCCTAATTTCTTTTATCTATTACAATAAAAAAATCAATAAGCGGCCCTATGCGCTGCCACCGCTCGACCCGAGGGATCCGCTTTGTCTTTCCAGGCTTTTTCCCATTCCAGGGCAATTGCCGTGCTGCAGGCGATACTGGGTTCGGCGTAAACCGCCTGAATGGATGCCGGTTCCGGAAAATGTTCTTCAAAGATCATGCGGTACAGATAGGCTTCTTTGCTTTCGGGAGTGTTCACCGGAAAGCGGTATTTGCGGTTTTTGAACATTTCATCGCTGACTTTGGATTCGGCGTAGTCTTTCAAGCCGTCGATCCAGCCGTATCCGACGCCGTCGGAGAACTGTTCTTTCTGTCGCCATAAAATACTCTTCGGCAGATACGGTTTTTCGGGATTGTCAAAAGCAGAACGCATCAGGTATTTTTCCATGCGTCCATTCGCTTTATCAATCATTTTGTATTTAGGATCAAGATTCATCGCGATGTCGAGGAAGGCTTTGTCAAGAAAGGGTACCCGGGCTTCGATACCCCAGGCCGCCATGGATTTATTGGCTCGCAGGCAGTCATAGTAGTGCAGTTTTTCCACTTTGCGCACCGTCTCTTTGTAAAACTCTTCCGAATTCGGCGCTTTATGAAAATAGAGATATCCACCGAAGACTTCGTCGGCGCCTTCGCCGGTAAAGACCATTTTTATTCCCATGGCTTTGATTTTCCGGGCCATCAGATACATCGGTGTCGATGCTCGGACGGTTGTGACGTCAAAGGTCTCGATATGATAAATGACGTCAGATAATGCGTCCAATCCTTCCTGCAAGGTATAGGTATATTCGTGATGAACGGTTCCCAGGAATTCCGCAACTTTTCGGGCATTCTCAAAATCCGGAGCGCCTTCCAGTCCGATGCAGAAGGAATGAATACGGGGCCACCATGCCCGGCTTTTTTCATGGTCTTCAATCCGCATTTCTGAATGACGGCTGACGATTGAGGATACGAGTGAGGAATCCAATCCGCCCGATAAAAGAACGCCAAACGGGACATCACACATCATTCGTTTGACTACGGCATCCTCAAAGGACTTTTTTAGTTTATTCACATCCAGGCTGTCTGTCGGAACCGTATCGGTATGACGCCATTTAGGATCGTAATATCGCTTTAATTCGCCATTAGCAAATACGTACCCGGGAGGAAAGGGCTCAAATTGCTGGCAAATATCTTTTAATGCTTTCATCTCTGATGCAAACCAGGTGCTGCCGTCCGGTCCCCAGCCCCAGAAGAGAGGAACGACACCAATTGGGTCGCGGGCGGCGATAAACTCACCGGTTTTCTCATCGGATAAAACGAATGCGAAGACACCATCCAGATCAGGGACACAATCGGGGCCCTTTTCTTCGTAAAGATGAACAATGATTTCGCAATCGGATTTAGTTGCAAATTTGTGGGGCTTTTTCAACTCAGTTTGAAGAATTTCATGGTTGTAAATTTCGCCGTTTACCGCCAGAGCCAGATTGCCTTCTTCGTTAGAAAGAGGTTGAGCGCCTCCTTCCGGGTCGACAATTGCCAGACGCTCGTGTGCCAGTACATTTGTCTTGCCTTCTTCGGGAAAGTGTTGAACGTGAATACCGCTCCAGTCCGGTCCCCGATGCCTCAGCAATTTGGCGTGGGAAATAATTCTCGGACGAAGTAAATCAAGATTTTCAGTGCTGTTGATGACAGCGACGATTCCACACATTTTCTACTCCATCATTAATAATGAACATCAAGATACCAACCGACTGTAAATCAGTTTGATGAAAAGAATATTTACCCACACGTAATTAAAGAAGCAATTGCCTATATTAATAAAAAAAGGGATAAAAACAAGTGTTCAATTGTTTTTTTAACGGGAATATCCGGATAGAATCGCGGCGACGTTCAGTGATTTATCATTGACTTCGGTGAGTGCGTGGTCTTGCAATCTGAAATGTCGTTGAATCTCCCGGGATGGCGGGGTTGACATTGCTTCTTCGGAACCGTGTTTGAGATAAACGATATTGATCTGCTGATTTTCGATATTTAATGATACCATCGATATTCTGTCGCCAAGCAAAACGGCGTCCAGCGCGCAGAGATTATCAGAGTCTTTGACGACCGGGACTAAATAATGGAATGTTCCGGAACCGCCGGCGTTGTGAATTAATACTACTACGGCGTCGGATTGCTTATCGCCATTTATGTCGCCTAATGCCAACCATTCACTTAATTTTACATTGATCGTTGAAGCCGCTCCCGGTAATATTTCTCCTGAATAAACTCCCTTTTCGAGCGGGATAATCCGGTTATCCAATTTATATTCCATGTTTGATAATTGCCTGAGAAATACCCGGTTTGAAAACCGTCGGCCTGAGTGATGGCAGGATTCTGTAACCAACAGGATAATTAAAACCGGCAGAGTGATGAAGTAGGTTAATTTCACATATATAATATATGGACGAATAGGCCGGCTGCTTTTGTTTTCTGTCACAAAACGGGAATCAGGCTTTATATGGTTTGTTTTTCATCACATTTTTCACGACTTTGGCAAAGTTTTTATCCCGTTTTCGTTTTTCAAGATATGACATCTCATAGTATGCAGCCTCTTTTTTCATCTTCAGATAGTTTTGATAACGCTCGCAGGAAATTGTATTCTCTTTGAGAGCTTGAAGGACGGCGCAACCCTTTTCATGGACATGAGTGCAGTCGGAAAATTTGCATTGCCTTGCCAGGGCATCGATTTCGTTGAAGGTTTCACTGATTCCCGTATCTATATCGAAATTGCCGAGTTCCCGCATACCGGGTGTATCGATGATCATGGCGCCGTTTGCCAAAAAAAACATCTGCCGGGTGGAGGTCGTATGGCGACCGCGGCCGTCGGCTTCACGAACCTCCCGGGTTTTCAGGATTTCCTCTCCGCAGAGTCTATTCATCAGGCTGCTTTTTCCAACACCGGAGGAACCCAGTAAGCAATAGGTGGTTTTCGGGCTTAATATCCGATTGATTTCCTCAATTCCGATTTTACTGATGTTACTGAATGAGAGAATTGAACTGACACCGGTTCGCTGCTGTATTTCCGATATGATCATTTCCTGTTTCTCATCTGTGATCAGATCCCGCTTACTGAGAAGAATAATCGGCTCGATTCCGGCTTCATTCACCATGACGAGATAGCGTTCGAGACGGGCGAGGTTGTAATTGCTGTCCATTGATTGCATGATCAGGGCGGTGTCTATATTTGCGGCAATGAGTTGAAAATCGACGGTTTTACCGGGAGTTTTTCGTTTTAACAGGGTTTTACGCGGGAAAATCCGGTGGATAATGGCCATTGTATCATTATCGAAATATTCCACATACACCCAGTCGCCAACCGCCGGATAATCAAGCGCCGAGTCGGCATTGAACATCAATTTACCGGTAATTTCAGCCGGCGCTTTGCCGATTTCACCAATAATTGTGTACTGGTCGCGGAATACGGAAACAATGCGCGCTATCCGGTAACTCTTTAACGTTTCCGGGTCGCATCTGGTACGGAACCAGTCATTGAATCCTAATTCTTCGATTGTCATTGTTAACTACACTTTCAACATTGTATACAGATCGAGTAATACATCAACGGGGCTCATGTGGACTTTCTGATAATAACAACCGTAATAACATCCGCTACAGGTTTTTACAATGGCCGCTTTCTGTTGTCGCCAGCGATGATCCCAAAGGTTATCGATATCCAGCACATTCACACTGCTTGCAAATTCCTGACAGGGCATGAGCCGGCCGTCATTATTGATAACCAGGAAGGCATCTTTTTGAGTGGGGCATTTCCAGCTCATCTCTGAATACATTTGCAAATCGGATTTCAGGAATTTCCAACTGGGAGCGACGAGTCCGGTTTTCAGTTTATGACTTCGTAGCCGTGAGCGAAGTCTCTCAAGTTTTTGACGATCCTTTACTTTCAGATCAGCATCGGACGCTGAAAACAGTCCGCCTACATTTTGATAAAAACCGACGTCGAAAATGATGCCCCGACGGGTAACTTCGTTCATAATGTCGGGAATTTCGTCAATGTTATCCCGGTGAATTACAGTAATAGTGCTGCATATAATGCCACGGGACCTGGCATATTCAAGCAGATTCAGAATAGAGCCATCGGATTTAACGCCGCTATTGGATAATGAATCCAGTGAGGCGGTTAGAAAGAGTAAACCGGCATCTGCCAGCCGGTCGATCTTTTCCCGTGTCATGATTGTGAAATTGGATATCAGCCATGGAATTGCTTTGCGTGTGAGGGAAATATGAGCTACGATTTCGTAAATATCTTTTCGAATCATCGGCTCACCGCCGGTAATGGAAAAAAGACGAACACCCCAGCTGTAAAGTTTGTTGATCACTTCGATCCATTCAGCCGTATTCAAATCCTTCCAGGGATGTCTGATAGCCCGGCAGTAAGGGCAATTCAGATTACACTTGCGTGTTATGAAAAGAGATCCTGAAAGCGGGCCCTTTGAGGCGGAAATAATCCGACTGCTGATTTTCAATTTATTACGAAGAAGCGTTTTCATATTCAGGTATCCATGAATGCAAAATAATTGTCGGTAGTGTAGTGGATTTTAAATTAATTAAAAAGTAAAAAAGGGTTCCGGGAGCAGACCGAAGACCCTTTTTTCGATTTCATTCCCTTTATTTTTTCAGCACACAGCGAAAACCGACAGCCGAGCCGAATTTGCCTGAAGTGCTCTGGGGGTCGACCCAGTGGCGATACCAGGTTGAAAGACTCTCCAAATTTGCTTTGACGCCTTTGGATTCGTGGTAGCTGCCGCCTTTGATGACCCGGTAACTGCGGAAGTTCCCGCCATACCAGGAATTTGTCCATTCCCAGACATTGCCGGCCATATCGTAGGCGCCGTAGGGACTAGGGCTGTCGATGGTGCCCTCTTCACCATTGAACTTACCAACCGGTGTAGTTGATGCAGAGAATCCGCGTTTCATACAGCCGGCGATATTTGCGTTTTGACAATCGATGTTATTGCCCCAGGGGAAATCAAATCCTGTTTGTCCGCGGGCGGCTTTTTCCCATTCTTCTTCGGTGGGGAGCTCAAGTTTGTACCATTTTGCAAAGGCATGGGCGCCGAACCATGATACGTCACCGATTGGATGATCGAGATACTCATCATCTTCAAGGATGAAATAGCCTTTATCTTCGTCGAATAAAATATCACCGATCTCTTTTTTCTTCTCTTTTACATCGATGAATTTGTATTCGCCGGCGGGTTTGAATTCATCGCCATCGTAGTGGCCGTATCCGTTTTTATCAATCGCATTCCGGCAGTAGGCCTGGTTCATGAAATTCAGGTACTGACGGCAGGTTACCGGATATTTCATGATTTCGTAGTCATAATTGATTTTCTGAATGATGGCGTCTCGTCCGGCTGTATATTCGCCGGCCGGGACCTTTACAAACTGAGTCACTTCGGGATCGTTGGTATGAAATTCCTGTGATTTGCTCCATTCTCCGAAGATACCGCCCTTGTTTTTCGGGCGGACGGACCACCGGTGCCAGCCTTCGGCAAGACCGGATACCACGGCAAATGTGTCCTTGACCATTTTTGTATATTCCACAAAATCAGGATTGATGGAAGTGACGACTTTCACCTCATATTCACTGGCAAAGTCGGACTTATGCCAGACGAGACGCGGTGTCTCGCTGCTTTTATAGTAATATTTGTCTTTCGGACCAAACAGGACGGGAGGGAGAGGCGGTTCGATGGAAAATTCCCGGATCACGCTCCAGGCGCTCCACTTTTCGGCGGGATTTTGGGCGGTTACGGCCCAATAATAATGACCAATCGGCAGAGGTTCAGTTATCAGGAATGTGTCCGTTACGGTATAGCTGACTGCGATGTTACTGAACATCCGGTCTTTCGCGATGGCGATTGTATAGTTTTTCGCACCGTACAATTTTTTCCACTTCAGCAGAATCTGGCTGCGGCTTTTAATAACCATTTTATTATTTGGATATTTAAGATAGGGGGCAGTGTAAGCGCTTTTCAGAACAGTGATGGGAATATCCTCTGATTTTGTTGAATTTTCAGAATTATCGGTGGCCACGGCTGATACCCGGTGAATTTTACCATCGGCCCAGAACCCCATGTTTAAGATTGCTTCGTAAGGAGGTTTATAGATTTCTTCAACCGGTTCGTTATCGATCAGGAAACTGACTTTCATGATTCCTTTATTGTCTTTTACGGCTGTAACGATTCGCAAGGGACCGGTTACGATCTGATTGGCTTCAGGTTCGATTATTTTGATTTTAGGTGGTTTTGTATCGGGTTTTGAAGCAGCCGGAACAGTGGAATTTACAATACCGATTATAATGATAGTTGATAACGTTAATTTAGCCGGATTTCTGAAAAAACGGTTGCGTTTTTTTGATTTCGAATGGAAAATCTTTTTATGGATATACATATCTATTTCCCCCTTTGAACCAGATGTTATTTTATTTTGCTATTGCGAATATACTGTTTGTTTGTAAATCTTTCAATAAAATAGATGGTTAAGACGTTAAAATATACAATATCTATTGCGAATCGGTCACTCTGATTTTTTTTACCCATAATGGTTACCGGTTCACTGGCAGCCGGTCAGTCTGCGGGCTTAATCAAGAACATTTTACCGATAGAGAGAATTAACGACTTAACAATGTCGAATATTAGTAACGAGTCGGGAAAACTAAGGTGAAAGATATGATTTATTGAAAATTTTTAAAAATTGTGTCCGATCGAGAAATAAATAAGACTTCGGTTTTTGAAATCGTATCCATAGTCCAATGATACCGGCCCAACGGGAGTTGGAATGAGAACGCCTATCCGGCCCCCGACTTTCATATCAGTCCAATTGAATTCGTCAAAGGAATTCCAGACATTGCCGGCTATCGCAAGCATATGCGCATAGATGCCCGAAGTAAGATTTGTTCGGTACCCTATACCAATAGCGAGGATTAAATTGCCCCACAATTCACTTTCGTGATAGCCCGGGAGGGAATTTACTCCTCCAAGGCGGAAACGATCGTATTGTGTCAGCGCTCTGGATAAGTATCCAAATTTTAAGCGGGTCGAAAATGTGTGATTGTCGTTGTAAGTCTCATATACTGTCGACTCAACCAAAATACGATCCATTTTGTTTAGTTCATTCTTGGTGAAGCAGTGTTCCCATACGATATTATTACGGCGACCTCGTCTGGGGATATCCGGATCATCGGTGCTTTCGACAATAATCCGACCAATAATACTGGCAGTATTGATTTCTTCGTCTTTGATAGGGTAGAGCGTGTAATTGTTATTTTCCATCGTCTGTGTATTCTCCAGTTTGAATCCCACCGCTGTCAGCCCTACGCGGCGAACCTGGACACCGGCGTTAAATTCAAAACCGCTCCGGTAATAATCGCCATAACCGATTCGTTTTCCCGATTGGTAGAGGGGCACTGTTTCGAATTTGTGGTAAAGGGATGAATAACCCGTGAATGTCGTTGTGAGGACTCGGGTGGAACGGGTATTCCACTCCAGTTTGCGGTACAGATCACTGATGATCAATGATAATTGATTATCGATGCCCGTTCCGAATAGATTGCGATAGTTGGCGGTGATAAATGCGCTGGCCTTGCGCTCACTGTCGTATCGGGCTCCGAAGGAAAACAGAGCATTTTTTTCCTCTTCAACATCAATAATAATGTCGGTTGAGTCTTTGGATTGATTTTCAAAAGTCAGATAGACTGTCCGAAACAATCCGGTACTGAAAAGATTTTTAAGGCTGCGTTGGGCATAGGCTGATTTCCAGCGCTCACCCTCTTTCAGAAGCAATTCTCTTTTAATAATGTAGGGTCGGGTTTTCCGATTGCCCCGGATATTAATCTTTCGGATTACCGTATTATTCAGTCGGTCAATTGCATCTGGTAAATAATCGGCAGACCACTTTGACGAGTCGGCCATGGCTTTCAATTCGGGAAGATACGGCAGGGTAGCTTTATATCCCCGCTGAATCAGAGAATCAACGGCATCAAAATCGCTGGAAGAATATTCCTCGATTTCCGGATGAATCAGAATATCGGACAGATTCAGATTGCGGGTGTCGGTCAGGTATGCCAGAGTGTTCATAGCCTGGTTAAAATAGGATACCAGATCCATATTCCGGGAAATGGTCGTGATTTTGCTGGTTACATCGACGGCAATGATAAAATCCGCCCCCATATCCTTAGCGACATCAGCCGGAACGTTGTTCGTTAATCCGCCGTCAACCAGAAGAAAAGAGTCTATCGGAACCGGCGCCAGAATAATTGGAAATGCCGAACTGGCAGCGATGGATTTCCCAAGGCTGCCGTGGTCCAGGATAACAGATTTACCGGTCTTTATATCGGTTGCCACGGCTCGGAAGGGCACCAGCAGACTGTCGAAATCACCGCCGGAGGCGTATTCCGGATAAACCATAACCCGGAAAAGGCGCTCCTGAAGTTTTTGAGTCGGTAAAAGATTTTCCGGGAAAATGACATTAAAATTGTCGTCGAATTTAAGGCTGAAAAGCTCCGGTAAATCGCCGATTTTCTGAGAGACAAATTCAATGTCCCGGTAGGGTTGTGGAGAAAAGAGTTTGTCCCATTTTGTATGGCGGATATAACTTTCAATCTCTTGGGATGTATTGCCGGCTGCGTACAGTCCGCCAACTAAGGCTCCCATGCTTGTTCCGATGATCATATCCGGATAAAATCCGATTTCTTCCAATGCCCGGATAACGCCGATATGGGCAAATCCGCGGGCGCCTCCGCCACTGAGTACCAGGGCTGTCTTTGGCGGGGCTGCGACGATTGTCTGACAAACAAAAAGGACAATCAGTGTGATACAGACCGGATTTTTTCGCGGTAATGCCTTTTTCATGCTGAAAACTATAAAAATGGTATCTATTTACCAACGAAATAGTGTAAATTATAGAGAGTAATTTCATATATGTGATTAAGTTTATGATGAATAGAAAATTAAAAAAAATTTATATCTCCTGCGATATGGAGGGTATTAACGGTGTCTGCTCGGACCGTCACCGGGAAATGGGTAACCTGTTTTACGAATGGGCCCGGCAACAGACGACCCGGGAATTATCAACGGTAATAAGTGAGTTTAAAAAACGCGGTGTTGAGGAATTTGTTGTTAATGATTCCCATGATTATATGCTGAATTTGCATATTGATGAATTACCCGAAGGTACCTCTCTGATATCGGGTACACATAAAACCGATTCAATGATGGAGGGAGTTGATGCCGGTTTTGACGGCGCGGTCTTTATCGGATATCATGGCAGATGCGGCCTGCATCGAGCGGTTTTATCGCACACCTATTCCGATTCGATTTACCATGCCGAAATTAACGGTATCTGGTTTGGTGAAACTACCATCAATGCCGCTTACTGTGGTGAGAAAGATATACCCGTTCTGTTGGTAAGCGGTGACGATGTTCTGGCTGATGAAGTCCGTCGTCTGGCGACCGGGACGAAATCGGTAATTACGAAATACGGAATCAGCCGATCGGCCGGTCGTATGCTGCATCCAGCTCAGGTAACCGGGCATTATCAAAAAGCCGTTGAAGAGGTCTGTCAATCGGAGATCAAACCATTTCGATTGGAGTCTCCGTATCATCTGGCGATAACGCTGCGGGAACCTCAAATGGTTGATATTGCCTTGCGGGTACCGGGTACCGTTCGTACCGGTGAATCATCGCTGGAATTCAGTCATAACGATTATATCACAACCTATCGGGCCTTTCTTGCAATTCAAACTCTCGCATCGGGAAGTTATCTGAAATGAAAAAAAAATCAATCTGGCAAACTGTTCGCACGAACATTCGGAATAAACTGCTGGCTGGTGTGCTGGTGTTGATTCCTTTGGTGATTACCTATTTCTTTCTGAAGGCCTTTATCGGGTTTTTTGACAATATCGTTAATCCGCTCCTGGAACCTTATCTGGGATTTCACATTCCCGGGCTGGGATTGATCGTTTCATTATTTGCCATCTATTTTTTAGGTCTTTTTATTACGAATATTCTGGGGCGCAGTCTTCTCTCATTACTGGAAAAATGGCTAAATTATATTCCCCTGGTTCGGACTGTCTACCAGACGAGCAAACAGATTGCCAGTGCCTTTACGGCAACACAGACCGGTTTTGAGCGGGTGGTTTTTGTCGAATATCCGCGGACAAACGCCTGGACGATTGCCTTTGTTACCGGTCAGTCAAAAGGGAAAGATGGCACCGAATTCACTCATCTGTTTTTACCGACGACACCGAATCCCACCTCTGGATGGGCGCTCATTGTGCCGGAAGAGGATGTTATCCCTTCGGAAATGACCGTTGAGCAGGGACTGAAAGCTTTGATCTCCGGTGGGGCTGTTTTTCCACCTGTAACAAATCTCCGTCAACATTCTCAAAAATAGCGCCTCTTATAATTCAAATGTGAACATATTAAAATAGGAAATCAGGAAAACGTAATTAATGAAAATAAAATACATTGACGGCAAACGGTTTAACCGCGGAATAAAGGCGGGAGCTAAGAAAGTTGTCGATAATCAGGATTATCTGAATGATATCAACGTCTTTCCGGTTCCCGATGCCGATACCGGTACCAACATGGCTTCGACGATGAAGAGTGTGGTGGATGGAATAGATAATCAGGAAACAGAGTCGATTGATGCCAGCAGTCGTCAAATCGCCGATGCTGCGCTGAAGGGTGCCCGCGGCAACAGCGGTGTAATTTTAGCGCAATTTTTCCACGGGCTGGCTACAGGACTGGAAAAAAGTATCAAGGTTACAACCGAGCAGTTTGGACAAGCCGTTCAGAAAGCAAAAGATGCGGCTTTTGAAGCCCTGAATCAGCCAAAAGACGGTACCATTCTGACGGTCATTAAGGATTGGGCGGAAAACGTATATGAAAACAGGAAAAAGCATATCGATTTTCATGACCTTCTGCATAACAGTTTGGAAGCAGCGAAACACTCCCTGGAAAGTACGCGCGATAAGATCGATTCAATAAGAAAAGCCCACGTGGTCGACTCCGGGGCCCAGGGATTTGTCTATATTCTGGAAGGAATAACCGATTTTTTAAGGCGGGGAAGGATCAAGGACATCGAGAAATCGGAGGCCATTAAGCTGGAGACAAGAGTTGCCCATACGGATATCAGCATCGAAGATATAAAATACAGGTACTGTACCGAATGTCTGATCGAAGGACAAAAGATTGATTTAAAAAAAATTCGTCGTCAAATTGAAAAATTTGGGAATTCGAGAGTCGTTGCCGGCTCGGAATATCGTGCCCGGTTGCATATTCATACGAATGAGCCGGCGGAAGTGTTCGCAATTGCGAGGCAGTACGGTGATCTCCTTCAGCAGAAAGCCGATGATATGAAAAAACAGTATCTGGTTACCCATTTTCCTCATCCGAAAATTGCGCTGGTTGTGGATTCTGCCTGTGATCTGCCGCAGGAATTTATTGATGAGCATCAGATCCATGTCATCCCGGTAAGGGTGTCATTTGGCAATTCTACTTATATTGATAAAATCACGATTACTCCGAGCTATTTCTATCAAATGCTTCTGTCTGATCCTAATCATCCGAAAACATCCCAGCCGCCGCCGGCGGATTTCAAGAACCTGTATGCCTTTTTACTGTCTCATTATGAGTCCGTAATTTCAATTCACCTTCCTGAAGCTGCCAGTGGGACCTATCAAAATGCGGTTGCTGCCGCTAAAAGTTTTCCGGAAAAGAAAATATCGGTCATCGACAGCAAATCACTGTCTATCGGTTTCGGCTTTGTGGCGGAAAAAGCCGCCCGCTTGATCGAAGAAGGTAAAACTCACGATGAGATCGTCAAAGAGGTTATTGCCTTTACAAAACGGACTCAGATCTTTGTGAGTATTCCCAGCCTTAAATATCTGATGAGAAGCGGTCGGGTAAGCAGGGCCAAGGGATTTATCGCGAAAGTGCTGAATATCAAACCTATTCTGAATATAGACTCCAGGGGAATGCCGCAACATTTTTCGAAGAGTTTTTCGGACTGGGGCGCCGTTAAGAAGGTTTTCAGAATAACCATGAAATTTATTAAAGATAAACAATCGGTTCGCTTTATCGTGGCCCACGCCAACGATCTGAAGAAAGCCGAGTACCTTGCCAATCGTCTGAAAGAAAAATTTGGCGATATTCCGATTCCCATATTGCCGGTGGCTCCCGTATTGGGCGCCCATACCGGCAACGGAGCCGCGGCAATCGGGATTAGCTGGGAGGAGTAAATGCTGAATTTAATCGTTATATTGTTATTGAGTTACCTGATGGGATCACTACCCACAAGTATTATTGTTGCCAGGATTACGAAAGGCATTGATATCCGGCAATACGGTTCCGGCAATGCCGGCGGGACTAACTCTTTTCGGGTCCTCGGCTGGAAAGCGGGGCTGTTCGTTTCGCTGGTTGATATTGGCAAGGGAACTTTTGCGACTCTGGTCATTTCAACACTTCGATTCGGTGAGTTACCCTTTGAAAGTCAGTCAGCAGTCATGATTCTGGCCGGACTGGCGGCAATTCTTGGGCATACCTATACTATTTTTGCCGGATTCAAAGGCGGCAAAGGTGTCGCAACGGGCGCCGGAATGCTGCTGGGACTTTTTCCGGTGGCCTTTCTGATTTGCCTGCTGGTTTTTGCGGTCGTCCTTTTTACAACGGGTACCGTATCCCTTTCATCCATATCCGCCGCAGTCAGTCTGCCGATTGCGCTGTTTCTGCTGGATCAATTCACTTCGGCAGAAGTGGATGCCGTTTTAAAAGGAGTCAGCCTGATCATTCCCCTGTTTATCATCTTTACTCACAGAACCAATATCCGACGCTTGCTGAAAGGTGAGGAAAACTCTTTTGAAAAATTGAAAATCTTTCGCAGTAAAAAAGCCTAAACCGCAATCTGCAACTTCTATATCGGGGACACTCTTACAGTGGCATTCGGATAAGCAGCTTACTTATATTTTGTTATTTCCTGTATAAGTATTATTTTGATATTCAACCGAAGGTGAATCGCCAATGAAACTGTTTAAATATTTGTCGATATTGCTTTTTGGAATTTTTCTTTCCGGGATTTTGTTTGCCCGGTTTCCTTATCGGGATTTTGAAATTGTCGAGAGTATTCCGGCGGAGACCGTCCTGGATAATCCGGAAATACGGAATACGGCAGAAGTCTGGGTGGAGATGATTCAATCCGCCCGAAAGACAATCGACATTGAGCAATTTTATATCTCCAATCAGGCGGGCGAAGCCCTGGAACCGGTCATTCGGGAGATCGAAAAAGCGGCTGACCGCGGTGTGAATGTTAGAGTAATTGCGGATAAACGCATGGCGGTAACCTATCCGGAAACACTGGAACGTCTGAATACCAGGAATAATATTATCGTTAGGAACATTGATGTGTTCAATGAATAC
>Ga0164318_10003819_pt1 | contig 14341 bp, 8 predicted proteins | sample GuaBasSedimGuay9_FD_113734 | JGI IMG/M metagenome (GOLD analysis project Ga0164318, IMG submission 113734) | Subseafloor sediment microbial communities from Guaymas Basin, Gulf of California, Mexico - Guay9, Core 4571-4, 0-3 cm | ecosystem: Environmental > Aquatic > Marine > Hydrothermal vents >...
AACTGCTACTCAACTTAAATTCACTCAAATAACATATATGCTGAATTATATGGCAGAGTCTGGTTTCGCAACTAATGTTTATGTGTCCTCTGTTGATTTCCCTTCATTTTCAGATGTTGATTTTGATGGAGATATGGATATCCTAACTTTCCAGGTTTTAGGTACTTATATAGTTTACTATAAAAATTATTCAATGGAGATGTACGGTGTACCTGACAGTTTGGAATTTAAAGTTGCAGACAATTGTTGGGGCAAATTTGCAGAAAGCGAAACTTCTAATGCTGTTACTCTAGATTCATATTGCTATTGGAAAAGCTCAAAATCAGAATCCAAATCAAATATTAAGCATACTGGCTCTACACTACTTAGCTTAAATTTGAATGGAGATACATTAATGGACCTAATTCTTGGTGATGTTGATTTTTTTAATCTTATTGGGTTAGTAAACGGAGGGACTAGAGATTCTGCTCATATTATTTCTCAAGACACAGCATTCCCATTTTACAATCAACCTATAGATTTGATTACATTTCCTTTAGTCAATTATATTGATATTGATAACGATAACATTAAAGAATTAATCGTAAGTCCCTTTGATCCTTCTTATTACAAACCTAAAGCAAAAAACAATATACTTCTTTATGAAAATGAAAGCACTAATAATAATCCAGATTTTAGATATGTAAAAAACTCATTTCTTCAAGAAGAAATGATTGATATTGGTGATGCTTCTACTCCTACTCTGTTTGATGTTGATGGTGATGGATTATTAGATATTGTTATGGGAAACTATGGAAATGTTGACTCTACATATATGGATTCCATTTGGTTTATACTTGAGGTTGTTAAAAATTCACATTTATCATATTTTAGAAATACAGGAACTGCTACTATCCCTTCATTTCAATATATGGATGGAGATTGGCTAGGTCTTTCTTCATTAAAGAAAGTTGCGTTAAAACCTACTTTTGGAGATATTGATGGTGACGGCGATAAGGATATGCTTCTTGGTAGTAATGATGGAAAACTTATTTATAAGGAAAATACAACCGTTCAAGGACAAGCTATATCATTTGGTGCTGCTCAATTTTATTTCCAGAATATTGATGTTGGTGAATTTTCTACTCCTCAACTTATTGATATAAATGGGGATACTTTATTAGATTTAGTTATTGGAAGAAAAAAAGGTTTTTTAAGTTATTATGAAAATACTGGATCAGCTGTTAATCCCATTTTTACTTTTATAACAGATTCTATGGGACATATACAAACTACTTCATATTGGCATTATTATAATGGTTATTCTATTCCTTATTTTTTCTATGACGAAAATGATAGTTTAAAAGCGTTTGTTGGCTCTGCTTCGGGACTGATTTTCTATTATCGTGATATTAGAGCCAATATTAATGGACATTTTGGTCAAGATTCAAATCTTGTATATGAAGATTCTTCTGATACCTTATATTCTGTTGTTAGTTATACTAATGAAGGAAGTATTTTTGAAGCAATAAACTCAAAATTCCGTTCTGCTCCACTAGTTTTTGATTTTAATAATGATGGATTTGTTGACATAATGGTGGGCAATTTCTCTGGAGGGTTAAACTATTATAAGGGGACTGTAGCCCCTGGCGTAGGAATTAATGAAAAAGAAACTTTTAACCCAAATATTAGAGTATTTCCTAATCCTTGTGATAATAAAATTAATCTAGTAATAAATGAAGCAGAAATAGTAAAGAAAATTGAAGTAATAATTTATGATTTATCTGGACGACAAATTTATCAAAAGATATTTAGATCAAGTCATAATATTAATATTAACACCTCTAATTTTACTAATGGAGTTTATATTATAAGAATGGATATGATTAGTTATAAGAATAATCATTCTAACAAAACGTTAAAATTAATCAAATTATAAATACCACGATAGATTTAACAACAAAAAAAAAGCCAATCACATAATGCGATTGGCTTTTTTTGTATAGTTTGTTTTAGAAGCTTATTTATCTTCTTTAACTTCTTCAAAGTCCACATCTTGAACTTCATCAGAAGCATCTTGAGCACCTGCATCAGGGCCTGGCTGAGCACCTGCTTGTCCTGCTTCAGCACCTTGAGTTGCTTTATACATCTCTTCGCTAGCAGCAGACCATACTTCGTTAAGCTTAGCCATATCTCTTTCAATACCATCAAGGTCTTGATTCTTATGTGACTCTTTTAGAGCTGTTAAAGCCTCTTCAATTGGAGCTTTCTTATCAGCTGGTAGCTTATCGCCATATTCTTTCAACTGCTTCTCAGTTTGGAATATTAAAGCATCAGCAGCGTTAACTTTATCAACACGCTCTTTCTCTTTATTATCAGCTTCTGCATTAGCTTCTGCTTCTGCTTTCATCTTTTTAATTTCTTCATCACTTAATCCTGAAGAAGCTTCAATACGAATATTCTGCTCTTTTCCTGTACCTTTATCTTTAGCACTTACATTAAGAATACCATTAGAGTCAATATCGAAAGTTACTTCAATTTGAGGAACTCCTCTTGGTGCTGGTGGAATACCATCAAGATGGAAACGACCAATATTCTTATTCTGATTTGCCATTGGACGTTCTCCTTGCAATACGTGAATCTCAACACTTGGTTGATTGTCAGCAGCAGTAGAGAAAGTCTCTGATTTCTTAGTTGGAATAGTAGTGTTAGCATCAATAAGCTTAGTCATAACACCACCTAAAGTCTCTATTCCTAGTGAAAGAGGAGTAACATCAAGTAATAATACATCCTTAACATCACCAGCTAAAACACCACCTTGAATAGAAGCACCTACGGCTACAACCTCATCAGGATTAACACCTTTAGAAGGAGCTTTTCCAAAGAAATCTTCAACTACTTTCTGAATAGCAGGAATACGAGTAGAACCTCCTACTAAAATCACCTCATCAATATCACTTTTGTTCAAACCCGCATCTTTAAGAGCTGCAGCACATGGTGCAACTACTCCTTGGATAAGTTTATCACAAATTTGCTCAAACTTAGCTCGAGATAGTGTTCTTACAAGGTGCTTAGGAATACCATCAACTGGCATTATATAAGGCAAGTTAATTTCTGTTGATGCAGAGCTAGAAAGCTCAATTTTAGCTTTTTCAGCAGCTTCTTTTAGTCTTTGAAGAGCCATAGGATCTTTACGTAAATCTACGTTTTCATCTTTCTTAAACTCATCTGCTAACCACTGAATAATTGCATCATCAAAGTCGTCACCGCCAAGGTGAGTATCACCATTAGTTGATTTTACTTCAAATACACCATCTCCTAATTCAAGTACAGAGATATCAAATGTACCACCACCTAAGTCAAATACTGCAATTTTCTCATCTTTACCACTTTTATCAAGTCCGTAAGCTAAAGCTGCAGCTGTAGGCTCATTGATAATACGCTTTACTTCTAAACCAGCAATAATACCAGCTTCTTTAGTTGCTTGACGTTGAGAATCGCTAAAGTAAGCAGGAACTGTAATAACAGCTTCTGTAACTTCTTGACCTAAATAATCCTCTGCTGTTTTCTTCATTTTCTGAAGAGTGATAGCAGAAATCTCTTGAGGAGTATATTCTCTATCATCAATTTTTACTTTAGGAGTATTGTTACTGCTTTTTACAACAGTATAAGGCATACGTGCAATTTCTTTCGAAACTCTGTCGTATGTTTCTCCCATAAACCTTTTAATAGAGTAAACTGTTTTTGTTGGGTTCGTAATAGCTTGTCGTTTTGCAGGATCTCCCACTTTACGTTCACCATTCTCAACAAATCCAATTACTGAAGGTGTTGTTCTTTTACCTTCGCTATTAGGAATTACTACTGGCTCATTTCCTTCCATTACGGCTACACATGAATTTGTAGTTCCTAAATCGATTCCAATTATTTTTCCCATTATTATATTCTTTTAAAGTTATTATTTCAATTTAACATTTTCGGATTAGTCAATCTTTATGCCATTGATGAAAAAAAATATTCTTTGCCTTTTTTATGACTTCTTTTCACAATTATAAATACAACTCATGACAGAAACCATGTTTTTTATGACAGATAGGCAGTAATTAATAAAAATAATACTTCGTTAAACTTTTATCTATCGCCTCTTTGCCTATTCAGGTAGGCAAAGCCGCAATTACGATAGCTACAGTAACGAAATATTTTATTATTTAAGTAATTACACCAATATAGTAGCCTGTTATACCGCTACTTATAAAATATTAGAAAACTATTATAAAAAGATATTAGGGAAAAATATGAATTATTTAATTAAAGGACATAATTCTTGGTAAATTTTATAGTTTACAGCATCATAGCATACAAGTACTATATCCATATTATTGTCAACCTCATTTAAGAATTTAGATACTGTCTCAAGAGCAATATGAGCAGCATCTATTTTTGGGAAACCATATACACCAGTAGAAATATTAGGGAAAGAAATTGATTTACAACCATTCTCTTTGGCAAGCATCAAAGAGTTCCAATATGAATTTGCTAGTAAGTCAGCTTCATTATTATCACCACCTTTCCATACTGGACCTGGAGTATGAATAATAAATTTGGTATTAGAAATATTATAAGCTTTAGTAATTACTGCTTTACCTGTTTCACAATACCCAATCTGTTTACAAGCTTCTAATAACTGAGGGCCTGCTGCTTTATGAATCATTCCGTCAACTCCACCCCCACCTTGTAAGTTAACATTTGCTGCATTAACTATTACATCTATTCTTATATCCAAGATATTCCCTTTTATTGACTTCTTCATTCTAAAACTGATTAATTATTTATATCTAAAATACTATTTATTCGATAATAATTAGAAGTGTCCAAATTTATAAAAAAATAGATGTATTATGATAATTGTTTCTAAAATTTAACAATTCTTAATTATAAGTAAGGAAGACATTAAAATAATTATAAGCCGTGTCAGAAAATTGTATTTAATAAATAGCATATTTAGTATTACAAATTTCTATGTCGGTTTATATTACGAAGACCAGCGAAAGACCTTAATTCATCGAGTGAAACATGGTCGTCCAGATGTTTACCATAATGAGCTTTTACTATTCTAAATTTTTCATCAATAAAAAAATCAGCTGGAATTAAATCCATACTGCTATCTTTATCTTCAGGTAAATTATATTCTTTTGCATTTTTCATTGCTTTCATTACATTGGTAGAAAACATTGTTCGCATCATCTTCATTTTAGAGTTTTCGACTCGATATTTGGTATAAAGTTTTTTATCTGGATCACCAATTAAAGGCCAAGGCACAATCCCTTGATGAAAAACGCTCTTCAATAATTTCTCATTCGTACTTTCAAACATAAATACTAACTTCACGCCTGTATTTCTAAGTCTAACCATATTTCCCATAATGCTATGAATCCTTCTATTGCAAAATGGACAAGCTACATTTCTATAAAATCCTAATATTATTTTCTTTCCTTTATAATCTGAAAGTTTAATTTTATTTCCGTAAGCATCTAATGCTGTAAAATCTGGTGCTAATTGCCCTTCTTTAAGTTTCATATCTATATATTTTTTGTTCAATGTACTTATTTGTCGTGGCGGAGAATATTTCCTTACAATTTTTATATTTTTTATTTTCAAAGACTACACTAAGATACCTCCAATACCTCTTTAGATATAATATTTATCAACTTATTTAAAATCATTATTAATAATAACTATCTTTGTAGAATAAATTAATTTACGAACAAACAAAAAACAATATATAATGGCAATAATAAGTGTAAGAGTAGAAGAGGGTTGTATTTCGTGCGGAGTTTGTGAAGAAGCAGCACCAAAAGTATTTGAAATTGATGATGTATCAACAGTAATAGAAGGTGTAAACTTTGCAGATTTTGATGCAGGTATTAGAGAAGCTGCTGAGGAATGTCCTGTTGAAGTTATCAAATTTGAAGAAGAATAATTAATTTTCTTCTAATATTAATAAAAAAAACTGTCTTGATTCATTTCAAGGCAGTTTTTTTTTAGCTTTGCCTTAATTCTTATTAAGAATTAAACAATAAACTAAAAATAATATAATGTCAGAAGAAATCCTAAAATTACAACCAGCAAAAATGTGGAGATACTTCCATGAGATAACTCAAGTACCTCGTCCATCAAAGAAAGAAGAAAAGATACGTGAATATCTAGTTAACTTTGGTAAGAAAACTAATTTGGAAACCATAGTAGATGATATAGGAAATGTACTTATACGAAAAGATGCTACTCCTAGCATGCAAGGACATAAGACTGTTGTATTACAAAGTCATATGGATATGGTTTGCGAAAAAAACAGTGATATTAAATTTGATTTCAATACAGATGCAATTCAAACATATGTAGAAGATGGCTGGGTAAAAGCTAAAGGAACTACCCTTGGTGCTGACGACGGTATTGGAGTAGCTGCATCACTCGCTATTCTTGATTCTGATGATATAGAGCACCCTCCTATTGAGGCCTTATTTACAATGGATGAGGAAACTGGATTGACTGGTGCTTTTGGCTTATCTCCTGATTTATTGAAAGGAAATATTCTAATTAATCTTGACTCTGAAGATGAAGGTGAAATCTATATTGGTTGCGCTGGAGGTAGAGATACAACCGCTGAACTTGAGTATAATTATATAGAATCTAAATATAATACTGCAATAAGAATTGATATAAAAGGCTTAAATGGAGGTCATAGTGGAGATGATATTCAAAAGGGTTATGGGAATGCAAACAAGCTATTGAACCGTATACTATATGATTTTAACAAAAGGTATGATTTTGATTTAAACATATTTCATGGTGGAAATTTAAGAAATGCAATTGCGAGAGAAGCATATGCTATTCTATTCATAAATAATGATGATTTTGATTCATTTGTACAATGTGTAAATGAATATGAAATGACATTGAAGCAAGAATATCATAAAACTGAACCAAATCTTCAATTATCAATAACTAAAACAGAGGTTGAGAATCAAGTTATTTCAAAGGATGTTTTTAAGAAAATCAGCGAAGCAATATATGCCTGTCCTCATGGAGTATTAGCATGGTCACAGGATATTGATAATTTTGTTGAAACATCAACAAACCTTGCTTCTGTAAAATTCAAGAAAGACAATATTATATTTACAACCAGTCAAAGAAGTTCTGTAGGTAGTGCTTTAGATGATGCCTGCAATATGGTTGCCGCCAATTTCAATATGATTGGAGCTAAAGTTTCTCACACAGATGGCTATCCTGGTTGGACTCCTAATCCAAAAAGTGAGATACTCGATATTTCAAAAGCATCTTATACTAGTGTGTTTAATATTGAACCTAAAGTTCTCGCTATTCATGCAGGATTGGAATGTGGGTTAATAGGTGATAAATATCCAAATATGGATATGATATCTATAGGCCCAACAGTAAGAGGAGCACATTCTCCAGATGAAAGAATTGACATAAAAACAGCAGAAATGTTTTGGGATTATTTAATTGATATTTTAATGAAAATTCCAAAGGCATAACTCATATTAAAAAATCAATACCAAAAAGTAGAGTTAATTTTATATTATCTCTACTTTTTCATTTTAAGCATTCTCTTAAATTTCTTATAAGCAGTTGGTGTTGTTATATAATAATTAAATTTAGATTGTTTTCCTTTAATTTTATATTTTCTATCATCAGCTTTAGTCTCTTTAATAATTGTATTAAATTCATTATTAGAAGAATAAGCTAGCACTTGCCCAGCTTTTTGATTGCCCTTAAACTGAAAGTAATAATATCCGCTACCAACTTCTAAAGCAATTGTGAGCTTAAAAACAGAGCCCTTATTTTGTATTTCAATATTACCTTCTACATATTTTAATATTTGCTCTTTGCCAATACTAGCAATACCAATTGGTCCTACTGAAACTAATGAGCGTGAGCGTTTATTATATTTGAATCTGACATCTGAAATAAAGATTGTCTTAATCAGTTCCTTGGGTATCTTTCTATACTCACCGCCATTAGTTACAATCTTACTAATAAGTTCATCAGCTTTCTTAGCTCCAAGTTTATTACCAAGCATTGTAACATATGTATTATTCTCTAGATCAACGGCACTCATATCAGATCTACTATTAATATCACTGGCCATAAGCTCAATTGCTTTATCGTTGAAATAGAAGTCAAGGGGTAAGGAAACATTAAAAACTGACGAATCTTTTCTTTTAAAATAGGTTGCAGTACCATAAGTTTCTGCTTCAACATGACCAGTATTATAAACTAAGTCAAGCTTTCCCTCGGCAAGTACAGAGCACGACCTTTTACTAAGGCTTAAATAATTGCCAGGTAATTCATGCTGATCAAGTTTATCCTCGGAAGCAATTCTATATTCCTGTGAAATATTATCAAACATAAGGTATCCCATACTTTGCAATACTACATGATCTGAGCGAGAACCTACACTACTAAGAAATGAAGAATAAACATAACCATTGCTCTCCCTTGCCTTTATACCACTAAAAAGCCTATAACCACGATAGTTTTTTACTTCCTCACCTATGGGGATTCTAATTTTCATAGGATCAATTTCTGAAACAAATCTCACTTGCTCACGCTCAAAAGTATCACATTCGTAGTTAAGTCTAGTACCACCATTAAATCTTAAAAATTTAAGACCTCCAACTAAAGTAACACCACCTTCAAAATCAAAATTCTTACTAAGACTAAAATTTGCAGATTTATCAACTTTAGCAGTTCCTATAGTGAAACCAGCGGTGTCAACAGATATTTTATCAAAGAAAATATTCTGAATATTTTTATCTTCATCTTTATAATCATATAGTGCCCTACCATGGTAATTATGCCTCCCATCGACTTTAAAAGTACCATTATAAAGTGAATGATATTTTGTTACCCTATTTACAGATAATTCGCAATCAGTAAGTTCATCCATTTTTGCTTTAGCATGTATTATTACTTCATGGGAAGATGGAATTATTAATGCATCTGCTACTTCAAGAACAGGAACTTCAAAGGCATGAATTAACTTTTCTCTTTGCATATATAAAGCACTAGCTGCAAAAAAGTTTAATGAATCTTGTTTAGGGTGAATAGAAATAAATTGAGTACCGCTCATACCTACATCTGAGGTTGTTTCGTCAAATTCTGCAAACTCATCTTCTTCCTCAGCAAAAGGATCCGCTTTAGTACTACTACCAAATTCGGAGATATCTTCATCCATATACCATGTAAATTTATCCATAAAACAGATATACTGATTCTCAGAAAAGGTTACTTGATGAGAACCTGTTGTTGATTCAAACACACCTTTACGCTGGTCGAAATCAACATTGGCTTTAAATTTACCATCCGTTTTATATGCGTACTTATCATCTGCTTCTAGTTCGGCGGCCTCTTTCACTGAAACATCAACAAAAGTACGTAAACCAAACTCACATGAATCAGCAGAATAAGAACGATTTAAGTACACAAAATTTTCAGCTCTCATCTCAGCATTCTTAATATTGATTAAACCATCTCCTTTCATATCTTTTGAGGATAGAGCAATTAAGCCATCCATTTTAGCCTCTGTTCCATACATTTTCAACGGTTCATCTATAGATGTAGTTGTAACATTCATTACATCATTGTATGGTTCCCAATGTTCATCTAAACTACTGCCAATAACTGGAGGATATTCTACCCCAGTAACTTGCTCTTTAATCTCAAAGTCGTTAACAAATCCATTGGTAGAGTCGGGAAAAAAAACAAACTTATTAGAATAACTAATTGATGTTAGAAATTCTAATTTACCATTACCTGCAAGTCCATTATTAGTTAAACTTAAACTGTCATTAAACATTCCTAGACCACCATATAATTCCAGTCCATTATCTCCAGTAGTAGTATTAAAACCTAAAGAGTAATCATGCTGAACCATTAAAGGGACTTCAATATCAGGGAAGATACCTGCTGAAGATAAATATCCTTCAAATTGCAATCCATCTGTTTTAAAATCGTCAAGACTATCAATAGTAAATGAATTTAAACGATAGAAGAAATGTTCTCTATCATATACCTTATTATATATGCTAGACTTATCATAATAAACATAGGAATTTGTTTTACTATTAAGAATTGGATAATCTGGAAAGCTTTCCCTACCTGACTTATTATTAGGATGATCAATTAAAATATTTCCTTTCAAATCCTCAATTACAGCTTTTACCCTTACTAACGGATTCTCTCCATAATCATTTGCAACAAAAGACTCAACTTTAAAACTCAACGAATCAATATCTGGAAGATCAATCTCAAATTTATCGTAACTAAAATAGCAATCTTGTGCATATAAGTCGAACCTACCTGCCATAATTTTACCAGTAAAGGTAAAATCTCTATTTTCTTTAAGTACTACCCTACCATTCTTTGGTATAATCTTAACATCTTGTGAATCAGAAAGAAATACAGTACTTACACCTTGCAAAATAATTTCATTATTTAATAGATTCAGGCTTGCATTTGGTATTCTTCCATCAGTGGTTGAATTAAAGCTAATTACATCATAATCTATTTCACCTTTTTCAGCGAGTATATATGTTCTAACATTTTCCTTTACTATAACATAATTGGATTCAATATCATAAATAAGAAAGCCTTTTGATGCTAAATTTAACAAAAATGCAATGGTTGATTCTCTACCTAACTTCATATATGAACTAAACTCATCAGCATAAAACTCATCAAACCCAATTTTCTCCGTATAATTATACACAGCTCTAACTGGATTAATTCTATCAAGTCCTTGAAGCCTATCGTATCTATTTTTGGAGAACAAATTTACAGATTCAAAATATGCTTTACTCTCTATTCCCTGTTGTTGAATTGCTTTCATATCGATATAATTATCACCCAACTTCCAATTAAGTTCTTCAACGTACATATCCACATTGTGATAACTATCGAGAAAAGGAGTACGAGAAATTCCCTCTTTTTTACGATAGATAGATAGTTTACGTTTAACATTTGAATAATATAAACTTAATCCAGGATGATATATTGAATCTAATTCTAATTCACCTGTCACACTATCAACACTCGCAAGGTATATAGTTACACTAACTTTTTCAGAAATAATTTTACTTTTATCAATTACAAAGTTCTTTGATCCAGCCCAAACAAACTTAGTACCATTATGCTTAAAAATAAAGTATGCATTTACATCACCTTCACCCTTTCCTATAAGCTTTAATCCTTGCAAGTTATAACCACCAAAGAAATCAATATCAGGATATATTTCATTAATAATATAGTCGTGCCTATAAGAATCGAAAGATGGATAGAGACTGTTTTTATTAGGAGTAGAATATCCAAATTTATCTCTAATTTTCCCTTCTAAAACATAATCAAAGGTTCTCCTATCGTAAAAATCTACAGAATCTGCTCTCCAAATACTTGTTTTTAAATCTATTTTATATTTTTTAAGCTTAGCGAAAACAACAGCTGTATCAAGATTTACTCTAGTCCAGAATATTTTACCACCATAACCAAGCCAACGTTGTTTTAAAGGATAATATTTACCTGAAGTTCCAACAATATATGAAGAGTCTTTTCCTGTTGTACCTATTAAATCCACATTGTTAAATACGAACACTGGATTGTGATTGTCGTTTTCAATTGACATCTTTCCATTACTTAGTTTCCAGTGTTTTTTAGCTTTTACATAGATTCTATGTGTCTTAAAAAACTGAATTGAATACTTAAAGTAAGTATGTAAATAACCTGTTCTTTTCCTTTTAATATAGTAAGTTATAGAATTAATCCAGTCTTCAAAATTATCTGAATTATCTTCATCTCTTTTTATAGATAATATATTATCAATAAATAAAAAGAAAGTAGGCGAAGCATGAAACCTTTTTTTAATCATCATATTAGATATCTCAATGATAGATTTTTTATTTTCAGTTGTCAAGGTGTCACTACCCCAAAAGTTGTTAAAACTTAAAGTTATAGATTCTATTTTCTTTCTCTTATCTTTGGAGGCTTTAAATGAAAGAAACTCATTTAATTCATAGGTATATTTATCAACTCTACCCGAGAATTCGTAATTATTCTGTGCAATAGAATAACTCGAAATAAATATAAAAAGTATGAATAATAATTTCTTCATTAAATCTTATTGTATTATCTTTAATTCATTTTCCAAATACCCGCAATCCATTCCCTATCAACAGTATGACTTTGATAAATAAGACCATATTTTTCGGCTTCTTTAGAAAGTATTTCTATGTCTTTTTCATAAAATCCACTTAATAGCAATATATTTCCGTTTGAAAGGCATTTTGCATATGCACTAATATCATTGAGTAGAATATTCCTATTAATATTAGCAATAATTAAATCATACTTTCGCCCCTCAAGCAAGGCTGCATCACCCATTTCTACATTAATATTTTCAATATTATTTCTAGCAACATTTTCTATTGCATTATTATAAGCCCACTCATCATTATCAATAGCATCAATAGATTTAGCACCACGCATTGAAGCCAGAATAGCAAGAACAGCAGTACCGCTACCCATATCAAGTATTCTTAAGCCTTTCATATCAATTTCAGTGATATATCGAATCATTTGCGCTGTAGTGGCGTGATGAGCTGTACCAAACGACATTTTTGGCTCTATAATAATATCAAATTCTACATTCTCAAACTTATTGTGAAAAGGTGCCCTTATAGCAACTCTATTATCAAATACCACGGGCGGATAGTTTTCCTCCCATTTAGCATTCCAATTCTCATCTTCAATAAGTTTAAAACTATATTCGAAAGTAAATCCTTCAAGTTGAGAAAAATAAAGATTATTTAATTGATTTTCAACAAATAAAGGTGCCTGAATATATGCTTTTAAACCTGTATCCGTTTCCTTAAAACTCTCATAATCATATTCTGCTAATTCTGCTATTAATATCTCATTCCCTAGTTCAAGTGGACTTACCACACAATTTAATTCAATATATTCCATATTTCAAAAATAATAAAATAATCCGTAAGAAATAATTACCTAAACCAATCTTATTAATTGATATCAACAGTAGTATATATTATCAAATGTTGTACTTTTGATTAATCAATAAATACATATAGAAAACTATTTCTTAATGAAAACTGCAACCATAAAAGAGCTTAAAACTGAACTAAGTAGACAATCTGTTGATGATTTACAAAAATTAGTATTAAAGCTTGTAAAATATAAGAAAGAGAATAAAGAGCTCTTAACTTATTTACTGTTTGAATCTGAAAATGAAAATTCATATATTAATGCAGTTAAATTGCAAATTGATGATGAGTTTAGTAATATTAATACAAATAGTTTGTATCTTGCAAAAAAGACTATCCGTAAAGTATTGCGTACCACCAATAAACACATAAAATATTCAGGAATAAAACAAACGGAAGTTGAGTTACTAATTTACTTTTGCAAGAAAATTAAAGACTCCGAGATTCCACTTCAATCAAGTAAAGCACTCTATAATATTTATCATCGACAACTTGAGAAAGTTAATACTTCTATTGGTAAATTACATGAAGACTTGCAGTATGATTATAACTATGAAATTGAAAATCTTTAGGTTAATACAATAATCATTAGAACACAAAAATAAAGCAGGGTAAATAGAGTGGTCATAATAATTGGTTAACTTACTGAACGCGAGAGTATTTGTACAGCAGTGATTGTTTCACAATTCTATTTTCTAAACTAGGATTGCAAGCCCCAATATAGAACTTATCTAAGTAATTACTATGAAAAGTATATAAGGTATAAATTTTAATTAAAAAGACAGCCTAAAGGCTGTCTTTTTATTCTGTGGGCCCACCTGGGTTCGAACCAGGGACCAATTGATTATGAGTCAACTACTCTAACCAGCTGAGCTATAGGCCCTATTGATAGTTCCGTAGATTGCTATCAAATTTGGACTGCAAAAGTATAAAAATATCTGTAACAGTCAAGTAAAAATTATACTTTTGGCATCTTATTTTTATACTATGATTAAAAACATAATATTTGACCTTGGGGCTGTTGTATTAGACATTGATTTTCAACTATCTGCAAATGCTTTTAAAAAACTAGGAATTGACGATTTTGAGAGTCTTTACTCTCGTGCAGTACAAGATATGCTGTTTGTAAACATGGAAAAAGGTCAAATATCACCAAATGACTTTAGAAACACCTTGCGAAAACTCAGTAATTTACCCCTTAATGACACAGAAATAGATTATGCGTGGAATGCTCTTATTCTTGATTTTCCAAAACACAGGCTAGAATTAATTAATAAAATAAAAAATAATTA
>Ga0164318_10003820_pt1 | contig 14337 bp, 14 predicted proteins | sample GuaBasSedimGuay9_FD_113734 | JGI IMG/M metagenome (GOLD analysis project Ga0164318, IMG submission 113734) | Subseafloor sediment microbial communities from Guaymas Basin, Gulf of California, Mexico - Guay9, Core 4571-4, 0-3 cm | ecosystem: Environmental > Aquatic > Marine > Hydrothermal vents...
TGGAGTATATGGTTGCGGCGATTAATGCTCATCGGACTGGTCAATCCGCACCCTCGCGCTTACCAGTAAACATGTTAAATTCAAAGGCGGCCTGAACGATTACAATTCTCAAACTCCGTGCAAACTTATATTCACCCCATTTATCCCGTTTTCAATACTTTATTTATTTATCCCATCCTCGATCAACGGGATGAATTATGCTAAACCCCACACCAAACCCCTCATTTTAAAAAATAAGGATTTATATTTTCATTATTAAGTTATTGAAATTATTGGTCGGGACGGGCGGATTTGAACCGCCGACCTCCTGCTCCCAAGGCAGGCGCGCTAACCAGGCTGCGCTACGTCCCGTTAGATCTTAGGTTGCGGCTTCCATCGCTGGTGGTGGTTGAAGCTGAACGGTGATGATCGACTTCATCTGTTGCAAGGCCCGGGCTCGATGGCTGATCTGGTTTTTCAGGGCCAGATCGACTTGAGCCATGGTACAGCCATATTCCGGCAGCCAAAAGACCGGATCATAGCCGAAGCCTCTTTGGCCTTGGGGCTTAAGGGCGATCATCCCCTGACAGATTCCCCGGGTAGATGTCATCTCGCCATTGGGATAGGCCAGGACCATTTCGCAGACAAACTGGGCCTGGCGTTGGGTCCAGGGGACCCCGGCCATTTCGTCCAATAACTTAAGATAGTTATCCTCATCAGTGGGCAGATGGGGATAGGTGCGGTCCGCGGCATAGCGGGCGGAGTGAACCCCGGGCCGCCCGTCCAGGGCAGTCACCTCCAGCCCGGAGTCATCGGCCAGAGCTGGAAGGCCAGTGTAATCGGCCACGGTTCGGGCCTTTTTCCGGGCATTTGCCAAAAAAGTCTGACCATCCTCAATTATCTCGGGAAGTTCCGGGAAATTCTGTAAGCTAATTAAATTAATAGAAAGATCACTGAGCAGTTGCTGCAATTCCTTGATCTTGCCCAGGTTATGAGTAGCGATTACCAGGTTCGGGGCATCCATGGCCGGATGGCCTCCTCCTGTAACTGGCACAACTTTTTCACGCTGGACTGGGCCATTTGCAGCATTTCGGTCAGCACTGCGGCAGTAAAAGGTCCTCCCTCGCCGGTCGCCTGGATTTCCACCACATCCCCTTGATCGGTAAGCACCAGATTGGCATCGACCGCGGCCCGGGAGTCCTCCTGGTAATCTAAGTCAAGCAGGAGTTGGCCATCAACCAGCCCCAGGCTCACTGCCACCACCTGGCCCCGTAGTGGTAGGCCGTCAAACCCTTCCTGGCGTTTTAATCCCGTCAGGGCCTGATATAAGGCCACAAAGGCCCCGGTAACCGCCGCGGTCCGGGTGCCGCCGTCGGCCTGCAGCACATCGCAATCCAGGATGATGGTGCGCGGTCCCAGGGCGGTGAGATCGGTGATGGCCCGTAGGGAGCGGCCGATCAGTCGTTGAATTTCCTGGGTGCGGCCGCTCAGCCGCCCGCTAATTCCTTCGCGCGGTCGTCGGCTGCTGGTAGCGCGGGGCAGCATGCCATATTCGGCCGTCACCCAACCCTGCCCGGAATCTTGCAAAAAGGCCGGGACCCGCTCTTCAATGGTGGCGGTACATAATACCCAGGTGCGTCCCAGGGAGATCAGGGCCGAGCCCTCGGCCTGGGGCAAATAATTGGCGATAATCTGGAGGGGCCGCAGTTCACCCGGCAAACGACCCTCGGCCCGCCTCAGACCTTGCTGCTTATCCACTCTGACCCTTCAGTTCGTGAATAGGGTTCATCCGCCAACCCCATATTTTCTTTTGCCGGACAGGGTCAGAATGATGGTGAAAAGGATTATTGAGTTAAAATATGCTGAAATTTACTGCCTCCTTTCCCCAACCCCCTGCCCACCAACGAGGGGAGTTTTCGGATGGACACTAATTAATGGCATCCATTGGCATCACGGAGCGCGTCTTTAGCTACTTAGATGATTTACCGATAAAATATAAAAATCCGAAGTTGCTCCAGCGGGCCGATTTATCTCTTGATTGACTCGCGCACGCTGTCATTGACCGCCTTGAAGATCTCGGCAAAGCTGGTCGGGGAGACGCGGCCCACTTCAATAAATTTTACGACGATCTCTTTGGTCACCTTGAGGATAAGCTCTTCCTGGGCCGATACTGACTCCGACTGACTTTTGGAGGATCCCACTGGCGCGACTCCCTTAATTTCCAGAGTTGTGTTATATTACTTTAATGATAACCCCGCCAGTCTGAAGAAGGCCAAACCTGACTGGCGGGGCAGGTAAGAAGAACCGGTCACAGCCCTCCTTAACTGGATATTTTAAAAAATGCGGGGCCATAAAGCAAGGACAATCCGGTGAGTCAGATCATGATTTTGCCTCCCCAAGTGGCCAGTAAAATTGCCGCGGGTGAGGTCATTAGCCGTCCGGCCTCAGTTGTGAAGGAGTTGATCGAAAACGCCCTGGATGCCGGCGCCACCACCATCAGTGTGGAGATAGAGGATGGTGGCCGCAGCCAGATCCGGGTAGTGGATGACGGCTGCGGCATGTCTGCGGAGGATGCCCGGCTAAGTCTGGAGCGCCACGCCACCAGTAAGTTGCGCCAGGAACCGGACCTGTTAGAGCTGGCTACGCTGGGCTTTCGCGGCGAGGCGCTCCCCAGTCTGGCCGCGGTTTCCCGGCTGGAGCTGATCAGTCGCCCTCAGAATCTTGAGGTCGGATGTCGTCTGCGGGTGGCAGGCGGTCAGATCTTGGAAAACTCCCCCTGTGCCGCGGCGGTGGGCACCCAGGTTACCGTGGCCGAGCTATTCTATAATACTCCGGCCCGCCGAAAGTTCCTGAAAAGTAAGTCTGCGGAGCAGGGGCAGATCCTGGAACTGGTGCGCAGCCTGGCGCTGGGCTATCCCGAAGTGCATTTCACTCTTAAAGCCCAGGGTAAGACGGTGTTGGTAGCGCCGGTGCATAAAGCCCTGACCGAGCGCGTGGCCGCGGTGCTGGGCACCGAGTTGGCGGAACGGCTGCTGCCCTTTGCCTTGGAAGCGGAACCCTTCAAGGTCTGGGGTCTGTTGCTGGCCCCGGATCAGGGTCTGGCCAGTACTCGCTTTCAGTTTATGCTGGTCAACCGTCGTCTGGTCAGCGATCGGCTGCTGGCCGCGGCGCTGCGCCAAGCCTATCAGGGACGGTTGCTGCGGGGGCGCTATCCTGCGGCGGTAATCAACCTGGAAATTCCTCCGGAACTGGTGGATGTTAATGTCCATCCGGCCAAGGCCGAAATCCGCTTTAAGGACAGTGGCCGGGTCTATGGCCTGGTGTTGACGGCTCTGACCCAAGGGTTGGAAGCTCAACACCGACCCAGTCGTCAGAGTTATAATGCCGCCTGGCAACCCGGATCGCTGACCCAGATCCAGGAAAGCTGGGGACCGGCGCTGTCCCCCCCTAAGTCTGCGGAATCGGCTCCCGGACCAGTTTCTACCGCTATAATTCCAATCCCTGGTTCAGAGCCGCGAGAATCAGGGTCTCCACCGTCCCCCGGCCCGTCGGACTGGCGATTCGCTGATCTCTTGGTTCTGGGGCAACTGCAGGCCAGCTTTATTGTGGCCGAAGCCCCGGCCGGATTAATTCTGATTGACCAGCACGCGGCGCACGAACGTATCCTTTATGAAGCCCTGGCCATCGACTGGCAGCAAGCTGGGGCCTTGCAGCCCCTACTCTTCCCCCGGCCCGTGGAACTGGAGGCGCGGCAAGCCGCCTGGCTCCAGGATAACTTGGCGGTCATGCAACAGGCCGGAATAGAGTTAGAGCCTTTTGGCAGCAATAGCTTTTTGATCACCAAGGTCCCGGCCTGTCTGTTAGACCAGGACTTGGAAGCCCTGGTGCTGGAGACGGTGAATACCCTGGCGCCCATTAAGGACTTGGCCGATAGCTCGGTGGTGCGAGAACGTCTCAGGCTGACCATGTCCTGTCGGGGGGCGATCAAGGCCGGGCAGCGGCTGACTATAACCGAAATCCAGCAATTGCTGGCCCAACTGGATGGACTTAAGGTTTCCTCTCACTGTCCGCACGGGCGCCCCTTATGGCGGCTATTAACCATGGAGGAAATCCGGCAAGGCTTCCGCCGCCCGCGGCACTAGTATCAGGTTTCCCGATCCCCCCGGTTTATCACTATTTCTACTTTTGCGGGAGTTTAAGACTTCTCACGTCATTATAGCTAAATTATGAGTAATATTAATAAGATGGCCTATGTCGACCTGTAAGACCCTACTACTGCGAGTGCTTGCAAACCTTGACGGTCAACGATCTTTATCCGGGGACCCTCGGCCTCGATCAGCCCCTGGCGGATCATCCGGGCCAGAATGCGCGACAGGGTCTCAGGAATGGTGCCCAACAGACTGGCCAGCAGGTTTTTGGGAATGTCTAACTCCACCTCATCGCTTCCGGCCTGTTGGTGGCTTAAATACAACAAATAAGCGGCCAGCCGACCCGGCACCTCCTTAAGGGACAGGTCTTCAATCAGCAGGGTAAATTGCCGCAGCCGTCGGGACAGCACTGCCAGCATATTCAGTGCCAAGGATGGATTCCTTTTAATCAGCTCCACAAAGGCGGCCCGAGGGAAAAAGAACACCCGGCAATCTTCCAGGGCCTCGGCATTAGCGGGAAAACGCTGTCCGGCAAATACCGGCACCTCGCCGAACGGCTCCCCGGCCCCAAAGATGTGCAAAATCTGCTCCTTGCCTTCCCGGGAAAGCTTGAAGATTTTTAGCCGACCGGCGACTACCACATAAAAGCCATTGCCTTCCTCACCTTCGGAGAAAATCGTCTGCCCCTTATGAAATACCTTATCCAGAACAATGGCGGCCAAGTCGGCGTAGTTTTCCTCGGACAGACCTTCGAAAAGGGGAATAGCTGCCAGTTGCGATGGGATTTTCATGCCGCGGCCTCAGAAAAAAGGCTTTTTGACCTAAGTCAAGGCGATTTTGCGCCTGGTGATTATATTAATTATAAACGCCCGGCTAGGAAGCAAAAGTTAGCATAGCGGCGGGCTATCAGCATTATAATCGAGAGAAGGAGCAAAAGGCGATGAAGAAAATCAATCTTTATGCTGAAAGTGGCTTTGATGATAAAGGTCTGAAACGGCTGCTGGTCAATGACTCGCCCTATTTTAAGATTCTCAATTTCAATTTCCGGGCCGGTCAGGAGCTGCCGGTGCATGCCCATAACCTCGACGGTCAGATAAGTCTGGCCGTGCTGGAAGGCCGGGGGGAATTTCTGGGGGCCGACGGTGCCACTCTGATGGCCGAAGCCGGTGATGTCTTAGTCTGCGACATCAGCAAGCCCTATGGTTTGAAAGCTCATACAGATCTGCGGCTGCTGGTTACCATTGCCCCGCCGATTTGAGGTGGCTGGATTCTAACAGCATAATTATTAGAATCATCGTTTTATAAAATTATCGATTATGTCCCTAACTCCGCTAAATTTTTGAGAAAGGATTAAAATTTCCCTAAATCCCCCTTTAATAAAGGGGACTTTGATCACTTCAAGGGAGAAATTGCCGTTCAAGGGGGGATTTTACTAAATCTCCGCAATTTTTACTGAGCTAAGGGCATAATCATTAAAATTAAAGAGGAGGAAACCATGCAATGTCCGGGTCAAGATAGTCGCTACTGGAAGCCAGGGGCGATCTTTGAGAGCAAATGTCCGGAGTGTGGCGGCGAGATCGAATTTTTTAAAGATGAGCCCAGTCGGCGGTGCAAGAACTGCGGGCATCGGGTGTTGAACCCCAAAATTGATTTCGGCTGCGCGACGTATTGCAAATATGCCGAACAGTGCTTGGGGGAGCTGTCGCCGGAACTATTGGCTAAGCGGGATGATCTGCTTAAAGACCGGGTGGCTATTGCCATGAAGCGTTATTTTGGCCAGGATTTCCGGCGCATCAATCATGCCCGGCGGGTGGCCCGTTATGCCGAAGAGATCGGCAAGAATGAGCAGGCCAATATGGCGGTGATTCTGTGCGCCGCCTATCTGCATGATATCGGCATCAAGGAAGCGGAGAGAAAACATCAAAACACTGCGGCCCGGTACCACGAACAGGAAGGGCCGCCAGTGGCGCGGCAGATTTTGGAGCAACTCGGGGCTCGGCCTGAGCTGATCGACGAGGTCTGCGACATCGTCAGACATCACCACCAGCCCCGGCCCCAGGAAGCCACCAATTTCAAGGCGCTTTACGATGCCGATCTAATCGTCAACCTGGAAGAACAACAGGAAAAGGCCCCCCTTGACCGGGACCGGCTGGCCGCCAAGATTGACAAGGCCTTCTTGACCGACAGCGGCCAGGCGTTGGCCCGGCGGGTATTGCTGAAATTACTATGATCAACCAATTACGGAGAAAAACATGAAAATCCGACGTAAAATAATCGAGATCGATGAAGACCTCTGCGACGGCTGCGGGCAGTGTGTGCCGGCCTGTGCCGAGGCCGCCATCCAGGTGATTGACGGCAAGGCCCGGTTGGTGGCAGAAAAATACTGTGACGGTCTGGGGGCCTGTTTGGGGGAATGTCCGACCGGGGCCTTGCGAATCGTCGAACGCGAGGCCGAGGACTATGATGTCGAGGCGGTGGAGGTCCACCTAGAGTCCCGGCCCCCGGCCGAGCCACCGGCCCGCGGCTGCCCTGCGGCTCAGGTGCAGACTTTTAGTCCGCTTCAGACGGCGCCGACCCTGACAGCGCCGACGGGCTCGGCGCTGTCCCACTGGCCCATCAAGATTAAACTGGTGCCGCCTAAGGCCCCGTTTTTATCAGGGGCTGATCTCCTGGTCCTGGCCGACTGCGCCGGGGTAGCCTATCCCTGGCTGCACCAGGAGCTATTGTCCGGCAAGGTGGTGCTGATTGGCTGCCCTAAATTCGACGACCCCCAGGAATATCTGGATAAATTAACCGAGATCTTCCGGGATGCCGCCGTCAAGAGCATTACCGTGGCGATTATGGAAGTGCCTTGCTGCTCTGGCTTAGCCGGGATCGTGGAAAAGGCCCGGGCTGCGGCGGGCCGGAAAGTGGCCCTGGAGCAAATCGTCATCAGCCGTCAGGGCCAGGTGCTGCAACGGGATCAATTGGCTGCTTAAATAGCTTATATTATTCAACGGAGGATAAACCATGTTTTGTTTTCAATGTCAGGAGACCGCCAAGAATCAAGGCTGTACGGTCAAGGGAGTGTGCGGCAAGCCCGAGGAAACCGCAGACCTCCAAGACCTGCTTATCTACGTCTGCAAAGGGATTTCGGTATACGGGGAAAAACTGAAAGAACTGGGTACGGTTGACCGAAAAGCCGGCCTGTTCATCTGCAAGATGCTGTTTACTACCATTACCAATGTCGCCTGGGACGATGAGGTCCTCATCAGTAAGATTAAAGAAGCTCTTAAGGTTCGGGAAGAGGTCAAAAAGAAATTTCTAGCCGCTTATCAGCAAAAGTTCGGCAAGGACTTTGCCGAGGCGCTTCCGGATTGCGCTACCTGGTATTCGGGTGACCACAATGAAATTTTGGCCCAGGCCAAATCTGATGAACTGCGCATTACGGCTACCCAAAATGAGGATGTCCGGTCATTGCGGGAGCTGCTCATTATCGGTGGCAAGGGCATCGCGGCATACGCCGATCACGCCGCCATCCTCGGCTACGAAAAAGACGAGATCTACGGCTTCCTGATGGAGGCCCTGGCCTCTACTACCAAAGATCTTTCCGTGGATGAGATGATCGCCATGGTCATGAAGGCTGGCGAGACAGGCGTCACGACCATGGCCCTGTTGGACGAAGCCAATACGAGTACCTATGGTCATCCCGAGATCACCGAAGTCAATATTGGCGTTAGACGCCATCCCGGCATCCTCATCAGTGGACATGACCTGAAAGACATGGCCGAGCTGCTGGAGCAGACCCAGGGGACCGGGGTTGAGGTTTACACCCACGGGGAAATGCTGCCCGCCAATTACTATCCCGCCTTCAAGCAGTACAAACACTTTGTAGGCAATTACGGCAATTCCTGGTGGCACCAGAACAAAGAGTTCGAGTCATTCAACGGCCCCATCATTCTAACCACCAACTGTCTGATTCCTATTAAAAAAGAAAACACCTATCTAGACCGGCTATTTACTACCGGGGTGGTCAACTATCCAGGCGCCAAGCATATCGCCGACCGGCCCCAAGGGGGTATGAAAGACTTTTCCGCGGTTATTGCGTTGGCCAAGAAATCCGAACCGCCGACCCAGATAGAATCGGGCAAGATTGTCGGTGGATTCGCCCATAATCAGGTGCTGGCCCTGGCAGATAAGGTCATTGATGCCGTAAAGTCCGGCGCCATTAAGCGCTTCGTGGTCATGGCCGGGTGCGACGGGCGTCAAAAGTCACGCAACTACTACACCGAAGTGGCCGCAAACCTTCCCAAGGACACGGTGATCCTCACTGCTGGGTGCGCCAAATATCGCTACAACAAACTGCACCTGGGCGACATCGGCGGCATTCCCCGCATCCTGGACGCCGGCCAGTGCAACGACTCCTATTCCCTGGCGGTTATCGCCCTGAAGCTCAAAGAGGCGTTTGGACTTAATGATATCAATGACCTGCCGGTGTCGTACGATATCGCCTGGTATGAACAAAAGGCGGTAACCGTACTCTTGGCCCTGCTTTATCTGGGTGTCAAGGGCATGCGGCTGGGACCCACCCTGCCAGCCTTCTTGTCCCCCAACGTGGCTAAAGTACTGGTAGAAAAGTTTGATATCAAGCCCATCGGCACGGTTAGCGAGGATATCGCGGCCATGATGGCAGGAAGATAACATAATCTACCGAAAGCTTGGCCTTGCCTGGCGTTCCCGTTCCAGGGAGTGGGAGCGCCCGGGGTAAGGGGAAATAAAAGGAGGATAATCGTAGCTTAGCAAAGCGCAGGAACAATACCTTTCCCCAATCTGGCCATGGCAGGGACGGACCTAAGGGATAAAAGCGCTTGGACTCGGCCCCTGAGGGGATATGACTGTGGACTGGCTCAGCGCCCAGCAGAATCGGGAGGAGAGGCTTTTATACCAGGTCTTTATTCAAATGCAATAAACTCATAGCTTAATATATTGATTAGATTAAGTATTTCAGCTAAAAACTAAAAAACGGTATTAGACTTGGTTTTTCAGTCTGCCGTCTTCAAGGTGATAGATCTGGTCGAAGCCTTCGATCATCCGGGCATCGTGGGTGACGGTGATCACTGCGGTCTGGTTCTCCCGGGCGATTTTCTTAAGCATTTCCATAACCTTCTGGCCCCGGGCGGTGTCCAGGGAGGCGGTTGGTTCATCGGCCAGGATGAGTTTGGGCCGGTTGGCCAGGGCCCGGGCAATGGCCACCCGCTGCTGCTCGCCGCCGGAAAGCAGGGCCGGCAGGTAATGGGACCGCTCGGCAATTTCCATGTAATCCAGCAGCTCCCTCACCCGACGCTCGGCTGCCTTCTTATCAAGACCCACCAGATTGAGCGGGAAGAGCACGTTTTCTCGGGCCGTAAGAAAGGGGATCAGGTTGGCAGCCTGGAACACGAAGCCGATCTTTTCCCGGCGCCGGCGGCGGACGTCCAGCCCGGTCCAGCCGTCCTGATAAATGGTTTCCCCGTCGAAGACCACGGAACCGGCAGTAGGTTCGAGGATTAGGCTGATACAAAGGAGCAAAGTGGTCTTGCCCGACCCCGAGGGGCCCATCAGGGCCGCCAGTTCCCCGGCCTGGATGGCGAGGCTGACCTTATCGAGGGCCCGCACTTCCAGGCGGCCGCTGCCAAAAATTTTGGTCAGGCCGGTGATCTCCAGGACCGCCATCACTGCCCTCCCAGGGCCATGGCCGGTTCGGTCTTGAGAACCTGCCAGATACCCAGAACACTGGCGATAATGCCGCCCAATAGGGCCACCGCGAAGGTGAGCAGTGTATCCGGGGGAAGGAGCAATATCTTACGGGGGAATAGATGCACAATACTATGTATAATCAGCAGGCCCAGCAGAAAGCTGCTCAGGGTCATGAACAGCGACTGTTCCATGATCATCCGGACGATGACCAGGTTGGGCGCGCCAATAAGCTTCATCACCGCAATGCTGCGGATCTTTTCCATGGTGAAGGTATATATCACCAGCGAGATAATGACCGCCGAGACGATTAGCAACAGAACCCGGAAGAACAGCAGTTGGGAGCTCATACGGGCCAGACGGCCCCGGATCACCAACTGGATTTCCTGTGCCGTGGTAAAAACGGAAAAATACAGCCAGTCTTCAATGTGTTTAGCAACCTGAGCCGGATTGGCTCCCGGGGCCAATTGCACCAGGATGGCGTTTACCAGATGGGTATCGGGCTGAACTGCCGGGAGCAGTTTGTCTGCCTGGGCCGGGGACAGGCCCTCTTGCGTAAGGCTGTGCCTCAGGCGGAGACGCTGGTTGCGGATAGCTTCATTGTCACGCTGGAACAGGATTTCCTGGGCGTCGGCCAGGGACAGATAGACCAGGGCTTCGCCATCGGTGGCCACGGCCTCCCGGGTCAGGCCCACCACGGTAAAGGTATGAAGTCCGAGCGGTACCTGATCCCCCAGCTTCAGTCCCAGTTTCGCATGGGCCACCATTTCATAGTGGGCCTGGTTGATGGCCCGGCCCTGAGTGAGCTGCCGCGGCCCTCCCATGCCGCCGAACACGTCATAGCCAATGATGCTGAAGCGCCGACTTTCCCCTTTGATCTGCCTTTCCACCGGGTAATAGATGAACGGGCTGGCCTTTTGCACCCCCGGCACCGCGGCCACGCTGTAGTGAAAAAATTCCGACATGCTGGACTGCTCGTTGAAGGGGCCGCCCCGATCCCGCTCCACCACCCAAAGGTCAGGGCCGGTATGGGCGATGATGGCGATGCCATCAGAGATATTGCCCCGATAGATGCCATTCATGGTCAGGACAATGGTGAACAGCATGCCGACGCCGATGATCGTGGCCAGAAAGCGGCCCTTGTGGAGCTTCAGGTCTCTGATGGCCAGGTCCATCAGTTGCCCTTGCCTTCCGGAGTCTTGACCACCGCCTTGACCCGGCTGCTCGGCGGGAGATTAACTGGCTGGGCCACCACCAGGTCTCCTTCCTTGAGCCCTTCCGAAACGGCGATTTTTTGGCCGTCATTCAGTCCCACGGTGACCGGACGGAAGGTCAGACGGCCCTGCTCCACCAACATGACGCCGGTTCGTTCCCGGCGGCTGACGATGGCGGTCAAAGGCACGGCCAGGGCTTGTTGCCGGCCAGTAGCGATGATAACTTCTGCCTCTTCGCCAATGACCAGCGGATCTGGAAGAGTGTCAAGTCTGACATCAACTTGCAATTCCCGGGTCACCGTGTCGGCCTCTCGGTTGAGTCGGGCCACCTGCCCCTGGTAATGGCGTCCGGAACGCAGGCGGATAGCGGCCTTTTGCCCCTCCTGGAGCGGGGCGATCTGGCTGGCGTCGATCCAGGCCGCGATCCAGATGGTATCCAGGTCCACCATCTGAAAGATGCGCACGCCCGGTGATACCGTGCTTCCCACTTCCGCCTGACGTGCAGTAATCAGGCCGTCCATAGGAGCCGATATCCGAGTGTAACTCAGCAAGGCTTCGGAGGCCTTGACTTCCGACTCTGCCTGGGCCGCGGCCGCGGCCTGCGCTGACACCTGGGCCAGGGCCGCGGCCTGTTCGCTTTCCGCTAAACGCAACTGGGCCCGGGTAATGTCCATGGCCGCTTCAGAGATGTAACCGAGCTTGAACACCTCCAGGTCCCGACGGTAGTTGCTCTGAGCCAGGGCCAGATTGGCCTGGGCCTTGCCCACGTCCGCCTGGGCTCGCTTAAGCTCCCGCTGGGACCGGTGGCGGGCGGCCTGGGCCGAAGCCGTTTTGGCCTTGAGTTCCACGGCGTCCAATTCCGCCAGGAGTTGGCCTTTGCTCACCCGGTCGCCCTGATCGGCATAGAGTTTTTCGATGATACCGGTAATCTTGGTGCTCACCGTTACCGGCACCTTGGATTGGACCGTGCCCGGTCCTTTCACCTGGCCCTGGACTTCCGTCGGCTTTACCACCATCACCGGGACTGCGGGGCAGTAGAGGAACAGACGATAACCCAGTAAAAGTAAAAAAACGAGACCGACCGCAATCAGGATGGTCTTCTTGCCTCCGGGCAGGCGCTTCATTTCCCCTCCTGGCGTGGTTTTATCTCTGTTTCGGCCGCACTGCCCCCGATGATCTGCCGCACCTTGGCCCGGCCGATCTCATAGGCCACCTGGTAGCTGATGAGACCGAGACGGGCCCGGGTCAGCTCTAGTTCCGCGGTCAGCACGTCCAGGCCGACAGCTTTCCCCACCCGGTAAAGGGCTAGGGCGCTCTGGTAAGCTTCTTCCGTGGCAACCACGTTTTGCCGGGAAGCGGCTACTCCCTTCCGGGCGTCTTCCTGAAGCTTCCAGCCGGACATCAGTTCCACCCGCAGGGCATCGAGCCGCTCCCGCTGTGTTTCCAGCAGTTGTCGGTATTGCGAGGCCGCTTTGGTCACCTGGGCCTTGGTTAACCCGCCTTCAAAGAAGGGAAATTCCATGAACACCCCGCCCAGCCACTCATCCTTGGTGCCGCCCACGTCCCGGTGGCGTACCCCGACGCTACCTTGCAGGCTGACTTCGGGAAAGTAGCCACCCTGGGCCGCCTTGACCAGGGCCTGGCTCTGGGCTATCTCTAGTTTAAGGCGCTTGATTTCCGGGTTATTTTTCTCCGTCTGCTGCCACAACGCCTCAAAGTTTGGAGCTGCCACCAATGTCCGTGGCAACTTCCCCCGAATGTCGATTTGGACCTTATCCTCCAACCCCAGGGTGCGGGCCAGGATTTCTCGGGCCAGGCGCACGGCGTTACACGCTTCCACCAGTCCCTGCTCCGCCTCCAGAACCTGGGAGCGGGCCTTAAACGCGTCCACCCGGGTAACCTTCCCGGCCCGGAAAAAGGCCTCGGTGATTTCCAGAAATTCCCGGCGTTCCTGTAAGGCGGTCTCCGCCACCCGGACATCTTCTTTGGCTTCCAGCAGGCGGTAGAAGGCCTCTGTGGCCAAAAAAGCCACTTCCTCCGCGGTCCGCGCCACCTCCTGGTGCTGCGCCTTCCGGCCCAAGGTGGCCGCCTTGGTGTTGTAATAGGTTTGCAGGCCATCGAAGACGATCTGCTTGCCGATCAGGCTGGTCAGGCCCTCCCGGCCGAACAGATTCTGGGTGGTGGCCGCGCCGCCGGGAGAGAGGCGGTCAGTTTCTAGGCGTTGGTAATAGGAAATCAGCGTCAGCTTCGGGAAGAACTGGGAGCGGGCCGCCTCATAGTCCGCCATCAGTTCCCGCACCCGCTCCCGGGCCGCGCCCAAGGTCGGGTTTTTCTCTCGGGCCAGGGCCAGGCAGTCATCCAGGCTTAGGGCCTGGTAAACCTTTTCCGATGCCGTCAGATCTCCAGCCAGAAGAAAAAAAATCGCAGCAGCCGCGAACCCCAGAGTTGACAGCTTCTTTCTAGTGAAATACATCAACTTCTCCGTCAGGTGCAAAAAATGACGCTTTATCTGGGGTTGGTCCAGAGCGGCCGGCCCTGGCTGTCCCGAAGTTTTGGAATCTTATTCCCCTTTTTTAGTTCAGCGGCAAGGATGGTCGGCTGCCCTTGAATTGATAATCGAGAACCTTTAACTTCCACGCGGTCCTGAGGAGCTAGGGCAAAGTCTTGCTGGGCGATATACCAGGCCGGTCCCAGAATAATCGGCAGGGTCTCTTTTTCGGTCTTGATGATCAACTGCAGACCATATAAGCTTCCACCCCTTCCGGGGGTATATTGCTCCACTGCGGTCACTTCTCCGGAAACGGTCGTAACCGAGTTGGCAGCCCACATCATGCCGTAGTGGATGCCGCCGCCTTGATCACCTGGACTCCTGCCGGGCTGCGCCCAGGTATCAACGGCTAGCAGGATCAGGCACCCCATAATCACTAAACCCAGTTTGACTTTCATGCTTATCAACTCCCGTGGATAAAATTAAAATCCTATAACCTTGACTTAGTAAACACTGGAGATTGAGAAAATCGGCGCATGAAATTTTTTAATATGACGCGAACTTAGGCATAAGCCCGGCGCCGAAACGTGGCCTCGGTCAGGAGCCAACTGGCCAGCAAGAATAGCAGACCGGCCAGCAGCGGGATAAGCGGCGTGGTAAATTCCGAGCGCCCCGTAACTCCAAAGTTGAGGAGCTCTACCACGTAAGTCAGAGGCGAGGTCAGGGCCAACGGCTTCAGCCAATAGGGCAACTGGGACAAGGGCATAAACACCCCGCTGATAAATAAGATCGGGAA
>Ga0164318_10003821_pt1 | contig 14336 bp, 12 predicted proteins | sample GuaBasSedimGuay9_FD_113734 | JGI IMG/M metagenome (GOLD analysis project Ga0164318, IMG submission 113734) | Subseafloor sediment microbial communities from Guaymas Basin, Gulf of California, Mexico - Guay9, Core 4571-4, 0-3 cm | ecosystem: Environmental > Aquatic > Marine > Hydrothermal vents...
AGTATCAAGATGACGATTTTCAGGAACCTCCTACTTCCAATAAGATTACTCGAGCAAATTGCCTGCGAAGCGAATTATCTGGAGGGTTCAAGCTTAGTAATCTCCGATACACGGGCCTCCACAGTTTTAGCTGGAAAACTTTCTAGAAAACCTGTTTTAACCATCCTAAATCAATTTAATGTAAGGGTCGAGTATCCCCGATACCCGAAGTTAATCGAACTCGTCGAGGCGATGGCCCAGCTCGTCGGAGATATCTGGGGGCTGAGCGACAAAATACTAATCACGGACTACCCCCAACCATACACGATATCGAAACAAAACTTGGTTATTCCGAAAAATTTATCAAGTAAGGTCGAGTTCACCGGCCCCATAATCAGCAAATTCCCACAAGACCTCCCGCCTAGGGAGGAGCTTCAGAGAAAATACGGTCTAGATCCTGATGGGGGACCCGTGATCCTCTATCACGCGACGGGGCCGAGTTATGAAAGGCGATTCCTAACGGAAATGATCTTACCTATTTTGGAGAGATTGGCGGGAGAATATCAGATCGTGGCCACCTTAGGTGGAGGTAATCCGGAAAGACCTTTTTCCGGGCTTAAAATCTATCCATGGGTCGATGAGCCGTTGGAGCTGATAAAGCTCTCAGACGTAGTGATCTGTAGATCGGGCCAGACAACTCTGGCGAAGTCCCTGGCCTTCGGCAAACCTCTCATAATGATACCGATTCCCGCACACAGCGAGCAACTCGGTAACGCTTACTCAGTCGCCGAAAATGGAGCCGGTTTACTCCTTCCACAAGACGAGCTCTGCTATGAAACCCTAAGAAATGCCGTGGAGGAGGTGCTTAAAGGCGTTTTCAGGACGAATGCGGAGAAGTATTCCGATCTGGCCGTGAGTTTGAATCCCCTTGAAAGGGTTCTTTCGGCTGCTGAAGAACTCGCTCTTAAGGATTAGAGGCCCATTTTTCTCGAAAAGGTTTATCTCATAGAGTTCACCATGCTATGACAGGCAAGCAGATGAGTAGTCGCCCTCGGATCTCTCCTTCCGTCACTCCTGGAATGGTGATCGGGCTTCTAGACGTCGTCTCCGGACATGGGGGTAAAACTGATTTAGCTAGAATAGCAATTGACCTTCAAAGCGATGTGGATGACCTCCTTCCTGTGATAGAGGTCGCGGAGACATTAGGATTCCTCTCGGTTGAAAATGGAGACGTAGTCTTAACAGAGCTCGGCGAGAAGTTGGTAAAAGCTATGCCCAGCGAGAAAAAGCTCTTACTCAGAAATGCCATCCTAAATGTTGAGCCATTTGCCACCGCATTCAAGCTCATAAAATCTAGAAAGGAATTTTCGGCGGAGGAATTATTCGAGGAGCTCAGCAAGGTCAAGGAGCTCGGAGAAGAATACAGGGATCCGGAGCAAATTCACCACATGCTTCTAGAATGGCTACTCTATACAGAGACCGTGAGATATAACGGCGATGAGAAGAAGTTCCAAGTTAAGTCTTAACTGAGAAGGGTGTAGACTTCGTCAACGTACTCATAAAACTCCTTACTCCTTCTAGATCTCGGCCTCTCCATCTCTATCTCAATTATTCCAGCAATTTTAACAGGTCTTTTCGTTAAAACTATGATGCGGTCTGATAGTTCAACGAGCTCTTCTATGTCATGGCTCACCATAACAACCGAGCTGGGCGGTAGGCTCTGATTTCTCCAAAGCGTCTCGATCTCCCGTCTAAGCGAGATCGCGGTAAGCGGGTCCAGATTGCTAAATGGTTCATCCATTAACAGTAGGTCCGGCTGAGCGACGAGTGCCCTAGCCAAGGCGACTCTCTGCCTCATCCCACCGCTTAATTCAGCTGGATAAGCCGTCTCGAATCCCATGAGCCCGACCATGTCCAAGAACACCTTTACCCGTTCCTCCTTCTCCTCCCTCGAGAGTTCTTTCTCATGGATGAGCGCGAGCATCACATTTTCCAAGACCGTGTACCAGGGAAATAATGCCGGGCTCTGGAACATCATCGAGATCCTGGGGGTCGGCTCCTTCAAGGGCTTGCCGCGGAACAATACTTCGCCGCTTTCGGGTTTCAGGAGTCCCGCCATGATCCTGAGTAGCGTACTTTTTCCACATCCACTTGGGCCAGCTATTCCCAAGAATTCCGCGTATGAGACTGAGAGCGATAGCTTGTCGAATACCTGTAGTTTCTCCCCTCCCCTCATGACATAGCTGAAGCTAACCTCGCGGAGCTCAAGTAGGTGTTCCCTCATCTTTTCAGCGGAGTTCGCCGCGGTTTTCATGTCACTACACCGACGATTTCTGTAGCTTTTTGATAAAGCCTCCTCCAGAAGAGTTTGTTGAGGACGGCGATGAAGCCCACCATCCAGATCGTCGCCGCCACGAGTAATCCGAGGTCGCCGCTCGTCACCGCCTCACTTAATGCCTTACCTATTCCGGGGTTCTCAACCTGCCAAATGAAGTGATCCAATACTATTCTCTCCGCGACTACGAGCGTGTTCCATCCACCGCCCATAGCGACCAGACAACCCATTACCAGTGAGGGAAGTATCCTGGGAAGATAGAGGTGTCTGAATTTCTTGAATCCACGTATCCTAAAAAGCTTACATACTTCTTCCTCCTCCCTCGGGATACTCCTCATCGCGCTACTAATGAAGAAAAACAGGTACCACTGCGTGCCCAAGAGGATTAATGTTATCGCTCCGGTTTCCAGCGGTAATTTGGCGTCTAAAACGAGCTTCACGATTAATGGTATCAAGAGTGTGGCGGGAAGAGATGCCAGAACTTGGAAGGTGGGAACCAGGATTTTCTCCAATCTTCTTCTCTCATAAATGAGTATAGAGACTGGAATCACCCAAGCAAGTCCGATTATTATCGCAGAGACCACGCGTAACAACGAGAACCCTATCATCAGGAGCGGGTCTATCAGCCCAAGTCTTCCGAAACCGGAGATAACGACTTCCAGATAATCACTCACATCTATAGAGTTAAGATAGTAGGCCGATGAGGAGATAAGGGCGGCTATCGCCAAAGCTGAGACTATGACCTTATTCCTCTTAATTATCGAGGCGAGATATGAGAGAAATCGTGAGACAGGCTCGCCGCCGGGAAGGCCTTTATCCGCGAAGATTCGACCAAATAGTTCACCTATAGGCTTCGTGGCCCTTTCAATCCAGACCCTCGGGACTTCCGCGGCATATGCCTCGAATTTATATCGCTCGCTGAGCCGCATTAATGGAATGAATAAGGCTAGGTTCATGAATATGACGGCCGCTACAACGGCGATTAAGCTGATCCAGAATTGGGGGATCTTCCCCGACAACATGAACTCCGTTGAAATAGTTCCTATTCCAAACAATTTCCACTTGGATTCTCCGATAGTTATTATCTCACATGCGACCAAGAAGTAGAGTCCATTAGCCCAAGAAGCCGGGATGTTTGCCGCGATCTTAGGAAATGCGGCTGGGATATAGAGATCACGTAGCCTCCGCAGCGGTCCGAGTCCAAGGCTCCTCGCTGCTTCAAGGATCTCGTGTGGAAGCAATTTTATCGCCTCGTAGACCCCAAAGGCAATGTTCCAGACCTGGCTTGTGAAGATCAGGAATATGGCCGCGATTTCCGGGCCGATTATCGGGTGGACGCTTATGAAGATGTAGAGGGCGAGCGGGAAGAAGCTCAAGATTGGAATTGACTGGAGAATGTCTAAAATCGGGATTATGATCTTCTCAGCGAGTCTATTTACTCCCGCGAGTATTCCCACGCAGAGGGAAAAGAGTATCGAGAGTAGGAGCGACATCGACATCCTAGCCCAAGAATAGCCCAACGCCGCTAAGATTTCTAAGAGTTCAAGGGCGGTAATCAACCCAAAATATCAGGTCTTAACGATATAAGGAGTTTACCGCGGAGATCAGAGATATTGGTTAATGATTTGTTCGAGGGCTGGCTTTGGATAAACGCCTATCACCATATCTACTGGCTTACCATTTTTGAAGAGGATTAGCGTCGGTATACTCATTATCCCGAATTTCATGGCCAGCCTTCTATTTCTATCCACATCAACCTTGACGAACACCACCTTCCCCGCATATTCCCTGGCCAGCTCCTCGATTATTGGCGCTATCATCCTACAAGGGCCACACCAAGCCGCCCAAAAATCGGCAAAAACTAGCTCGTGTTTCCTGATTATTTCCTCGAATTGTTCTTCGTCAACTGGGATGGGTTTATCAATCACCACACCCCTGGCTTTCTCCTCAGCCTTTCTGAGCATCTCCCTGAGCTTTCTCTCCTTAATCCTCTCGAGTTCCCGGTCCTCGGACATCCCTGCTCAGAGTTGAGTCAAGCATTTAATAAACTTCAGAATAAACCATTTAGATCAGTTTGATGGCGGGATCTTAGGCATGCCGGCTCTGACGATAAGGAAACAGCGCTTCTGGAAACTTTTGGGAAAGGAGCTTAAAGACGAGGAGTTACTGAACTTACTTCACGATTTAGGTCTTGACGTGGAGGAATTCACCGAGGACTATTTCCGAGTTGAATACAATCCGAATAGGCCGGATTACTCCAGCCCCGTTGGGATAGCCAGAGCGGCTAAAGGCCTTCTGGGGATCGAGATGGGGCTGCCGAGGTATAGACTTTATCCGCCTAAGACGTTTATCGAAGTCGACCCAAGGCTGAAGGATGTAAGGCCATATGTGGTATGCGCTATTGTGAGGGGGCTAAAGCTTGGGATCGAGGAATTAGAAGAATTAATAGCTATGCAGGAGGACTTACACTGGATTCTAGGCAGGGATAGGAGGAAGGTCGCGATAGGGCTACATGATCTAAACGCGGTGAAGCCTCCATTTCGCTACGTAGCCGCGAGAGGAGATGAATATGAGTTTGTTCCACTGGGCGATTATATCCCAATGACGCTTGATGAAATCCTAGAAAAACATGAGAAAGGCGTAAAATATGCTCATATCCTGAAAGGTAAGCCTTACTATCCATTGATAGTGGATTCCAAGAATCAGGTTCTCTCCTTCCCGCCGATAATCAACGCCAGATTAACCGAGCTCAGCGAGAGCACGCGTGACATGTTCATCGATATAACGGGAACGGATCTAGACGCCCTCATGAAGACGTTAAACATACTCACAACGACCCTCGCTGACATGGGCGGAAAAATAGAATGCGTCCGAGTGAAATATCGGAGGAAGACCCTTAAGACCCCCAACTATGAGGTGAAGCGCTGGAGGCTTAGGGTGAAATATGTCAATGAAGTACTCGGCCTCGAACTCTCAGCAGGGGCCATTGCCAAGGCGCTGCGGAAAATGAGATATGGCGTTAAAATCGAGGGGAACAAACTTCTAGTGACTCCTCCACCTTACCGCGTTGACGTAATGCATGAGATAGACTTAGTTGAGGATGTGGCGATGGGTGTGGGATATGCCTCGCTTAAACCAAAGCAGCCGGAAACCCTGACCTATGGAAGGCTTCATCCGGATACGATTCTAGAGGACTCCGTTAGGGAGATAATGATAGGCTTAGGGTTCACGGAGATCATGAACTTCACGCTCACGAATATAGAAGACGAATACCAGAAAATGCACGTCAACCCGCATCCACATATCAAGCTCAAGAACCCCGTATCCGCAGAATACTCTATCCTCAGGACTTGGATGCTCCCAAGCGCTATGAAGACGCTGTCGATGAATGTTAAGAGCCTGTATCCTCAAAAGGTCTTCGAGATCGGAGACGTCATCCACCCAGATGAAGGTAAGCCTGAAAAAGCCGTGAGGAGAATTAAGATGGCGGCTATATCCTGCCACTCAAATTCCTCATACTCCGAGATGAAATCCATCGTAGAAGAACTGCTAAAAAACCTGATGATAACCGGATGGGCTCTAAAACCCCATGATGCTATGCCATTCATAGAAGGTAGGGCTGCGGAGATAATCTGGAAGGATAAAATAATAGGATTCTTCGGAGAAATCCACCCAGCCGTTCTCACCGAATGGGGCATAACCATGCCCGCTGCAGCCTTAGAACTCGATTTAACCGAGATAAAGGAACTCTCCGCGAGAAAACCGTAAATACTCGGAAGACAAAACCATTAATGCCCCACCACTTCGTTTGGCTCTTCGGAGAGAGGCGCTAAGCCTCCACGATGATGAAGAGTTGTCGGTGGTGGGGTACATCTCGTCAAAATCTCAGGAATTTTCTTCATTCCATTAATAAGAGGAGCGCCATAATCATCAACACAGACGAAAAACATCCTCTGAGGATCTTCGATTCCGCTTTGTATGCAACGCGGGCTCCAAGTCGGGTTCCTAAGAGTAAACCCGGCACAATTCCTAAAACCTTTATCCAGAGGACATGTCCGAGTATGGTATGTCCGATCGTGCCGGAAAATGCCGTTAGGGTGATCATGAAAGTCGACGTCGCTATCGCTATATGGATCGGCACGCCTAAATTATAAAGCACGGGTACCTTGATCACACCCCCGCCTATTCCGAAGAAGCCCGAAGCAAGTCCCGCGAGGATCCCCATCAACAACAGCTTTAAGATATCGACTTGGTACTCAAATTCTATCCCGCTGGAGTCGCGGAGGCTTCGTTTCCACGGGAAGACCTTCTTGCCCTCTCTCTTCGATCTCGAATAGTCTTCTCTTATGATCATGGAAAGCGCCAGAATTATCAGAAAGATCGCGAAGAGGTTCTTCAATTCTTTAGATGTTACATAGGCGGTTAAGAGGGAGCCCGCTAGTCCCCCAGGCATAGTAGATATTTCTGTTAACAATCCTAATCTCCAGTCTAGTCTTCTCTGTCTGAAGTAAGCTGATGCGGAGAAAGCTCCCGTGAACATTATTGTTGCTAAGCTCGTGCCGACCGCGTGATGGGGGTCGAGTCCGAATAGGAGCGTCAATAATGGAACGAGAATGAATCCCCCACCTACTCCTAAGAAAGCTCCGGTAAATCCGACGAGGGAGCCTAATAAAGCCAATGATACCAGATCGAGGATAATCCTCAACAAGTCTCTCGCCTAGGCTGTCTGCCCGCCAACTCTCTGGGAGATTATTCGTGAATTATATTAATGCTTCAGGAGAGTTCGGGATTATGGTCAAATGCTTTTCACCTAGTTACTTCCTGCTCCTTAACGAATTCGTATAATTCTCTAGCGTGTTTGTCTTTTTCGAAGTGTTCTCGTATCGGCTTTATTAGCTGCTCTAATGCCTCGGCGACCCCCATTTTCAAATCCATTGGGTGGAGTTTTCCTTCTAGATATTCTCTTTCTAGTTCTTCGTATGAATGATATTCCACGGGGCCTCCGTATTTGCTCGGTCGGTCTATGTAGAGTTTGTCGAATTTTCTGAAGATTATGTGTTTCGCGTAATCGAGGATGGGGTTTCCCTCTACAGTCTTAGGCGGGCAATATGCTTTCTGGAGCTTCTTTCTTATGGTTTCTAAGTCGTCGTGGACAAAGATGCTTGTCTCGGGGATGCTCTTGCTCATTTTAGAGGCTATCTCCAAATCCATTCGCTTATCATCTTCAAATCCTGCAGGTTTAACGGGTCCCTGTAATCCCATCAACATGTGGTGGTGAACCGCTACGGGTTTCTTAAATCCGAGTTTGGGGGCGAGTTCCCTTGCGAGGATATTCGCCCTCCGTTGATCTAAGCCCAGCTGACAGATGTCGACTCGCATGTAGAATATGTCGGCGACCTGCATGGCCGGATAAAATATCTGGGCAGCTTCCTCCAGTTCTCCCGCAACCCTCCCCATTATCGGCAGGGCTCTGAGGATCCTCTTCAAGGTAACGTTTTTCGCGACATTTATGACCAATCTCCAATACTCCGGGTCGGCGACTTGGTCGCTTGCCCAGACGACTTCGACTTTGCTCAGATCTATTCCAGCGGCCTTCCAGACCTCCAGCAAGTATTCTCCGACCTTCTTTATCTTCTCTAAGTCGCCTCCCATCTTGTTGTTTATCATCGCATGCCAATCCGCTAAGAGGAGCTTGAACCTGCAGCCGGCCCCCAATAAGTCTTGGAGCTTAATGGGCCTCAGTATTCCGAAGGGAAGGTGTGCGAGCCCGCTCGGCTCAAATCCGTCATACGCTATGGGGTGCTCCTCCGTCTCCAGGAGCCTCCTTAGATCCTCTAATGTAATGACTTCTTCAGTCGGAGGTCTCAGTATAAGCTCGAGCCTTCGCTCCAGATCCATTTCCGGGATGTAATAAGGTCCAATTCTACTTAATTAATGATTTTAACCCAATAACCGCCGGATCCGCGCATTCTCTAATAATCTAGGGTTTCTACACGAGGCGATAATCGACATCCCAGGCTAAAGCGCCTTAACATGGCCAAAAACCCGGTCGGAACGGAATTCGGGGAAAAAGGCGGAATTTTTTGAAAAAAGGGGATTTTTGGGCCGATTTTTTGTGGAGGGCTTTGGCTCTGTTTTGAGATCAAAATGAGGTAAAAACGTCCTCGCATCCGGTTACGACTTCTCATTCTTCGCGTAGTTTATTTTTCTCATTCTCGAATTGTTTATAACTCACCATGGTCTATAACCTCGATTGGGGCATACAGAGAATTGAAGAATCAGTCTAAAAAATTAGAGTTCCCGGTGAAACGCGTCATCAAACGAGATGGTAGGGTAGTCGACTTCGATCCATCGAGGATACGTGAGGCCATAAGGAAGGCCATGGTCCACGTTAATCGTTATGACGAGGCGAGCTTAAACAAGGTCGTTGAACATGTTTTAAACGTCATCGCGGAGAAATATGGCGCCGAAAAGATACCGCATGTAGAGGAAATACAGGATATAGTGGAACTCAGCCTGGTGAAGTTCGATCTCTACGAAGTGGCAAAGGCATACATCCTCTATAGGAAGGAGCGGGAGCGTATCAGGGAGGAGAAAAAGAAGATCCTTGAGAAAGATTATGTTGATGAGGTTGACAAGGCATTCAGCCTAAATGCGTTGAGATTGATGGCCGCGAGATATCTCATGAAAGATGAGAAGGGGAAGTTAAGAGAAGATCCAAAGCGGATGTTTCAACGGGTTGCGGCCCTAATTGTGATCCCAGACATCCTCCATGATCCCGAGATATTTGATAGAAGTTTCAATCAACCAGAACATCCCACTGAAGAATTCTCACCCGAAGAGTTTGATGGAAAACTAGGTCTCGGCAGGACGCCTGAAGGCGGATTTAAAGTTACGTGGAATAAGTGGCACCTTGATCGCATGAAAGCCCTTTACGATGAACTAAACCGCAGGGGTGCGATGAAAGTCTCTTGGAGCGCCTTCCTTGAAATGCTGCAAGAAGGTAAATTCGACAAATATTATCACAATTACCTCCAGTATTATAACCTCATGGTTAGAAAACAATTCATGCCCAATAGCCCAACGCTCTTTAACGCTGGAGCGAGGCTTGGCCAACTAAGCGCGTGCTTCGTGCTCCAAATAGATGATAACCTTGAATCAATTATGGAGGCGGCTAAGGATGCTGCGTTGATCTTCAAGTCCGGTGGAGGTGTTGGAATAAATTATTCGAGGCTGAGACCAGAAGGAGACATAGTCTTCTCGACCTATGGCGTCGCCTCAGGACCTGTCTCCTTCATGCGCATAATCGACACGGTGACCGATGTAGTTAAACAGGGTGGAAAGCGGCGTGGAGCGAATATGGGCGTGCTCGAGATATGGCATCCCGACGTTGAGACCTTCATCCACTCGAAGGAGAAGGAAGGTTTCCTAGAGAACTTCAACATATCCGTGCTAATAACCACCGACTTCTGGGAACACTATAACGAGGGGAAGCAGTACCCATTAAGGAATCCCAGAGACGGGCGGGTGTGGAAGCGGGTAGATCCTGTGAGGTTGCTGAGGAGTATCGCCGAGGCGGCGTGGAGGTCGGCGGAACCTGGGGTGCTCTTCTTCGATAACATAAATCGGAGGAATATCTTCATTGACACGCTGGGGCCGATAAGGTCGACTAATCCCTGCGGGGAGCAGCCGCTTTATGCATATGAGTCCTGTAACCTCGGAAGCATAAACGTTTACGCTTTCGTGAAGTTCCGTGAAGGATCCGCATACTTTGACTGGGATGCGTTAGCGGAGGTCGTTAAGCTCGCGGTGAGGTTCCTCGACAACGTTATAGACGTGAATAAGTACCCGATCCCGCAGATCGAATACAAGACGAAGAGGACGCGGAGAATAGGATTAGGGGTGATGGGGGTAGCCGACGCCTTATTTGCCCTAAAGATACCTTACAATAGTGAGGAAGGCTTCCGCTTCATGAGCAGGCTCGCGGAGTTCATAGCATATCATGCTTATCTGGCGAGCTCCGAGCTAGCTAAGGAACGCGGCTCCTTCCCGCTTTACTCGCAGTCGAATTATCCGAAGGGCGAGCTCCCCATAGAGGGCTTCTATCATCCGGAGTGGTGGACTCTTGACTGGGGCAAGGTTGTCGACGAGATAAAGAAGAACGGGTTAAGGAACAGCTATGTCACAACAGTTGCTCCGACTGGAAGCATCTCCATGCTCGTGGACGCTTCCTCGGGGCTCGAACCCCAGTTCGCATTAGTATATGAGAAGCGGGTAACCGTTGGGACATTTTACTACGTTGACGTGGAGTTTGAGAGACAGCTCAAGGAGCGCGGCCTCCTGAACGACGCTATATTGAAGAAGGTGGCGGAAAACGGTGGATCGGTTCAAGGACTTGAGGAAATACCGGAAGATATGCGGAAGGTATTCCTAGTTGCCTATGATATCCCGTGGTGGGATCACATCAGGGCGCAGTATGAATTCCAGAAGTGGGTCGATGCGTCGGTCAGTAAGACGATAAATATGCCGGCATGGGTCTCCGTGGAAGATGTCCTCAAGGCATATCTCTTCGCATACAAACTTGGTTTAAAGGGTCTGACCGTCTATAGGGATACCTCTAGATCCGCGCAGGTCCTAGTCACTCCATCCCAGAGATTAGCCAAGTATCTCAGCATAACTCCGAATGAAACCCTTAAGATGATGAAGGCTTTAGGAATCGAGCCGCCGAAGGTGGAGGAAGGAGAATCGAACAACACGGATAGAAAGAAGAGGATGATACAGTTGATTTACGCTGAAGACGGCGTGACGGCTGTGGAACAAGAAAAAGAAGCAAAGCCGAAATCTCTCTCGATGAAGGTAGAGCGATGCCCAGTTTGTGAAAGTCCAAATCTAGTCTATCAAGAAGGCTGTGTCAGATGTCTAGACTGTGGGTGGGCAAGCTGCGTAATAGCGTGATGATTTTTCACCTCATCTACCTTATTTACCTGATCATTAAGGGATATTAAGTCGATGATCCATCTCAGATCGGTGTAGCGCGCTTGTCGGAGCAGAAGTATCGGGCGGATCAAATAAAGACGGAGGTCTTACAGAAACTCCGATCACTTGGAAGGCGTATAGTCTCTGATCTCGAAAGAGGTAGGTTTCCATATCTTGAGTTACCCGCGAGGACGACAACGAACATAGTTTATGACGCGAAGCTGAGGCAATACGTCCTTGGAGGAAAAAAGGTTGAGAGAACCACGAAGAACATAAGACATCTCAGGCCATTCGCCCAGCTCCTCTGGATAGGGACCTTCGCCAAGAAGTTACTGGAGAACAGTAAGACCTCGACGCTTAGGGACACATATTACGTGGCAATAGGCGAGGGAATAGATTTCGAGGATCAAAGCGAGAGCGATGAGATGATAATGCAGCTCGAATCGATCTTAGACTCGCCTCGAGAAGACTTCCACATCTTCCCAGAAGAACGCGCATCGATTTATGGAGACCTAATCATCGAATATACGGTCCCAGGCTTTAGGGGGAAGCGCGTAGACCTTTCCGCCCACCCCGACGGCTTCGCCATCGGACCCGCCCTGACGACCGCAGAATTCGTTAGGTGCAACGCCGAGGTGGTCTTCGTGATAGAGAAGGGCGCTGTCTTCAGCAGATTCGTTGAAGAGGGAGCGGATAAGAAGTACAAGGCGATCCTAATACATACGGCAGGTCAGTCGCCGAGGAACTGTAGAAAGTTGATCCGGAGGCTGCATGACGAGCTCAACCTTCCAATATACGTGTTCACCGATGCAGATCCCTATGGAGTCCACATAGCGAGCGTGTTAATCCATGGATCCGCTTTAAGCGCGCACATAAAGGAGATAAATGTTCCAGATGCTATCTGGGCGGGGGTCTGGCCGAGCGACATAAGGCGCTATAAGCTGCCCTCCATGAAACTGACTGACCGAGACATAAAGAGGATACAGGAGCTCGAGGTTGATCCGAGATATCAAACCGATCCCTGGAAGCGTGAGATCAAGGAATTCTGGAAAGTGAAGCGGAAGGCCGAGCTGGAAGCCTTCAGCAGATATGGCCTAGACTTCATCGTCAAGGAATTCCTACCGGAGAGATTGGCCGAGCTCCAGAAGCGTTAAACTCCCTCCAAATATCCTAATGCTTTGCGTCGCCGGTCTCAGCCGATTTTATATACATTCTCCAACTCATTAAAGTACTTAGGTGGATATTTCCCTGTGAGAGGTGGCTTTGAGGTTTCTTGGAGGCTGGCCGGCTCTCTTGATGGATAAACCCGTCAAAACCCTGATAATCTCAGATGTTCACTTCGGCTTTGAAGCGGAACTTGCGGAGAAAGGTATTCGCGTTCCCAGTCAGGCCTGGAGGCTTGGAAATCTCTTACTCGAAGTCGTCGATGAAGTTGATGCGGAAAAGCTGATCTTCTTAGGCGATCTCAAACACTTAGTCCCCCTTTCCTCGAGGATCGAGTGGAGAGAGATGCCCGAGGTTATCGGTGAGCTTAGGAGGCGGGGATTGGACCTCGTACTTGTGCCCGGAAATCATGATGGAGACATAGAACTCATGCTGGGAACTTTAGTGGAATATGCGTCCTCTAGAGGTCTCCTCATCGAGGGTGAGCGGAAGGTCTTCTTGATCCATGGTCACGCGTGGCCTGGGCCAGAGGTTTTGGATGCAGATTTGATAATCATGGGCCATCTACATCCCGTTGTTAGCCTCAGAACCGATGTGGGATCCGTGGTGAGGAGGAAGGTTTGGCTGTATCTCAGAGGTGATAGGAAACTGTTGGCCGAAAAGCTCGGGGTGAAATCGAGGAAACGCGGCCGAATAGACCTCATAGTCATGCCAGCCTTCAATCCAATACTCTCAGGCATTTCGGTAAACAGCCTGCCGCCAAGAGATAGGCTGTGGCCCCTGATTAGAAGCGGCGCCTTCGACCTAGATTCGGCCGAGGCCATAACCTTGAGAGGAGAGAATTTGGGTGAGATCCGCGTGCTCAGGACGCTTTTGATGGGTGGGGATACTTGATGAGCGCGCTTGAGAGGGAAGCCGAGAAGGCGGTTAAAGAGAGGCGGGTTAAACTCTACATCTTTAAACCCAGTGGTAGGAAGCGATGGATAGTCGTCGGAAAACATGGAGAATACCTAATCCTACCCGAAGCCGAATACTGCTCCTGCCACGACTTCTTCTTCAGGGTGATGAGCGGAGAGAAGCCGACCTGCTACCACCTCATCGCGGTAAAACTGGCAAAGAAAAAAGGAGAATATGAGGTAATCGAGGAAGATGATGAATGGCACGACATATTGATGAATGAATGGCTTGGAAGGAGAAAGAAGTCCTAAAGATCCCCGCCCGCCGAAGCACGGTCTTCGAGAATAATGGCCCTAATTAATTAGAAAGAGCAATCGTCAATATATCATGCTGGTGGAATTAATCGTTAAGCAATTTCCGGAGATAGGCATCGAAGGATATGAAGAAATGAAGCTGCCATTCGGAACCCTATATTCTAACCCTATCGAAAAGAGAGTGGAAATACTCGTGAAGAAGAGAGCAGACGGAAAAGTGAGCATCTACACCGACAAATCCGAAGTAATCAAGAAAATTCTCGAGGTCAGCGAGGTCGTCGACGTAAATCCGCTTTAACATCCCTCCCCAAAACCTCTTTCTAAAAATCCCACTAAAAGGCGAAATCTAACTCGACCGGAAAATGGTGGGAAACTTACGCGGGGCCTTCTTTCGCGTCCCCCTTGAAGGCGTACACCCAGGCGGGGAATAAGGATTGGCGGTAGGAGGTGATCCGGCCGCACGTTCCCGTACGGCCACCTTGTTACGACTTCTCCCCCCTCACCGGGCCCAGGTTCGACCCGCCCAACATGAGCGGGCCTCACCCAGACCCAGCTCGGGTGGAGCGACGGGCAGTGTGTGCAAGGAGCAGGGACGTATTCACCGCGCGGTTTTAACGCGCGGTTACTAGGGATTCCTCGTTCACGAGGGCGAGTTGCAACCCTCGATCCCA
>Ga0164318_10003822_pt1 | contig 14336 bp, 14 predicted proteins | sample GuaBasSedimGuay9_FD_113734 | JGI IMG/M metagenome (GOLD analysis project Ga0164318, IMG submission 113734) | Subseafloor sediment microbial communities from Guaymas Basin, Gulf of California, Mexico - Guay9, Core 4571-4, 0-3 cm | ecosystem: Environmental > Aquatic > Marine > Hydrothermal vents...
CTTACCATTGTTGGATCATTTTCCCGATTTCCTCTTTTAATTCATGCAGATTCATATGAACCGCATGTATTTACAGTGATATCAAGTAAAGATAATTTTTTAGATGGAGAGATCTCCATTTCATCAGTAGTGTATCATTTTTCAAGCCAAATTGATGTATATTCAACATTCAAAGAGATTTCGACTTTATATAAAGCTGTGGATCCATATGCTTCAGTCCAAATTAATAATAAGCTTTCATCAATCTCAGATTGGAATGTTGTTCAAGTAAAATTTGATCTTGCTCGTGCACTAAAAATTATATTAATTAATTTTATCGTGATTTTTATTTGCAGTATTATGGTATTTCTCTATCAAGACATTAGCAATTCCCGAAGGGAATGGACATTATACCGAATTCGTGGATTATCTCAGGCGAAGATCAGAAGAAAGTATGTGCAACAATATCTGCTTATCGCTCTAATTTCAGTGTTGATATCCGGATTAATTTCATACATTTGTGCATATGGAACGATAAATATATTAAATCTTTCAAATGGTTGGCTTCCATATTCACTAAAAGTCTCAATTTTTCAGTACAGCCTAATAATTTTAGGTAATTTCGGTGTTTTTTTGGGAGTGAGTGCATACTACTCACGAATCCTTTCGAAATGGACTGTAATCAGTTCCATTGAATTTTAAAAAAAGAAAAAGAAGGAAACATATGATGCAAAAACAAACAGCTAAGAAAAACCAAAATGAGGTAAAAAATGAACCGAAAGTAATTTTAAAAGAAATTACAAAAGTCTATCAAAGAGGAAAAGTAAAAGTTACCGCAATAAATAAACTATCTGCCGAATTTTTTCCAGGAGAAATTTCCTTAATAATCGGACCAAGTGGGTGTGGTAAAACTACTCTACTAAAATCAATCGCCGGGATGATTGAAATTTCAGCAGGTTCGATTGAAGTTTACGGAAGATTAATTCAAGAAATGAATGAAAAGGAATTAGATATATATCGAGCAAAAGATTTAGGATATGTTTTTCAATTTTTCAATCTTATTCCTGAATTGACAGTAAGAGATAATATCGAATTACCTTTAGAAATTGCGAATTTTCCTAAAAATCAAAGGCAAAAAAGAGTAGAAGAATTATTGAAGATAATTGAATTAGAAAACCGTCAAAATCATTATACTGATGAATTAAGCGGAGGACAACAACAAAAAGTCGCAATCGCAATGGCTCTTGCAAATAATCCTCGATTAATTTTATGTGATGAACCAACTGGTGAACTTGATTCTTCTTCTAAAAAAAAAATCATGCAGTTGCTACATTCTATTATTCAAAAATTTCCAGAAAAAACAATAATAATTGTTTCACATGATAATGAAATGCGCTATTTAGCAGATCGCATTTTTCACATCAGGGATGGAATGATTTCTTACATAGAAGTATTAAAAGATTATGAAAAACAAAAGCTCCATGAATTTTTGTTAGGAAATATATCAATTTCAGAAACTCAAGATGAAATTGAGACTGAAATTAAGGAAACTATTTACTTCCTATCTGAAAAATTGAAAAAAATAAAGAAATGATGGATTTTCAAGTAAAAAAAATCGATCAAATGCCCCCAATAGTGTCTTCAAAGTTTATATAAATTTTTTTCGAGACTATGGTCCATTTTTTATCCCAGTGTTGGTATGTGGCAAGATAACTTGGACTAGTAGTGAAATTTAAGAATAGTCAGCATTAATTTTCAGTATTTCGATTAAATGCTACATGAGGGAATGCTTTCCCATATTTCAAGAACAATCACAAGTCTTTAAAAATTGTCAGCATTAATACCAACTACCATCAATATTCGGTGTAGAAATTTCTCTTTTATTCGACCGGGCTAATCGACCAAAATTTTTAATAAATGCAATTAAGTGTTAATGCAATTACGGTTATGAGGAGATCGAATGCACCAGTTAAATAGAGCAATTTCCCCAAAAATTATAGAATATTAAAGAAAAATAACTATAATTAAAATCAGTGAATTAATATGATTGAAATAATATTTTATGGGCGCGGAGGAATGGGAGCAGTTACTGCTGGTAAAATACTTTCACAAGCCGCCATTTTCAGCAATAATTACCCTCATGTTTCCGCATTCCCCAGTTTCGGTACGGAACGAAGGGGTGCCCCTGTCATGGCATTTTGTAGAATTTCGGAAGAACCCATATGGATTCGCTCCCACATTCAAAAAGCCGATTACGCCATTGTACTCGATGAAACCGTTTTTGGACAGCATGTAATCGATCGCATTAAAGATAAAGGTGCCCTTGTTCTAAATACTAACAAATGTCCTGAGGATGTGCGCCAGGAATACAACATTGACCCTGCCAAAATTACAGTAGTAACATGCGATTTAACCCAGATTGCTTTCGATCTGAAATTGACAAACCGCGAAAATCAACCCATCGTAAATACCAGCGTATTGGGTGTATTGGCCAAATCTTCTTTGAAAATTTCACTGGAAGATGCCAAAAAGGCTATCCAAGATATGTTCGGAACAAGCCCCAAAACTGATTTAAATATTAAGGCTGCTGAAAAAGCGGCAAAATCTGCACTGGTGGACGAAGTGCGAGCTGCTTAATACACCCACCAAAACACCAATTATGGAGTGAAAAAATAACTAAAAATGAAGTGATAAATATGGTTAGAACAGAACAAGACATTAAATTTGAAAGAAAAGTATCCCAAACGATATTAGCCTCCCAGCAGTCGGTTGCCATCGGTGAAGCGGGAAAAACCGGTGAATGGCGCACTATGCGACCAATTCTGCACACCGAAAAATGTTTGGTAGTCAAAACTGGCAAACTATCTTGCAATTTATGCTGGATGTATTGCCCAGAAAACACCGTATCTCGGGCTATTCCGCCAGAATTCAATTATGATTATTGTAAAGGTTGCGGTATTTGTGCCAACGAATGCCCTGCCCATGCCATCGAGATGATCCCCGAAAAAGACGCACCCTCCAGTGTAGGTGAAGAAAGCGCCACAGGGGAAACAGGAGGTAAATTCTAATGCCGGAACAAAAAGTACTCACCGGAAATCATGCTGCCGCTTACGCCTGCAAAAGCGCTAATGTGGAAGTGGTAGCTGCGTATCCTATAACGCCACAAAGCCCGGTGGTAGAAAAAATTTCTGAATTCGTGGAAGCTGGGGAATTACCTAACACCCAATTCGTTACCGTGGAAAGTGAACAATCAGCCATTTCTGCTGTGGTAGCCGCTTCCCAAATGGGTGCTCGAGTTTTTACCGCCTCCAGTGCCAACGGATTGGCATATATGTATGAAATTCTCTGCTGGGCGGCAGGTTCCCGTCTTCCTTTAGTTATGTGTATTGCTACTCGTGGATTAGGCGCTCCATGGACAGTGTGGACCGACCATCAAGATGCCTTCAGTATGAGAGACGTGGGATTTATTCAGCAATTTGTGGAATCCAACCAAGAAGCATACGACACCGTATTAATGTCTTACCGAATTGCAGAAGATCCACGCGTATATCTACCGGCTTTCGTGTCATATGACGGTTATATTCTCAGTCATACTATGATGCCCGTACAAATAGAAGATGAAGATAAAGTGAAGGAATTTCTACCGCCATTGAAGCCTCACATACATCTAACCGACTTTGATAACGTTCGCAGCGTAAACCCGGTTACTCCGCCTGGATTAACAGTGAGACCAGAAGGTAACACCCCTGGATACTATGAATTCCGCTATTCTATGCAGAAAGCCCATGAATATGCCACCGAAGTGGTGGAAGAAGTCGCTAAGGAATTCGAGGCTAAATTCGGCCGTTCCTATGGAAATGGCATCTATAAACCCTATAAAATAGATGATGCTGAAGTATTAATCTTTGCAGTGGCCAGCGTAGCTTCCGAATCACGTGGTGTGGTTGATAAGCTGCGGGAAGAAGGTTTGAAGGTGGGATTAATCAGTTTGAAATTATACAGACCCTTCCCAATCAAGCATTTGCGGGAAGCATTCAGTAAAGCTGAACTGGTTGTAGTGTTCGACCGTGATGTTGGTTATGGAATGGAAGGAATTCTAGCCGCCGAATTAAAAACAGCACTATATGCAGCAGATCATAGACCTATTATTCGTGGATTCATTGTAGGCCTCGGTGGACGTGATATTACCGCAGATCAACTTATTCTCGGCGTAAAAACCGCCATTGCTGAAAAAGATGACCGAACTGTGCAGCAAAATACCCATGTCGATTTTATTGGAGTTCAATTAGAAGAGCTCGGTTTTAAAAAGGAGGGAATGTAATTGGTCATAAAAGTTAGTGATTTACCTGAAGAAGAGATGATCTTGCCTGGAACACGCCTATGTTCTGGTTGCGGTATCCAACTCGCCTATCGATGGGCGTTAAAGGCTCTTGGCCCCAAAACCATTGTTACCAACCCCGCTTCTTGCTCCACCGTTTGCGGAGGTGTCGGAGGTTATACCCCTCTTAAAGTCCCCACATTCTACTGCTGCTTCGAAACCGTTGCAGCCAATGCCGCTGGAGCCGCTGCTGCTCTTAAAGCCAAAGGTCAAGATAAAGAAATAGTAGTACTTGCATGGGCTGGTGATGGGGGTACTTATGATATAGGTATTCAAGGTCTTAGCGGTGCTTCGGAACGGGGTGATAATTTTATATTCAGCTGCGTGAACAACCAAGCATATATGAACACTGGTATTCAAAGATCGGGTGCAACTCCCTACGGGGCGACGACGACGACGACACCAATTTTGGGCAAGCGGCAGTTGAACAAAAACATGCGTAAAATTATGGAAGCGCACGGTTTGATTTATATTGCGCAGACTTCGGTTGGTTATCCCCGGGATATTTACGAGAAATTCAGGAAGGCGCGGGAATTCAACGGGAAAGGCGTACGTTATATTGAAATATTAGGAACGTGTCCACCGGGCTGGGGTTTTCCGACGGATCAATCGGTTAATTTGGCGAAATTAGCGGTAGAAACGGGCTATTGGCCGTTATTGGAAAGAATTGACGGGAAATTGGTAGTTTCTCAGCCCAGTAAGCGCTATTTGGATAAAAGCAAGCGGAAAGATATTCGAGAGTTTCTGAAAGGTCAAGCTCGATTTCGTCGTTTGACTGAGGAAGATATTAAGGTGTGGGAAAACTACATCGATGCCCAGTGGGATGAAATTCGGGCGGAGTTGGAGAAGCAAGGCGATATTTAATCATTTCACCTTTTTTATTAATTTTCCACTTTTTTTCATTTTACTTTTAATAAATAATCCCACTTGTTAAACAAATTAGCCCTTGAAAGCCATAGACAAGGGATCAATAGAACAAATATTTAAATGCTTCAAAAATTTATTTTCAATGCGCATATAAAAACTGTTTCGATCATTTCACGATCTGATCCCGATTATTTAATCATTTATTATCACTAAGCGCCCTTATAACCTACATTGTAAAGAAGGTATGAATAATGTCATATTATAAAAAAAGTCCTTTTGGAAGGGACGAAGAAGAAGAAGACGAGCCCTGCTGTCCAAACCCGGATATTATAGTTAATGCGGAAGGTATGCGAGTGTGTCAAAACTGTGGATTAACTTTCGGTCAAACATTCGTAGACAATGAGCGTCGAGCCTATACCACCGAGGAAGTTCAATCCCGCCGCAGAACTGAGCCGAAATGGAGGTCTTTTGGGCCGAGAACTGTAATTACTGGAGTCCAAAGCGATGCCCGAGGTCATTCACTTGGTGCCAGACAGCAAGCGTTATTTAATCGGTTAAGTAAAATTCAAGGTTCTTTAGTTTCATCTTTAGAACGAAATTTCTGGGAAGCCAAGCCTAAACTTAATGCTCTTGCACTAAAATTGTCCATTCCAAATCAAATCGTAGAAACTGCATGGAAAATCTACACTGAAGTTGCTCGTCAGAAATTGACCATGGGGCGTTCAATTGATGGATTTGTTACCGCTGCACTGTATGCTGCGATTAGAATTCACGAATTTCCCCGTTTATTGGAAGAAATCGTGGAAGTGGCTATGATTCCCTTACGCAGTGTTCATCGTTCATTGGGTTTAATTGTTCGAAAAGTATTTCCCGTTCTAAAAATGAAATACAAGCCGGTTACCACCCGATCTTTAGTATTTCGATTTGGAAATGAATTAAAATTATCCATGGCGACCCAAACCAGAGCAGCAGAATTACTCCAACAGTCAAGGAAAGCAGGATTGCGATCAATGGGTAAAGATCCCAAGGGATTAGCAGCTGCTGCATTATATATGGCATCAAAAGCTGCCAATGAAAAACGAACACAGGCAGATATTGCCAATGTTGCACGAATTACCGAGGTTACTCTCCGTACTCGTGTGAAACAGATTAAAAGTTATTTGTAATTTTTTCTAACTTTTGCCCTTTTCTTTCAAATCAAAAAGTACGAATCTTTTTATTTTTCATTTTCAATAAGTTAATGAATAGCTATAACTTTTTTTAAACATCTCAAATTGAGGAGATATCATGGCAGTACAAGAAGGAAATACAGTTAAGGTAGTATATGAAGGTTATTTTGATGATGGTGAAGTATTTGATTCTACCGAACGTAATGGAGGGGCCTCTTTAGAATTTACCGTCGGCGCTCATCAAGTAATCCCCGGTTTCGAAAATTCTGTAATTGGAAAAGAAATCAATCAAGAATACAAAATTCGATTAGAACCTAAGGATGCATATGGGGAATACCATCCTGAAGCGGTCCAAGTCGTTAGTGCGAAAGAATTTCCCCCAGAAATTGTCCCAAAAGAGGGATTGGTTTTACAAGTACAACAAAAGCATGAAGATCATGAACATACTATGCCAGTTTGGATAACCAAAGTTGAAAATGAGGAAGTTACTTTAGATTTTAATCATCCGATGGCGGGTAAGATATTAAATTTCAAAATTACAGTGAAAGAAATCATTCAATTATAATTTTGTTTCAAATAAACCCATTTTAATTTGATTTTTTCTTTTTTTAAATTTGAAATTTTTCAATTTACATATTTTTCATCTACTTATATCCTATTTATATATTATTCATTTGCATTTAGATAAATATCATTTATAGCATAAAGGATAATATGAAAATAAGGAATTATTAATGACCAAATTTTTCAAAGAAAGAATTTATTACAGAAATAAACTCCTTTGGCAATTTTCCGCATACATATTGGATGTAATCTGAAGGTATGCCATAAAAAGCTTCTGCGATACTTCCTGTTATACATGCGATAGTATCAGTATCACCACCTAATAACACGGCTTTACGAATCGCATCGGTAAAATTTTGGCTTTCCATAAAGATTCGTAGCGCGATAGGTACAGAATATTGGCAACTTATTAAATAACTTGCCGGATCCCATTCAAAAAAAGGGGGTGGATTAGAATTGCGTTCTCTAAGGGGAGTGTGCAAATCATATCCGAACATTGATTCGATTCGATCAATAATTTGCAATTTTTCTCCTATACGTATCGCATCATTTCTTCCTCTACGGTGGGCTAAAAAAATCGCCATAGCCACTGCTTGAGCCCCTCTAATACCTTCAGGGTGATTATGAGAGACGGTAGTAATATTACGGGCCAAAGAAAGAACTTCATGTTCATTCGAAGCGACCCAACCTACTGGGCTTATCCGCATTGCAGCTCCATTCCCCCAACTTTGAAGTGGTTGAGGATTATCGTTCCAAATCCATTGATAAAATCGGGCTCCAAAGCCGCAGTTTGAATATCTCCGACCATATTGTTGAAACAATGAAATGACATTGATTTCATGTACAAAATGATCCGCCACAGCAACCGTTAAAACAGTATCATCAGTAAAATATGCTGCAGGATGCAATAAAGGAAAATTTTCAGGAGGCTTAGCTCGAAATTCATATAAACTCCCTACAATATCCCCGAAAATTGCCCCCCACATCTCGAGTTAAATAGCATTGCACTGATTTTGAATTTAACGAGATCAAAGAAGTTAAGCGATCTTTTTTTATAAAGTAACGACAATATTAAAGGCATGGAAAAAGTTTTCATTATAATTGCTGATGCAGATCCGCGGATTTTAACTGATGTAGTATTTCCCTACGCCAGAAACGCTATCCGAAACAAATGGATGGAAGAAATTGTGTTAATCTTATGGGGCCCAATTCAAAGAACTGTAGTTGGTGCTTTAGAGCTTAAATCTCAAGTGATGGACTTAGTCGAGACTGAGCAGATATCAGTTTGGGCATCTAAACAATGCAGTGATGACTACAATGTGTCAGATAAATTAAGAGAATTGGGAGTAACCGTGCAATTTATAGGTGAAAAAGTTTCTACCATGTTAAAGGAAGGTTGGTATCAGTTATCGTTTTAAATTAGCATTCTGTGGGAAAGCGGGGGGAATTTTTCGACAAAAATCTTTTATACTAGTTCATTACAAAGTTTAAACGTCCACATCAAAGTTGCATTTTTTTTTGCACGTGATGAATACAGTGTATCATTATGACACCACCTCCTTATGGCTCTAATTTTGAAGATATTGATGAAAATGAAGAATTTTGTTGCGAAAATCCAGAAATTTTTGTTACTGATGATGGATTTCGCTTGTGCCGAAATTGTGGGTTAGTTTTTGGAACAGAATATGTATCGACGGAACGAAGAGCCTACACAGCAGATGAAGTTCGATCACGCCGAAGAACCGAACCCAGATGGCGTTCTTATGGACCTCGTACAGTAATCGGTATAACCAGCACAGATTCAAAGGGTCGACAGTTAGCCTCCCGCCGCGCTCAATTATTTAACCGTCTGAGTAAAATTCAAGGTTCTCTGATTAATTCCATTGAACGCAATTTTTGGGAATCTCGACCAAAACTAGCATCTCTTTGTCAAAAACTACAGATACCGGATTTTATTCAAGAATCTGCATGGAAGATTTATTCCGAAGTAGCCAAGCAGAAACTAACCATGGGTCGTTCAATTGAATCGTTTGTTACCGCATCGCTTTATGCCGCCATCCGTATTCATGATTTCCCTCGGTTATTGGAAGAAATTGTGGAAGTTGCCATGATCCCTTTAAGAAGTGTCCATCGATCATTGGGTTTAATCGTACGAATGGTACTACCCAAAATGAACTTGCGTTATCATCCAATTTCGCCCAATCCTTTGATTTATCGTTTCGGTGCGGAGTTAGATTTATCGATCACTACTCAAAAATACGCTTTTGATCTGCTAAAATCTGCTTCGAAACGCGGATTGCGAAAAATGGGAAAAGATCCAAAGGGCATTGCTGCTGCAGTTTTGTATTTAGCAGCAAAACAGCAAGGTGAACGAAAAACACAAACACAGATAGCCAATGTTGCCAGAATTACAGAAGTTACCCTTCGCACTCGGGCGAAACAAATACGGGGGCATTTATTAGTCAGTCAAAATTTCTAATCTCACCGATGTATCTTATCGTTAAGGTGAGAAAAGAATTTTGCATTCCGTTATTTTTATATCCTATACAATAAAGGCAAGAATGTAGGATTTTTATTTGTTCAATATGACAAACATAGGCGTGGATAAGGAAGTGCATTACTCAATTTTTTAGAGATGCTTACAATGCAAGAAGGATTAGCCGATATAAGAAGATTATTTGTGCATAAAAAAGCCATTTGAGCTCAAATGGGATATTCAGTAATATCAAGGGATTATGAAGTCTTTCTACGTTGATGAGCATTATATATTTAGGAAAAAATCTTAATATTAAATCATGCTGTTTTTTCAATGGGAACGAATTAATTGGGTTAAATGGATGCCAGTTGAAGTGGGTGTTTTGTTAATATTAATTTTATTTATTAGACTTTTACGGCGCTATCGACGATGGAATCAAGTAGAAATTAGCCACGTAAAAAAATCAGTATGGAAATGGCAGGAATATTGTGGAAATTTTTATGAAAATCAAATCAATCTCCAATTCTCAAAAAACATTCCCATCGAATTATCTTCTCCTAAAATTGAGGGTAATTCATTAAAGAACCATCATTTACTATTTATTCCACCGGTACAAGGGAGTCTTAGAGTAGAAAGTGTTATGGCATCTTCTCTAGCCATATGTGGTATATCGGTTTGGTCAATCCCTCCAAAAATTTTCTATAAAATATTAGCACATCCCAATCATGCTCGAGAATTCTTCCTGCAATTTATTGAAGAACATTCAATAGATACAGTGATATTATTTGATCACGCCATTTTTCCGTATTTTTCGTGTTTAATCTCTGATCATTCAATAAATTCCTCTTTAAAAGAGAATATTCGCCGGTTAGATTATATTTTGATTCGGCCGTTTTGGGATTTGTCCAATATTAAGAATTTTCTAAAGTTGATTTGTAATCCACTGCAAGCACTTTATTTTCTGAATTTTTTGCGCTATAGGCGCGTGTTCTTGCAGCTTAGTAAATTCAAACATAATAACCCAGATGATTATACCAATTTGAGTATCCCCAAAATTCAAGCATATAAACAAATTATCCGTCGTATTCTATGTATTCAACCAGCAAAATCTTGGTTAACGTCTTCTGCACATCAACAAATTACCAAATGGACTCACTCTTTATCTGGTGAAGAATTTACTTTTTCTAGAGGTGATTGGTGGTTCTTTAGAAATGAAACTATTCTTCTTGGAATCATTGCAAAGTTTATCCATTTATCGAGATGATGAAGTAAAATGGGAGGAAGCTCACCAGATTACCAATTAAATTCAGGTTCACAACCAATAATATATTCTCAAGAACATTGGAACTTGTTTCAATATCTGCGTGTTCAAGCCAATTTCATTGTTCAGAAATTAGCTTCGCATGGATTTCATACTTTGGTTTACGGTTCAATTGCTCGAGGGGATGTTTCTCCGAAAAGTGATATAGATATACTTATACTCAACACATTACCCAGTTTTCAACTTGAACTAGCATTAGAATCGATGGATTATTCTATTGAACGGAAATATTTAGTTCAATCAACTCCAAATGATAATATAAAGTTGGTTTACGAATTACTGGGAAATATACATATAATTTTATTGCTTTCTTCCCTTTCTACCCTTGGTTATGATTTTTACTATTTCGGTGGAGCCCTTACTGAAGCAGAATTACATGAAAATATCAGAAAACCGGGAGTAAATAAAGAATTATTCTTAATTGAGCCTACATCTGATGGTCATTATCAATCTTCTGTAATGGATAGACAAAATGAAGTTGCTAAAATTTTAGGAATTTCAGATCAAATGGTCAAGCAACGGATTCGAGTTTTGGCCAGACGGAAAAAAAAGGGTAGAACTGGGGTATTTTTACACCAAGAACTGGCGATTGACGAAAATGCTGAAGCAGTATTGCACAATATTGCACGATCGAATCGATTGGTCAGACGTAGATTGCATCGAAGTAAAAGAAGTTAAGGATCGACAGCCTTATTCAATTAACTGATTATTTTCTGATTACCCTTGGGGATGAAATTACATGGGATGAAGTAGATATTATGGAAATAGAAAAACAGATTCTTCCAGGAAATTCATGGGTGGTTGGTAACCTTCCCTTTGGATGCAAGTTATGCATGCAAGGTATGAAAGTAGTATATTTTATGGGAGGAGATTGTAATCATCCTTCACATTGTCAGTGGTATTGTCCCGTTTCAGAACATCGTCGCAGTAGCCGAGCACACTTTGTGGATGAATTGGCAATATCTTCTCCTGATGATATAAATTCCATATTAACTACTTTGAAAAAGGAGATTGATACCGTAAAAGCCAAAGGTATGAGTTTTACTGGCGGAGATCCCCTTTCCTCCCCGCGAAAGAAAAACATGGTGTGTGCGATAATTCGAGAATTAAAAGTGATATATGGTCCAGATTTCCATATTCACCTATATACTTCGGGAGTTACTTTTGATTCATTAATTGCAGAACAATTGGATCAAGCAGGTTTAGATAGTTTAAGATTTCACCCTTCTCAAGCTGATATCTCCAAAATAGAACTCGCAATGGGACATTCATACTCTGTGGGTGCAGAAGTTCCCGTAATTCCCATGGAAGAAAATCATCGTTTGCTGTTGGAATTAATTGAATATCTTCAAGCTGTAGGAGCGGACTACATTAATCTAAATGAATTTGAAATGTGTGCCCCTAATCAGGAAGCGTTACTTGAAAAGAAATTTAATTTAAAACAAGGAACATTAGCGACTGTAGAGGGTTCTCGAGAATATGCCGATCGTATTTTAGAGAAAATTCTTCCTTCCTCTAATTTAACTGTCCATTTTTGCTCAGTGGTGGTAAAAGACCAAGTGCAAATTAGACAACGTTATCTTCGAAGAGCAGAGAAAATAAAATATCCTTATGAAGAAATTTCGGATGACGGATGTCTTCTTTTTTTACGAATCCAAGGTCCTGTGTCAGAAGTACGAAAAATTGAGAAAATTCTACAAAAGAAGGTAAAAATCCCACAAAGAATGATGAATTTAAACCCTACTAAAGGAACTTTGGATCTTCCGCCAGTTTTAGCAGAAGAGATTGGATTTCGAGAATTACTAACGGATTTTCAGGTGAAATGTGGCATTTTTGAAATTTTACCATTTCGAGAACCTGAATTGGGAGAAATAAGGGAATATACTCCCGTTTTTGACAATCTCCCTCGACATTCAGTTAATTAATTCTTAATTTTTTCATTCGGAAGGTATAGCCGTTAACAAATTCCCGTGTAGAAGACTTTTGATGAATTTTATTTTTATTTCTTGATTCGGCTGGAGATTTATTCTACTGAGAACTTTCACTGCCCAGTTTTCACCAAATTGAGCAACATATTCATTTTTCCATCTTCCCTGCAATAAAATTTTTACTTTGGCTTTTTGTTCTCTTAACACATTTGGCATAATTGCATTAGTTTTATGAATTCCAAAATCATCGGGTCCCAATTTAAGTTTTAAACCGGTTTTTTTTTCCCATCCTTGGAGTATTTGATAGAAATATGAAAACTCACGCATTTTTGCTCGATGAATTTTGCGTCCTGTTTTATAGGTAAGATAATTCTGGATACCTAGCCTTAATTTTGGCCAAGTATACCCTTGTTGATGCTTCCTTAAAAGATACTCGACAATATCTTGAATCCCCTTATCATTTACACCTTTAAACCATACGGGTGCAATTAAAAGTTCCATATTCGATTGTAATACCTCTTCAAAAGTTTGAAGCAGTCTAGGTAGATTATAAGATTTCACACCACAGTAATTCGCACATGAATTGGGATCCATACTGTTTAAAGAAATGTTAAGTCGATCTACCCCCCATCTTTCCAGTTTTTGAATCAGATCATGGTTAAGTAATAATCCATTGGTTTGTAAACTTATTGTTTTAACTTTCTGGAGCGTTTTTATACCTTTAATTAGTTGTTCAATTTCAGGATAGAGAAAAATTTCACCATAGGGAGCTAAATGAATTTCAATACTATCATCTTGTTTAAAATCTACCGCCTTTTGAATCCATCTTAATAAATAATCAGAATCTGCCACAAAATTTCGCTGGTAATCACCCGCCGATACAAAGCAATATTTGCAGTATAAGTTGCAGATCGTGATAGGCTTAACTTCAAGCACGTTGGTGCCCCTATCCAAAATTCCTAAAAAATCTAATCCAAAAAGCGGAATAGGTATGTTCGATCCAATTGTAATCAGCGGGGCAGTTTTAGTTCTATTTGGGCACATTATAACTCCACCTTGTAACGAAGTATTGCAGCTATTTGACCATATGATTGAAGTTGTTCTCCAGCTGGATTCATGGTGCTTAATATATGCACATTACCCCTGGTTGCTTCAGTAGCATTGAGAGTATCTTCAATTTTCTCTCTTTGCTTTGGAACGGCTGATCGTAAGAGAATATCACAAATTAAGAGATCTTCAACCGCACCCATTTGAGCACTGAGGGCGGTTTGATCAAGTCCATATACAGCAGTCCCATTATCTTTTCCCAGATGTTCTATGAATTTTGCCATAATCATTTCATCTTGAGCTAGCTTAAAATCGGATTTAAGTGCAGCTAAACTTCCATTACGAAGAATTTCATAAATAGCGCTAAGTTCACCTGAACTGGCATTTATCACCCGGATTTCAATATTTTTTTCTTTGGAATTTTGATAAGAATGAAAATGTTCGGCAAAATGCTCTTTAGCAAATCCAGGTCCGCATACAGCAATAAAATTTATCCCTAATTTCTCACAATTCTCCTGAAGAACATTAACCACTTGATCAAAAAATTTTTCAACGGCGGCCTTATGAAACTGCTTTTTGTATCGCTTTCCAGGAATATTTTCGTTAA
>Ga0164318_10003824_pt1 | contig 14332 bp, 11 predicted proteins | sample GuaBasSedimGuay9_FD_113734 | JGI IMG/M metagenome (GOLD analysis project Ga0164318, IMG submission 113734) | Subseafloor sediment microbial communities from Guaymas Basin, Gulf of California, Mexico - Guay9, Core 4571-4, 0-3 cm | ecosystem: Environmental > Aquatic > Marine > Hydrothermal vents...
AATCCAATTTTTATTGGAGTATTAGGTTTATATACAATATCATTCCCTACTCCATCAACATCGGTAAGCATGAAATTATTGGTGCGGTAAAAAAAAGTTGGTGTAATCATTATTCTATGAGGAAAATGATATATATAATCTGGATTATTAGCTCTAAATAATTTCTTTACAAAACCAACTTCTTGAGAAAAGGCTGAAATCGAGAAAACAAAAGACATTGTAATTAAAAGAATATATCTTATCATTCTATCAATAATTATTTAATGTTTGATATCCAATTAACCTATCCCAATACTGACCTTGATCTTTATAATAAACATAAATTGTATATTCATTAACCGTCTCACTATAACTTCCTTCAAATGGCTCTACAAGACCAGTATTTTTTCCATTTGGCACATACAAATACTGATAATTATAATATCCTTGCTTCATTAATAGTGACGTTGTATATGTTTTGGTTAACTGATTATAAGCCATTCGAGATGAATTATCTATTCTCCAGTCTGTTAATTGTCCAATAATATATATTCCACCATTTGTAATTACAGAATCCGTTTTAAGATTAAAATTAATAAAAGCATAGTCTGCTTCAATCTGATCACTCATCATTGGGTCGTCCCAGTCTATAACAGAATACCTTCCATTTAATTCTTCATATTTAAGATAATTCTTATTATATCGGCTTTCATCAGTAAGCAAATCCACTTGGTAACCACTTTCATCGTATCTAATTTGGTTTACATGAGCAGATTGCACTTTTAGACTTCTAATATCAAATACTCGAAACTCATTTCCTCCTTCAAATAGAATATCATTAGCAAGATTGAAATAAAGATATTCTGAAGTCATTATTTTAGGTTGGTGTTTCACAATCATATTATCTTTTCTACCATTTTGCTGAATAACCATGGTAAAATCCTCATAAATATTAGGCATTGGATAATTCTGAAGATTTACTTTTACATATAGTTCTTGATCTTTATCTCTATAAATAGGCGACTTCGCCATAAAAACCTCTGAAACTACTTCTACCTTATTCTCAACAACATACATTCTCCTTGTTATTATAGGATTATCTGGTTCACCTTCTGGATAGATCTTTAAAAGATAATTCCCCGACTTAGTAATACGCATATTACTAGATGGCAGCTGAACTCTATAATAATTGTAACGAATTGTAGTATTAAAAGAGCCTGTATTAGAATTGAAATATTCTTCGTGCATACCATCAATATACTCCATTGGCAAAAGGTCTGCAGGAGTCCAATCGGCATTGCACAGAATAAAAGTATAATAGTAAGTTTCTGCCTCTACATTAAGGTCATCGAAAGACAATGTTAGAGTTCCTCCAGAGCCAAGTTCAAGTAGTGGTTTTGAATTCTTAAAACCTGTAGCATGAAATAATACAGATTTAAAATTCTCACTATAAATATAATCGTCATAGCGTATATGATTATTGTCGTAATAATCATCCTCTTCTTGAGCAGAAACAGGTAAAAAAATAAATACGCCAATTATTAACAATAAGTATTTATACATTGTTTATTATATTTAATATAGAAACTTAGAATAAATCAAGATATAATACTATAAATCTTCTAATAGTTTTATTTTATCATAATCAGCTTTATAGTCTTTATACTTAATGCTCTGATACAGAATTGATAAATCAATCTTACCGCTTAAGCCTGAAAGTTTAAGAGTAATGATTGAATTTTTATTATCCCAAGTAGTATACATTTCAACTTGTCCTTCACTAACAGCTAATCCTCTTTTAGTAAAATCTTCACGATAAGTATCAGTCTTCCAAATAATAGTATCGCTTTGTGGTTTACCATATTTACTTATTAATATTTTCTGTAAGTGCATATAATCATATACATACTCTATTTTATCGGAATATTTATTAGCTATAAGATAATCTCCAGTAGTAAGCTTATTCTTTGTAAAATTATAAGTAAATACTACGTCAAATTTACCAATCTTCTTACTGTATGCAAGTACATTTCCATTTTCATTAATAAGTTTTGCCTTTTCTTTATCCTTAACATAGTTTTTTGAGTTTCCCCATTTACTTTTTCTGAAACCAACTTCTGAAAAAATCTTAAGATCATGTTTATAACGCAACCTATCTTCAAGATGACTAAGCTCCCTACTATAGTACTCTATGGAGAAATCAATTACACTTTTTTCACCGTTTAATGTATAAAAAATATCTGTTCTCTCAGTTTGCCATGCAGAATAAAAAAGCATTTGATCTTTACTTATAGCTAATCCCCAATTGGGGAAATCACTTCTATAAGTGTCATTTTTCCAAACAACTTCATCTTCTATTAGCTTACCATATTTAGCAGATAATCCTTCTTTTACTCTATTATATTCAATTACATATTTATTTAAATCTGTATACTTTTCAGTAACTAAATATCTAGCACTAATAAGTTTATCATAAGCAAAATTATAATAAACAATACACTTATACCCAGCAACTACAGCATCATAGGCTATTAACACATCGGTTTCTTTAAATAATTTATTAGTTTCAAGACCTTTCACCTGCTCTTTAGTCATTCCCCAATCTGTTTTTCTAAAATCGTGAGCTTGAACTAATCCAACTAAAGCAATAAACAGAAATGATAAAATAATAAACTTCTTCATAAGTAATATTTGTATTGTTATTAATATATTTTAATAGATCATCTAAATGATAATCAACGGTATTTAAGAAAATTAAACACAATCCCAAAATAATATTATTATTCTGAAATTATATTTACTAATATGCAAATATATTAATAAAAGCTTACAATACTATAATAAGCTTATTGCTATTGTTAGCAACAAATTATTACTTCTTTATTTGTAATAACAAATATAAGAACTTACTTCATCAGCCTTAAATTTAAAATCTTTTCCTGCATGAGTAGTAAATTCATCATCAACACTACATTCTTTCCATTTGTCATTGCCTTCTTCCCAGAAACTAATCTTTCCAGATGTAATCTTATAATGCTCATTAACCACAGCCCCAAATGAGAACTCTCCATCAGCAATAATTCCTACTGAAAAAGCATTATTATCACTATCGTAAGTAAGTGACATTACTCTATCGTCATGGTACTTTCTTAATTTATACATATTTCCTCCTTTTTTATGAGATAAGTATCTCTAGTTAATAATCACTTCATTCTTTAGATTTCGCAAGTTACAAAATATAGAAGCTATTGTCAAGAGGAGATAAATCAAATCTTAATTTTTACTTAGATTTATTAATCTTCACACCAAATAAAGCTGATAGCTATTCAAAAAAACAATAAAAGAATTCTAAGTAATTAATTGCCTTACACTATAATAAGCCTTACTCCTACTTGATTATTAGTTAATTACAATTTATCATTCTAAATAAGTTCTAAATAAGCATTTTTACCCATAATAATTTGCTTTTAACGAACAAAAGTTCATAATTTTGTCCTTTTAAGTATTTTTATACTTAATTATTATTAAACTGTTTATCATGCAATACTCCGTTGACTTTTTGTTTCTCGCAAAGCCGCAAAGCCGCAACGGTCTGGTTTACAATAATTTATATAAATTAGACTACTACTTGTAATCACCTACATATCAATAATTTATGAAATCATAACCAGCCTGCCTCGATACATCGGGGAACTATTAATTATTAGCACATTATTAATTTAGAACATTATCAAATAATTAAACAACAGAAATTATGTACACAACAGAGATTATATGGCTACTAACTTGGCCGATATTTATATATATGAGCCTGAAACTAAGTCATTACTTTATTGAGAAGATTGAAGAGAAAGAGTAACTAATATAATGGCAATAAGACAATACAGAAATAGTTCCATAATACCTTTTCTGATTATTGAGTGTAAACCTATAAATTACGGTGAGAAACCACCTTAGTAGCCTTAAGCCAAGAAACCTTAAAGTCTGAATCACTAAAGTCTGTTTCCATTGATAATACTCCCCTATCCATACTTTTAATTTTTTCTATTAGTATTGTATTATCTGAAGAAACTAGCGTGTCTTAAGCATTTACTTTTACAAAAAATCTGTCTTTTCTGTCTTTTGCAAGCATTGTAGCGTGTTTAGCTCTATAAACTCCTCTCTTATCTCTCTTCTAATACTTACAATTTCAAGATTAGACTAAATTTTGAGCCAACATCAGGTTTACTATCTACCTTAATATTTCCATTATTAAGGTCAACTATTTTTTTCATTATAGAAAGGCCAAGGCCTGTTCCAGAAATATTTCTAGTTTTAGCATTCTTGGCTCTCATAAACTCTTCGAAAAGATGTGACTTCTCTTCTTCATTCATTCCAATACCTGTGTCTTCAACTTGAATATGGAGTTCATTTGCTTTTTGCTCTATTGTAAATATTACTTTCCCTTTTTGCTTATTGTATTTTATAGCATTTGAAAGTAAATTATTGAATATTATCTCATAATCAGATGCGTCAGCTTGAATAATTAGTTTATTTGGGAAATTGGTAATTATCTCTACTTCTTTCTCTTTAGCAGCTGGCTCAATGGCAATAATAGAACTTTTAGCTATTTCCGTAATATCAATTTCGGTAATATTTCGAGCTTTTCTTCCAGATTCTATCTTTGTGAAATCAAGCATATCCATTATTAATGTTCTCATTGACTGAATTCTATCGAGAGAACGATTAATCATCAAATCATAATCTTCAAGCTTATCTCCTGCTTGCCTATCTTTGATAATTCGCAGATAGCTTTCAATTGTATTTATTGGAGATTTAAGTTCATGGGAAAGAACAGAAAGAAACTGAAAACGAATTTTCTTGCCTTCAGCTTTCATTTCTCTTGTCATTCGCTTCAAAAATAAATGTTTAGTTATGCTTTCGATTGCTGTAGTAAGTTCTTGTTTTGTAAATGGTTTTGGAACAAAATTGAAAGCACCATTATTTGTTGCTTTTACCGCTAATTCTATTGATGCATAAGATGTTATCATCATTACAGCAAGATCATATTTTCGTTCCTTTATTATTTCAAGAACTTCTATTCCCTCTATTCCAGGGAGTTTATTGTCGAGCAAAACAATATCTATTACATCATTCTCAATTATTGAAAGTGCTTCTTCTCCTGTTTCAGCATCCAATAATTCATATTCGAAATCATCGTCGTGAAAAGGAAATGAAATAATTAGATTCCTAAGCCCTCGGCGTATACCTGTTCTTATTCCAGTTTCGTCATCTACTATTAAGATTTTTAGTTTTTCCATGATTTTTTATTGTAAAAGGTTTTTATACGTTGTAAAGAATTGTAATATCATTTTAGCACCTTAGCATTTCTTACAATTCCTTACTATTCTTTACATTATCAATACTACAATTTCAAAAGCTTATTAATCTCTCTATGCAGTTGATCTGGGCGAATATTCTTCTCCAAGTAAGCATCAGCTTTCATCCAGCTTTTATCAGTTTCATTCTCTAATTCGAAAATATAACCACTTACTGAAGATGATGCAGTAGCTAGAATAATTGGTGTGTCAGGATATTTCTTCTTGAACTTATATGATAAAATAAATCCACTATCATCATTCTCCATCATTAAGTCAAATATTGCCAAATCTGGTTTAGTTGTTTCAATTATCTCCTCGCATTCTTTTTGACTTTCCGCAATTATTGTTTCAAATCCAAATTTTTCAACATGGAACTTAATTATATTTAGACAATCTTGATCGTCATCTGCAATTAGTATTATTTTCTTGTTGTTCATATTTTCTAGTTATTAATTGTTATTAAAATCTCTCGCAAAGTTTATTATTCGCTTTGCTCACAATATACTTATCCACAAATTTTCACGAATTAAACTAATTTCTCAAATTTATTGCAATGTAAAATAATAATAAGTTATTATGTATTGCATGCAATACTTCACATAAATAGTTTTGCTATATTTTAGCATTAAATCCGTAATCATCCGCCTATTTCGTGTCATCTGTGTTCTAAATTATTTTGGTAATGTAATAATGAACGTTGTTCCCAAGCTGCCTTGCTTTAGGTCATTATTTGATTTAACATTTATTTTTCCTTTATGCATTTTAATAATTCCATACACAAGAGGCAATCCTAATCCTGTACCTTTGTTCATAGACTTGGTGGTGAAGAATGGAGTAAATATCTTCTCCAAATTCTCCTTCGCTATTCCTTCTCCAGTATCAGTTATTTCAATGATAAAATCATCACCTTTGTCTTTAATATTTACTGAAAGTTTACCACCATTAGGCATAGCATCAACAGCATTTTTCTCAATATTGGTAATGGCTTGCATCATCTGTTCGCTATCTATACTTACTATTGTATTATCTAATTCACAATTAAATTCCAAATCTATATTATCTGGTTTTACAAATGATTTGAAGCTTTTTTTAATAAAGTCAACAATATTTACTTCTTTAAGATTCACCTTATTCTTTCTGGCAAAATTAAGCAGTCCTTCCACTATTGTTTTACAGCGTGCTGCTTGTTCGTTTATGATTTCAATATCACCAAATATTTCACTTTTAGCACTCAGTTCATCTTTCAGAATACTACTATATAAAGTAATAATACCCAAAGGGTTATTTAGCTCGTGAGCAATTCCTGCCGACAACTGCCCCATACTTGCAAGTTTTTCTGACTGTTTTAAAGCTGACTTAGTATCAGAGAGTTGTTTATTAGAGAGATGCAATTCCTCATTAGATTTATGCAATTTCTCAATGGCATAAGGCAAGCACATTTCCGTCTCTGCCAAACCTTCCACTACTGCACTAGCATAAGCTTTGCAAGTTTCGTAACCACAAGCACCGCAGTTGAGCATATCCTTATCTTGAATTTTCCCCATAGAAACAAGAACTGTCTCTATTTCTTCTATACTTGGCTCAGGTAAGCGCTGATCGTTGGCAGTAAATGTTCTTGACAAATCAATATCAGAATACTCTTTCTTCTCCCTCTCCCACTCTTTTTCATCAAGATTATTGAGTTTAGATTTTACATACTCACTAATCTTCATTCTCTTAACTAATTTTCCTCCCTTAACAGACATACCAGGCCCTTCAATACAGCCATCACAACATAATAATTCAAGATGTTGGTTTTTAAGAACACCATTTTCAAACTCCTGAATAGCTTCCCTAAATTTAGTTTTACCCTCAGCAGTAATAACTTCTCCATTCCCAAAGCCTTCAGTTTTATCAATACTCTTTAGTAATCCATGATTCACAGGAAAGAAAGCTCCTTGTCCAGAAATTGGTTTATCAAATTCTAGTTTCTCTACATTTTCACTACCAATTTTATGATTCTCAAACATTATTCTAAGTTCAGAAAAAGTAAGATTCTCATCAAAGCTATTAGATTCAGCTTTTTTAGCAACACAAGGGCCCACAAAAACCAACTGTGAATCCTCTCCATACTTTTCTTTCAGTACTTTTGCTATAGCTATAGCAGGAGAAACAATTGGAGCAAGAAACTCAACTAATTCAGGATGATATTGCTTAATATAATTTACTATTGCTGGACAATCAGAAGTAATAACTGACTTGATTTTCTCATTTTCAAATACATTTTTATAAGCTTGAGCAACTAAGTCAGCGCCAAAAGATACTTCTGTAACCAAATCAAATCCCAAGACTTTTGCCATTCCCACAAAGATTTTATAATCATCAATCACTGAAAATTCAGCGGCAAAACTTGGAGCTACACAAAGTATCTTTTGCCTATTATTCGAAAGGATATTTTCTACTTTTTCAATAGATGAATAATAAGTTTTGGCTCCCTGACTACACACAATCACACAATTACCACAAGCAATACACCTCTCATCAATTATCTCCGCTTGACCATTAATTATCTTAATAGCCTTTACCGGACATTCACGCACACAGGTATAACATACGCGACATAAGCCTTTTACGGTATATACTAGTGGGTTATATTTTGAAAAATTAGACATTCTTTAGTATTGGTTATCTGTTCATTTGGTTATTTGGTTATTTGTTGAGCTGATTCGATTAAGCAACTCAACAAATTAACAAATAAGCATTTATATTATAACTTCACGTTTTTGATAATGAGTATGCAAAAGCTCATGAGATTTAGCACTCAGTGGCTCTTCCAAGAAATCAGCATAAAGTTTCTGAACATCAGGGTTTTTATGCGATACTTTTATCGACTCTTTATCATCAATATTATACAATGATTTTGCTCTAATTCTTATTGCCTCCTCATCCATCTTAATTGGCTGACCACCACCACCAACGCAACCACCAGGGCAAGCCATAATTTCAATAAAATGAATATCGCTTCTCCCTTCTCTTATTTCATCAAGAAGCTTTTTTGCATTGGCAAGTCCATTCACAACAGCCACACCAAGCTCTAAATCACCAATTTGAATCTTAGTTTCTTTTCTATTCTTAAAATCACGAAGTGCAGTTATTTTAAACTCAATTAACTCTTTACCAGTAAGTTTGTAATGAGCAGTACGAATGGCAGCTTCGGCAACACCTCCAGTAGTACCAAAGAGTTTACCAGCAGAAGTACGACTTCCAAGGGGATTATTGGCTACTTCGGCATTCAAATTATGAATATCAATACCATACATTTTAATGAATTTCACAAACTCTCGAGTGGTAAGCACTGCGTCAACATCGCTAATTCCATTCTGAGTCATTTCCTCTCTTTGTCCTTCAAATTTCTTTGCAGTACAAGGCATTATAGCAACAGAATACAGTTTATCTTGTGGAATATTCTCCTTATCAATAAAGTAGCTTTTTATCACAGCACCTGTCATTTGCTGAGGCGATTTGCAAGAAGAAATATTATCAATAAAATCAGGAGCAAATTCTTCGGCATATTTTACCCAACCTGGGCAGCAGCTAGTAATAAGAGGAAGTTTCCCTTTATTTAATATTCTATGTATAAGTTCAGAAGATTCTTCCATAATGGTAAGATCCGCACCAAAACTTGTATCAAATACATAATCGAAACCAATTTTACGAATTGCGGCATTCATAATACCATTAATATCAAGACCTGGTTCCATACCAAACTCTTCAGCTATGGAAATAGAAATAGAAGGAGCATATTGAATAGCAACTTTAATTTCTGGATTTTGGAGAGCTTGTTTTATCTCAGCAAAGTGATTTTTCTCAGTAAGAGCACCTGTAGGACAAACCATAATACATTGACCACAATTCACGCAGCTTGAAGTATTTAAACCTTTATCGAAGGCTGTTCCTACCACAGTTTGATTACCTCGCTGCACAAAATCAATGCAAGCTACACCCATTACTTCTTCACAAATTCTCACACAACGCCCACAAAGAATACATTTCTCAGGATCGCGAACAATACTTGCGCTAGAACGGTCTAAGGGCTGCTTATTCTTCCTTCCTCTTATTCTTCTTTCAGTAATTGAAAGCTCTTCAGAAAGTCCTTGAAGCTCACAATTTCCATTTCTAACACAATACAAACAGTCGTCAGGATGGTTAGATAGCAATAGTTCTACTATAGTTTTTCTAGACTCATTCACTCTAGCAGAATGAGTATTTACTTCTAAGCCTTCGTATACTGGAGAAGAGCAGGAAGTTATAAGTTTACCAGAATTAACATCCTCAACCACACACATTCTGCAAGCTCCTGTGGGCATCATATTTTTAAGATGACAAAGTGTTGGCACTTTAATTCCTTCACGATTTAAAGCATCTAGAATAGTTTCCCCATTATTAGCTTCTATGGTTTTATTATTAACTTTTATCTTCATTATCAATTATTTAAGATATTGTAATAGCATTAAATTTACAAACATCGAAACAAGTTCCGCAGGCAATACATTTATCATCAACAATAAAATGAGGTGCTTTTCTACTTCCAATTATTGCATCAGTTGGGCATTTTTTAGCACAAATAGTACAGCCAGTACAAGCATCAACATCGATGGTAAATACTCTTAATTCAGTACAAACATTTGCTGAACATTTTCGTTCAAAGATATGCTCTTCGTATTCTTCACGAAACCATTTTATTGTACTGAGAACAGGATTTGGAGCAGTTTGTCCAAGACCACAAAGAGAAGTCTCCTTAATAACTTTCCCTAATCGCTCAAGTTGGGTAACACCTTTAAATCTACGCAAAGCCTCGTGTTTACCATTATGATGAGGTTTGTGAGTAATGTCTTCAAGTATTTCTAACATCCTACGAGTACCTTCGCGGCAAGGAATACACTTTCCGCAGCTTTCTCGTTGAATAAAATCCATAAAGAATTTTGCAACATCAACCATACAAGTATCTTCATCCATTACAACAAGGCCACCAGAGCCCATCATTGCCCCTACCTCAATAAGTGATTCATATTCGATGGGAATATCAAGGTTTTGTTCAGTAATACAACCACCGGAAGGACCACCAATTTGCACTGATTTAAACTTTTTATTATTTGGAACACCTCCTGCAATATCAAAAAGCACCTCTCTAACACTTGTTCCCATTGGGATTTCTACTAGACCTGTTTTGGTAATTTTACCAGAAAGGGCAAAAACCTTAGTGCCCTTACTTTTTTCAGTTCCAATGGCAGCAAATTTATCTTCTCCTTCTTTTATAATAAAAGGAAGATTGGAGAGAGACTCCACATTATTGATAATAGTTGGTTTGCCAAAAAGTCCACTCACAGCAGGGAAAGGAGGTCGAGGTCGAGGCATACCCCTTTTGCCCTCAATACTATTTATAAGTGCTGTTTCTTCACCACAAACAAATGCACCAGCGCCGGTTTTTACTTTAATTTCAAAATTAACATTAGACCCAAAAACATTATCTCCCAAAAGTCCATATTCTCTAGCTTGTTGAAGAGCGATATTCAGTCTTTTGATAGCTAATGGATATTCAGCACGAATATAAACATAAGATTTAGTAGCACCAATACCATAAGCAGCTATTGCCATCCCTTCTATTAATCTGTGCGGATCACCTTCAATAACTGCCCTATCCATAAAAGCACCTGGATCACCTTCATCAGCATTACAGATAAGATATTTTTGCTCTGCAGAAGTATTTAAGGCAAATTTCCATTTCTTACCAGTAAGAAAACCTCCTCCTCCTCTACCGCGGAGTCCACTTTTCTCAACTAAATCGCAAACTTCTTCTGAATTCTTAGTTTTAATTAAGTTTAAAAAACCTGTATAACCTCCACTTGCAATATATTCATCAATGCTAATAGGATTTACAATACCGCAGTTTTTTAGTACAATTCTAAATTGAGGTTTAAAGAAAGCTAAGTCGTTAATATCAGGTATTCCATCCCATTTATGATTCTCTTTGGATTTGAATTGGCAAAGAACTGATTGCTCTTTTACTTCTGATTTAGCTTTCAGAATACTATCAAGAATATCCTCCACTTTGTCAGCAGTAGCATTCTCAAAACAAACTCTATTATGACCTGGAAGTTGCACATCCATCAGTGGCTCTGAGGAGCACAAACCTATACAACCTGTTTCTATAATATCAGCTTCAATCTTAGTAGCTTTAAGATATGTTTTTACAGCAATCATTGTTTTATCAGCACCGGCACCAAGACCACAAGTACCTGTACCAATGAATATTACTGGCTTAGTAATTAATTCTCTCTTTAATTCTTTCACTAAATCTACATTGCTAAAATCCTTTCTTGGATTCGACAATATTTCTTCAATTATATATTGTTTGGTAGAATTCATTATTTCTCTTTTAGATTATCAATAATTTCTTTAATTGAAGATGAAGTTACCTTAGCGTGAAACTCCCCATTGATAGAAATAACTGGAGCCAAACCACAAGCACCTATACAAGCCACTACTTCAAGGCTAAAATTTCCATCACGGGAAGTTTCTTCATTTTTTATTTTCAAGGTTTTCTCCAATTCTTGAAGAACATTTGCAGATCCCAAAACGTGACAAGCAGTTCCTCTGCAAACCTGAATATGATGTTTCCCTTTGGGCTGAAATCTAAACTGATTGTAGAATGTCGCTACACCAAATATCTTACTCACAGGTAAGTTTAATAATTCACCAATTTCAACTAGTGCATTTTCTGACAAATAGCCTTCCTTTTCTTGTACCTCTTGCAAAATTGGAATTAAGCTATCTCTTTCTGCTTCTTTATATTTTTCAAGTATCTGCTTCATTAATTTCTTGTTTTTGAATGTTCTCTATAAAGCTATTAAGGACTTTTATCACAAAAGAATAAGCCTCTTACTTCTGTATTTCTAGTATTTAATAAGAATTAAAACCAATTTCTTAATAATAATTGCGAATAAAGGCGTCAAGGTCGAGACAGATGACATTTTGAAAATATGGAATCTACTATCGTAAATGACATATTAGCAAAGCAAATTCAACAATGATATTGTCGTTGCTATTTGTAATTATATATATTTCTCAATATTTTCTATTAGCTTTCGTGCTTCCACCGGTTTCTTGATAAAAGCCTTTACAGGAACCCAAACAAGCTCTCCTTTTTCATCTTTATAATCAATACCGGCATTACCTAGGCTATTATTTTCAACCAATAAAACATCCAAATCGTGATTATTCATTTCAGAGCGATAGTATCGAGCAAAACGCATAGAATCTTCATCTTTAGAAGAGAAGACATTTATGGAAGTCTGCATTATTACAGGCATATTAGCAAATTCTTCATTCGTTGCAAACTCTTTTGCTAATTCAAAACCCTCGTAATGAGTTGACATCATAACATCACAGATAGCAAGATTTGGTTTCTTTGTTTTAGCAATTTCAATGGCTTCTTCTTTGCTAGTTGCAGCAAGAACCTGGTAGCCTTCATTATTCAGGATAGTTTCCACGATAGTAATCACATCAATATCGTCATCTACGATTAAAATTTTCTTTGTCTTTTCCATCATTAGTTGGTTTAAAAGTTTATACTATTTCGTTCTAATTATGTAGCAAATATATATCTGCTAAATGAAATGGGATAGAGTATAATGTGAAAAATATTTAGGGTATTTATACCTAATTAGGCTATATATTTGATTGAATTACTGCTATTTACTAAATATAATTATTAAGTAAATATTATTTCTTTAATTAGTAATTAGTTGAGGTTAAATTATTTAAAAAGGAGATTTCTTTAAATTGTTTTTGGGCTTAGGTATTTTGGTTTATATATCTCGCAAAGTCGCTAAGACGCAAATGAATTATTCGCAGGCTCACAATTCTTATCTGCGAATTTTAACGAATTAGACTAATTCTACTAATTATTAATTGGTGCATTCGTGGCTAATTCTTTTCAATTCGCGTAATTCGTACAATTAGTGAAAATTAGCGAACAAAACGCAATGAGCACAGCGAATTATAATCTGTGATTATCTGCCAAATCCGTGTCACCTGTGTTTCAATAGCTCCTATAGCAATCCATTTTTCAAAGCAAACATTATTAGATTAGGAGCATTCTTAGCTCCAGTTTTATCGAATAATCGTGCTTTATGACCATCAACAGTACGTTTGCTGAGATGTAATTTTTCTGCAATTTCTACATTAGAATAGCCTTTTGCAATAAGCTTTAGCACATCTTTCTCCCTATTGCTAATTACAACATCTGTTTGTAATATTTTAGTATTCTGTTGAGTAGATATTACAAATTCTTCTGAGAAATATGTTTCTCCATAAAATACATTCTTAATAGCTGTAGCAAGCTGATCTTTGGTGGTTTTCTTTAATAAGAAGCCCTTAGCTCCTGCTTCTATCATCTTATTGAAATAGCCAATTTCTTCGTGCATAGTTAAAGCAATAATCTCTGTCTCAGGATATTTTTCTTTTACTCTTTTTGTTGCTTCTATTCCATTTACTCCTGGCATATTTATATCCATCAAGATTATATCTGCTGGATTCGTCTTCATTACTCTCATCACATCTTGACCATCAAAAGCCTCATCAAGAACTTTTACAAAAGAAATTTCATTAAGAACTGTTCGCAGTCCTTTGCGAAATATTATATGATCGTCGGCTATTATTACTCCAATTATTTCCATTTTCTTAATATTTTATCACTGCCATAAACATCAATCCCTTATTCTTACGACTATTGAAATCGCAATGACCTTTTATGGATTTAATTTTATTAATGATATTATTTAATCCTAATCCACCACTATTTCCTATCACATTATCCACATCAAACCCAACTCCATCATCTTTATAATATAGTATAATCTGATTATTAATATTTTTAAGTTCAAGCTTAATAAGGCTTGCTTTAGAATGCTTTAGAGCATTATTTATCAACTCCTTAATTGCCTGATAAAGTA